>Ga0265298_10007095_pt1 | contig 13706 bp, 11 predicted proteins | sample AusTroGonzalo_MG_3_FD_193486 | JGI IMG/M metagenome (GOLD analysis project Ga0265298, IMG submission 193486) | Bovine rumen microbial communities from tropical cattle in Woodstock, Queensland, Australia - Gonzalo_01 | ecosystem: Host-associated > Mammals > Digestive system > Stomach > Rumen ...
GGTGAGAACCGGCTGCGCCATGCCATCCTCAAAAACCGGTGTTTTCCCGGCTTCTGTCGCGGCAAAAGCCGGGAAGATTCCCATTGTCAGGCACAGGCAGATGCAGAGGAACAGGCAGATTCTCTGTCCTTTTTTTCTTCCGTTCAACATTTAGACACCTCATATCTTAACGTTCCCGCTGTTTTATTTCCATGTAAACTCCGGGTAATCCCCGTAACCGCTTAAAGTGAAATCGGTCGCATAGTCCGTATTGGCCCAAGGCAAATTCATATAGTCATTATTCCAGCCGAAGAACCAGATCTGATAACCCACTCTGTTGACTTCATATTTATTTGTATCGATTGAGAGCGTCGCCTTTCCGTCTCTCGACTTGCTGTCGGAATAGATCCATTTGAAATCCTGTTTTGCTTTATCCCAGACTTCTACTTCCAGTCTTGCCACATACCATCCGTTCTGATGGAATGTAAACGTCGTAGTCTTGCTGTTGTCCTGATCCTCTGTATCCGCTACGGAAACCGTTTCGGGAGCGGAAGACCTGGTGACGCCGTCCCATCGTCCATTTGCGTCAACATAATATTTCTGATCAATATAGGCATCGGCATACATCTTTCCGGAAGCGTCAAAATAATACCATGCTCCGTCGATCTTCTGCCACCCGGTTGCCGCAGCTCCGTTCCGGTCCAGATAGTACCAGGTCCCTTCGTCATTGATCCACCCGGTATCCATTTTTCCGCTGCTGTTGAAATGATACCAGCTGCCGATCTTCTGCCATCCGGTCACCATAGCTCCATTCTGTTCCAGATAATACCAGGATGCTCCGTCCTTGATCCACCCGGTTACCATGGCACCATTGGGGTTCAGATAGTACCAGGTCTCTCCGTCTTTGACCCAGCCGGTTGCCATGGCTCCTGTTTCTTCCAGATAGTACCAGGTTCCTCCGTCATTGATCCAGCCAGTCTCCATTTTTCCGCTGCTGTTGAAATGATACCAGCACCCGCCGATCTTCTGCCACCCGGTCACCATGTAGCCGCCGTTGTCGAAGTAATACCACCCGTCGCTTTCCTGGATCCATGTATTCCTGGCATAGCCGCCGTTTTCATAAGAATACCACCATCTGCCCCCGTCTTGCTCCCATCCGGCCCATGCTATGCTCCCTGGCAGAATGGTAAACAGCAGGATCAGGGAAATCACTTTGACGAACCATTTTCTTGTTTTCATAGATCAAGGCTCCTTTCTGTCACTTGCCGGTTTTTATAATGATATGAATATTGTATTGAAATTACTTGAATTATGCAATACAATTCCCTCCCCGCGTACTCAGCTTTCCCTGATCATCCAGAAGCACGGCGGCACCTGGTAGTCCAGGCTGAATCCGGGCCTGGTTTCCCGTATTCTGAATCCCTTTCCCTGGAAAAAGGAAATTGCCCCTGCGTTGTCAGATAGGACAAACAGTTGATAAGGCCCTTTCTCTTCCACCATAAACATCTCCATCAGCTGGCTGCCGATATGCTTCCTTTGCAGCTCCTTTTTCACGCTGATCCGCACCATGGTAGTCATATTTGCCTTCGCTTCCGCAAACAGGTTGAAGTATTCCATCACAACCCTGTCAATATGTTCTGATTTTCCCCCGCACTTTTCATAGATCTTTTTGTCCCATTGCAGCGGACCCCGCATCCACAGGAGAACACCGGCTACTTTGGCTCCGTCCATGGCAACAAACAAATTCTCGTTTTTGAACATCTGATCCCCGGCGCGTATCATTTTGGGAATGATGTTCACGGCCTCCTGTCTGGAGTGAAACATGGCAGGATAAATAAACAGATCGGTATCATAAATCAGCCCGGCCGTCTCTTTCAGTTGTGCGTCGGAAAGAGGCTTTTCAACTCTTCGGTAGGTGATGTTTTTCATTTGATTTCCCGCCATATTTGCTCATTTCTCCTTATATCTGTCAGCAATTCATTATCCTTCTGCTGAAAGGCGCTGTCAATGGTTTTGCGCAAAAGATTACTTACCTGCCTTTGTCAGTCACACAAAACTGTCTTTCAAAAGATTCATTTTCACCCCTGACTTTCGCTCCTTGCATTTGTCATATCCATTCTCTCACCTGTATGGTATAATGGTCTACAGGATCACTTTTGTTTTTTCGTTCTATCACTGCGCAGGAGGAAAACAATGCCGGAATATTATGAACCGATTCTGAATTTGTCTGATCCTGAACATCATAATACCATGGGTGCAATCCTGACACTCCGGGATCCCGTAGACGGGGATATCCTCCGATACGCCGTGGAAGAAATGAGGACGCGTTTCCCATACTTTTACATAAAACCGGCATACAGGGGGAACGACCTGGTCACCGTGCCGAACGATCTGCCCATGACGATCCGGAATACCTGGGAACCGATCCGTTTTCATTCTGAAGCATCCAACTTCCATCTCGGGGCCTGGAAATACGAAGGTCGTCGGCTGGCCTTTGAGATCCCCCATTCCCTGACCGACGGAGCGGGATTAATGCCCTATATAAAAAGTACCCTGTTCCTGTATCTGTCAAAAGCAACCGGGAAAGCTTTTGATCCGGCCGGATTCTGCCTGCCGGGGGATGTGATTCCGGAATCCGAAACGGGAAATCCGTTCCGGAACCTGAATGTAGACAGTATAAAAGCTCCCTTGTACAAAAAGAAACCAATCCCCGATTTCTTTCGGTTACTTGACGCAGGAGATACAGACAAAACGGTTTTTTTTATGAAGTTCTCTGAAGCGGAGATCATACAGTACTGCAGGGACTATGACGGCAGCCCGAATGTGCTGCTGTCCGTCTTGCTGGCAAAAGCAGCCAGACGCCTGGATCCGAAAAGCAAAAAACCTGTTACCGTATCCGTATGCATCGATCACAAGGCAATGCTGGGAGTCCCTCATAATTATCATATGTTTGTGGGCGAAGCCCTCCTTGATTTTCCGAAGGAACGGGATATGGAAGATTTCACCAAAGTAAATACAATTGCCCGTGGACAGCTGATGCTGCAGGCCCAGCCGGAGAATTCTCTCTGGGAAATCAAGCAGATGAAGCAGATGCTGCCTCCTCCGTCCCCGGATATCGCGCAGGCAAGTATTTGCGTATCCTATGTCAGCAACGGAGACTTCGGGCCGCTGGATCCCTATATTGAAGAGCTGTATATCGTGACTTCCCTGTCGAAGATCACGGATATTCTTTGTGAGATCTTATGCTTCAATCACAGTTTCTTTCTTGCCTTCCTGCAGCCTTATTCTTCGGATCATTACTTCAGATGTTTCCTGGATGAACTGGATTCGGCAGGAATCAGCTATGAGTTTCTCCGCAGTGAGCCGTTGCGTATGTGCGGAATTTGAATCCCCCTCCCATGCTCAGCCTGTCATAAGGTCTTTATTGAAATTTGAATCGGAACAACGTATAATGAGCGGGAATAAGGCGGGTTTGAGGAGGAAAGCATGGATAACAGCGTTAAGATAAAAGGAAAAGAAAAGTTTTTCTACGGTCTTGGAGATTTGTCTGCCAATATTCTGCTCGCCGCGGCATCTTTTTATCTGTTGTTCTTTATGGTCAGCGTAGGCGGACTCAAACCGGCTCTTGCATCTCTCGTCTTTTTAATCTCAAAGATCTGGGACGCGGTAACGGACGTGTGGATGGGACGGATAAGCGACAATACAAAATCCAGATTCGGGAAAAGACGGGTCTATATGATATTCGGAGCCATTCCGTTCGGAATGATGTTTATTCTGTTATGGCTCTGCCCCTTCAACATCGAAACGTCTCAGTTTGTCAAAATGATTTATTACCTGATGGCGTATTGCCTTTATAACACTACATTTACAATCGTGTATGTTCCGTATAACTCCTTAACGGCAAATATTACAAATGACTATGACCAGAGAAGCAGCCTGACGACTGCAAGAATCATTCTTGCCAACGTTGGCCTGATTTTAGGCGCCGCTTTGTTTGGACTGCTTGCCGGCGAAAACACCGTATTCTCGGAAATGTTTGTCGAAGCCGGGTACGACAAGTTTGAAGCGGTTAAAAACTCGTATCTGGTCTCAAGCGCGATATTCGGTCTTCTCGCCGCTGTGACGATGATGATCTCGGGATTCGCTGTCAAGGAAAGATATACGGGCAATGAGGAAAAAAACCCTTACGGGCTGTTCAAGACGCTGTCCCAGTTCATCAAAATGAAAGAGTTCAGATACACCACGGCGTATTATCTGACCAGTATGCTGGGATTCGATATCCTCTTATCCCTGTTCATGTTCTATATCCAGGACAGCCTGGGATATGCTCCCGACGGCATGCTTGCAATGATCTTCGTCGCAATTCCTCTGCTTGTGGCAATGTTCTCAGCGGTCGTGTGGGACAGATTATCGGCAAAAAAAGAAAAACACAGGGTGTATATGTTTTCGGTGATACTCACTTCCATTGGACTTATCATCGCTCTGTTAGTCCCTGCGTTTAAAGGCGAAATGTATCAGTCCGCCACCGCTTCGATGGAAGTGCTGCTCTCTTCCGGCACTACAATCGTCCTGTTGATCGCCGTATTTATCGTCGGATGCGGAATGAGCGGAATCCAAATCCTTCCGTACGCTTCCATTCCGGATATCGTCGAGCTCGACGAATATACATACGGGGTGCGGAGAGAAGGCGCGTATTTCGGCGTGCAAAGCTTCGTCTACAAGCTTTCAAACGGCATCGCGCTGGCGCTTGTATCTCTTCTTCTGCAGGTGTTCGGGTATAAAGAGACCCCTTTTCTTAACGAGGCTACGGGCGAAGTTGTTTACTCATACATACAGTCTCAAACGGCGCAGGACGCGGTCAGGATCATCTTTTGTACTCTTCCGATCGTGATATTCGCAATCTCGATCATCTGCGCCTTCAAAGCCAATATGGGAAGGGACAGATTTAACGCCATCAAAGAAGAACTGGCTAAAAGAGAAAAAAACGGGTGATGTTCGGAAGCCGTCCCCTGAGAAACCATCTCTGTACATTTTCCATACTGCGCACATCCGAATACGTGTCTCATTGACTGCTGCATTTGAAGGAGGACTGAGAAATGTACATTATCATTTACGATTTCGGAACCAGCAGTGTCAAAACCTGTCTGTTTCATTTTGATTCGGAAATACATATCGCGGCAAATTCCAAAGCGGATTACGGCATATATCTTTCTGAAGATGGCGGCGCTGAACAGGATACAGAAGAGTGGTGGGATGCTATATGCTCAACTACAAGAGCATTGTTTGATCATTCAGAGGTGAAACCTGATGAAATTGACGGAATTGCGTTTTGCTCACAGATGGGCGGGACCGTTCTTGTGGATGAGAATGCGAATGCTGTCAGACGGCCAATGAACTATCTGGATCAGAAGGGCGTCAAAGAATATAAGGAATGCATGGGCAGCGGAATCATCAAGGTTTCCGGTTGCAGCCTGTATAAGCTCGGGCGGAATCTTATTGTCAATTATGCCGGTTCAACCAGTGCCGAAGATGCGGTATGGAAATACAAATGGGTGGAAAACAATGAACCTGAAGTATTCAGAAAAACATACAAATGGCTGGACGCCGGCGATTATCTTGTGGCGCGCTGCACGGGCAGAATCGTCAGAACGATTGATTCTGCATTTGCCACTTTCCTCTATGATACCCGCAAAGGAAAGGAAGGATGGAACAAAGGTCTCTTAAAAATGTATAAGATAGACCCCAGGCATATGCCGGAGCTTATAAACTGTACAGATTTGGTCGGCGGACTGACTGAGAAGGCGGCAAATGATCTTGGCCTGGTGAAGGGCACCCCGGTGTTCGGCGGAGGCGGAGACATCACCTTCGTGAATATCGGCGCCGGATGTACAAGACCGGGTGATACCCACATTTATGTGGGAACATCAGGATGGGTATCAACCTTCTTGGATTATCAGACGGTTGACATCAATGCGATGATCGCCGGACTTCTGTCGGTAAAACCCGGGTACTACAATTATTCCGCGGAACTGAAAACGGCCGGGAAATGCTTTGAATGGGCTATGGATCATCTGGCACTGGATGAGATAGGTGTTTATCCGGAAAAGATCAAAATTACAGATGTTGAGAGCAAATACGTAAGCCTTTATGATTATCTGGCAGATGAAGTAAGCAAAGTTCCTCCCGGAGCAAACGGCGTAATCTTTACCCCTTGGCTGCATGGTAATCGCAGTCCTTTTGAGGATTCCAATGTAGGAGGGATGTTTTTTAACATCAGGATCGATAACGATAAGAGAGACATGATCCGTGCTGTACTTGAAGGCATTTGTTATCATCTTCGCTGGCTTTTGGAATGCATCATGAAAAAGGTGAAGACCTCTGATCCAATCAGATTTGTCGGCGGCGGAGCGCTGTCGCCTGTTACCTGTCAGATGCTTGCAGATATTACCGGCCGGACGATCGAAACCGTGGATCATTCACAGGAGGTTGGAGCAATCGGAACGGCGCTTGTTGTTGCGGCAGGCATTCAAGGAGTTGATGTGCTGGAGCTTTCACGTCAGCTTGTAAAAGCCAATCATGCCTATACGCCTGATCCTGAGAACAGAGAAGTATATGAGCGAAATTACAGTGTGTTCAAAAAACTTTATAAAGCCAACGCGTCAAACTTCAGGGAAATAAACAAGGGTGAAGATTGAATGAGCCGCATTCCGGGATGCCTTTCATCCCGTCGCTCACTTCACCGCCTGTTCCGCCTTTTCGCAGAGTTCTTCAATCCATTCTTTCCTTTGGATTTCATTGACCCAGGCTTCGGGAATGGCATCATAGCCGTAGTACAGAGCGGCAAGGCCCCCCGCGATGGCGCCGGTGGTGTCGGTATCCCTGCCGAGGTTGACAACCTGCAGGAGAGCTTTCTCAAAGGCGTCCGTAGTGATCAAAGTCCAGACAACAGCCTCGATGGTTTCGACCACATAGCCGCTGCCCTGTATTTCCTCCGCGGGGGTCTTTCGGAAGGCGGAAAGGTCCCGCAGGCGGTCGTAGTATTTCAGTTCGTCCGGATCTGTCAACGCTTTTTCATAATACGCAAAGCCTTTGTCGAGGCCTGCCTGAAGGCGCTGTGTCAGGCTTCCTTCCCCGTTCAGGACAGCATCTGTCATGAAATAATACAGGCCGCAGGCGATGTTCGCGCGGATATGCGCGTGAGTCAGGCTGCCAACGGCATGAATGGTCTGGATCGCTTCATCGCTGTTCAATCGTTTTGCGCAGCAGTACAGGCAGGCCGGCATGATCCGCATCAGGCTGCCGTTGCCGTTGTTCTGCTCGGAGGTACCGCCGCAGATGAGCGGGTTTCTGCCGCGTTCATAGTTCAGAATGGCAGACTCCGTACCGAAACCGATGTCATAGGCATAGCCGTACGGCGTAAAGGCGCCGTGCTCCAGCCAGTCAACAAAATTGTTCATAATATGCTTCAGATCAATACCGCCGGTGTCGGCAATACCGGACAGCAATGCCAGCGTCAGGCTGCTGTCATCCGTCCAGGAACCGGCAGGCAGGTTAAACGTACCGTATCCCCGCATTCCGGTGACCGGGTGTGTCGCAACCTTATCCCGGCTCTCAAACTGCACCGGGCATCCCAGGGCATCCCCCGCGACTGCGCCGAAGATCCCTGCTTTCCAGATATCTCTTATCTTCTTCATCTCCATTCGTATTCATTTGCAGTCTCTTTCCTCAGATCACGCAGGTGCCCGGCATTCGTTGACGGCGCTCCGGGCTTCCTTACCGCCTGATTCCCATTACTTTTTTGATTTCTTTCTCACCGGTTTCCGGGTAAAACCGCCTGATCTGTCCTTCAATCCGCTTCCGGGATTCATCCGGTGATTCATGAACGCTGTTTACAGCATCATATCCCCATTTGGTTTCCGGCGTCATGAAAGACGGCAGGTGCCAGCCGTATTCAATGCCGCGTTTGTTCCGCTTTTGCCGGAATCCGCTGATCAGCAGGAATGACTGCATCTGCAGATCGATCATCACGTTATCGAAACCTTTTTCAACTGCCGCTCTCTTCCTCAGTTCTCCGGACATCATTTCCAGCCCGACAGCATCTTCATCGAGTTCCAGTGTGTCCAGAATCTTTTTCGCCCGGCTGTTCATTTTCCCATCTTCGTACATTCCTTCATAGTCATAACCGTCCCTGCGGTAATTGGCGAATACCGGAAACCAGGGCATGGAAATAAATCCAGCCTTGCGATCAAAGAATTTGCCGTAGGCTATATCATTTCGGGCCGCAATTTCCATTCTCCACACCCATGGGTCACACTCAGGGGAATCTGACCACCAGTCGAACGCATAGGTATGTTCCTCTACCGAAAAGCCGGGAATATCCGTAGCGAACAGCGGAAGAAAACCAACTTCACGGATTCTGTCGATAACATCCTCCGCTGAACGAAACCGGGATGGATCATTTCTCCTGCATCCGTTCAAATTCCAATCGCTGTCCATGCTTCAATCATCCTCCGCGGTCAGGCTGTTCTAAATCATTTCATCAGGGATGAGCGCGCCATCATATTCGCGTTTTTTCTACTGTTTTCCGTTACGGTCATTATATCATCCGGGTCATGTCGTGTAAATAATTTGATAAAGAGAATCCGTACAGTCTTTCGTCTTTCGGTACGGGTATGCATTGCTTGAATAAAAAGAAAAAATACCGTCTCCGGAGAAGCGGTATAATCATAATCCGAAAACATCCTTTACTCTTTCCACGTATTCCCTGCAAGCCTGTGTATCCTTCAGTTCCGGATCTGACGAGAGAATCCCGGCGATGGAACCGTAATACCAGCCATGCATTGCCGGATCTTTCTGATGGAACCGTTGCCAGAACGGTTTCCCTTTTTCAGTGCAGGCCTGCAAATCCCGCTGGACAGCGCGGATATTGGAAAGCTTATCCCCTAAAACCAGCATCCTCGTTTCATGATCTGCTTCCTTCAAATGATCCAGTGTTGCCTGTTTCCGTTCTAACCAGGTCTCCTCTGCAGGCCTGTCTTTCTGCTTGTCTTCACTTTCTTCTTCCACAAGCTTTGCCACCCGTTCGCCAAAGGCTTCCTTCAGTTCATCGTATGTTGTATCCGTATCTTCCAATGTATCATGCAGAACAGCGGCGGCAATCAGTTCCTGGTCTTCCGTCATCCCGGCCACAATCGCCGCGGCCTCCATGGTGTGAATGATATAGGGAGTTTTCGTTCCTTTGCGCGAATCGCCCGAATGTTTCAGGATCGCAAATTTTACTGCCCTGTCCACAAGATTTGTGTCGATTTTTGCCATACTCATTTTGCTCCTTTAGCTGATCGGCCGCACACTTAAATTACCCGATCGGTTCATCCTCTTCGGTATAGCCCCATCTGCCCTTGGTGGGCGTGGTCAGAGCCTTCTCCAGATCCCATCCGTCCTTGAGCCTCTGGGTTAATGTGGTCGTACTGATCCCGTAGGCGTCGGCAAGATCCTGCTGCCGCCGGTACTGATTCCCTTTATGGTCCACATAATACGCCGGCTTCGTATAGAGGGGCGTGGTCAAGGCCCTTTCCAGATCCCAGCCATCGCTTAGGCGCCGCTGGAGCGCGGAAAACGACAGACCGTAGGCTTTCCCCATGGCCGTGATGGACGGATACGCATTCCCCAGATGGTCCACACACCGGGTCATAGTCCCGTTCGGTTCCATCTCCGCGGGTGTCGTCAGCGCGCGCTTCAGGTCCCAGCCGTAATGATTCAGCCTTCGAAGCAGCATCGCGCTGGAAAGCCCGTATGCCTTGGCCATGGCGGGAAAGGAATGGTATTCCTTTCCCAGGTGATCCTTACACGGCTTGATCCTGCCGCCGCCGACCGGCTGGGACAGCGCATCTGCCAGATTCATGCCGGCATAAAGCCTGTTCAGCAGCTGATGCCGTGTAAGCCCGTACGCCTCTGCCATTTCTTTGTAATTGGCATAGGTCTTTCCCAGATGATCCTGACAGGGCTCGTTATAATTCATCCGTTCTTTCAAAAAACAACCTCCCTGCCCCGTTAAAACACATGATGTAACCGCATGACATTATTTTATATTACATCGAGTAACCTTGGCAAGATTTTTCTTGTCCCTCAGGCAAAAATCGCCGTGACACAAGAGATGCTTTATCCGATTATCTTTTCCATGTATATCATATTGTACCAGCGGTTAAACTTTCTGCCGCAGCGGTGGAATGTCCCGATCTTCGTAAATCCCATATGCTGATGGAACTGTTCACTGTTGCGCGTCAGGTATTCATCCTCTGTGACCGGATCGCCGATACAGGCATACAGATTCAGGAATCCCAGATCACGAAGTTCGTTTTCCAGCACTTCATACAGTTTTCTTCCGTATCCGTGTCCTTTGGCGCTGCGATCCAGATAAATGCTCAATTCACAGCAATGGGAATAAGCGGCACGGCTTTGAAACGGACCGGCATAAGCATAGCCCTGAATCACACCGTCCTCTTCCAGAACAAGATACGGAAACCGTTTCAGCGTTCCGGTAATCCGGGCCGCGAATTCAGCCGGAGAAGGAGTCACGTATTCAAAGGTAATGGCAGTATTCTCCACATACCAGGAATAGATCTCCAGCAAACGCGGCGCGTCTGCCGCTGCTGCGCTTCGAATCCTCATGGTTCCTCCCGGCTCGTCAGCATGATACCCTGATTACAGGCAAAGAACATTCTTCAGTCACCCATCGCGTTTCTTTTTCTTTTTCTCCTCATACATGAGGCTGTCCGCTTCAAGGACGTAATCGTCCAGCGGCTTCCTTTCCTCCGGATCGGTCAGCACGAAGCCGGAGCTGATGCTGACGACATCCGGCACGCCGAGGGCTTTTGCTTCGGCAGGCAATGCGGAGGACACCGAATCAAGCAGTTTTCGGACGTCCTCTTCGTTTTCTGCCGGCATGAGCAACAGAAACTCGTCTCCCCCGTAGCGCACGGGAATCGCACCCTCAGGAAGAATCCGGAGAATAACTGAAGCAACGCTTCTGATCGCCTGGTCCCCGACCGAATGGCCGAAGGTATCGTTGATACGCTTCAGGCGGTCCATGTCGATAAAGATAATCGCAAGTCTTCCGCCCCTGCCGGTCACATCCCGATACAGCGGATACGCCAGGTCATGATATCCCAGACGGTTATACAGGCCGGTCAGATTGTCCTTCATCGAGATGCCGGCCAGCACCTGGTTGATGTAAGAAAGATTCCTCCTGGCAAAGAATGCCCTCAGCGCCATGGTCAGGGTATTCACCAGGGAGGAGACACCCTGGATCCGGATCAGGTCCAGGCAATCCCATATGGCCAGGTATCCGACGGTGTGTTCCATGAAGTGAATCGGCGCGAACAGGTGGTTCTCTCCCGGGCCTTCATACTCCGTGACATTCAGCGTACTCCTGACGCGCTTTCGCCCGAACCGGGGCGGTCTCCCCGCCTCCCAGGAAAACACCCGTTCCATTCTGTCCGAATACCCTTCGACAGGCATCCCGTCGCCCGGATCCCGCATGCGTCCCATCCGGTCCCTGAACTCGATCTGCTTTCCGTTCTCAAACAGGTCACGGTCCAACACCAGGCTGGCGCCTTTGCAGTTCACGGCGGAAAGGCAGGCGATCAGCGCCTCGCACATTTCCTCCATCGTCCTGCAGCCCGGGAGCTGGTACTGAAGCACCGTCAGCTTGTAATCAAAATCCGTCACCCTGGAGGTCCGGCTGATATATTCCTTGACCTGTTTCCGGATATCCCCGGTAGCCGGAGCGGCATGTCCCGTTGTCTCCCGCAGCACAAGCTCCGTCGGCGTATAGATATGTCCGGGAACCTCTTCGCCGGCCCAGATTCTCCGCATGACATCCATACAGGCGTCTCCCATGCTCCAGCACACCTGGTCCACCGTGGTGATCGAAGGCGACAGGGAGAAGGATACGTCGGTATTGTCAAATCCGGTGACATAAAAATCCCTCGGGACCTTCAGGCCCGCGCTTTCCGCGGCGTGGCAGATCCCCAGGGCAATATGGTCGTTGGCGCAGATTACCGCCTGCGGAGTCCGGCCGTTGTGCCGGGTAATCAGCTCATTGAACGCCCGGATCCCGCTTTCGATAATGAAGCTTTCAGAATAGAGACGGTCTTCCCTGCAGGGAAGATCGTTGTCTTTGCAGTAATCCAGCAGCGCACGGGTGCGGGCCTGGTTTTCGTAATTGTCAGAAGGACCCATGGCAAACCAGAAATCCGTCAGCCCCATCTCCTGATGCAGATGCCGGATCACCGATTTCATCGCGCTGTAGTTGTCAATGCCCACATAATAGAACCCGTCAATATCATTGGCCATGGACACAACCGGCTTTCCGGATGCCGCCGCTTCTCGCACCGTATACAGCACACCCCTGGTATAGGAATCAGAATCGGCGTCCATAATACTGTTGACGTCCAGGATAATCCCGTCGAAATCACGGTAGTCCGGAAGCCGGTAGATATTGTATTCCCCGCGGTTATGCTCGGAGGCAAAGTCAAAGTATCCGTCGCTGCGAACGATATAAAGGTTGACCGGTTCATCCATCTCCTGAATCGCGCGCTGCAGTCCGGCCGTCCGCTCATAGGTGAACTTCCTCATGCAGTCGTTCAGAATGTACAGAACCCTTTTCATCTCTCTGCCTCCGGTATTTCCTCATCATATACTCATTAACGTTATCATCTGCCATGCCTCTGAAGCCTTCCCCTTTGTACTCAAAAGCCTTCCCCTTGAGGGGAAGGTGCCCGAAGGGCGGATGAGGTGTAAAAGTCAGAAAACAAATTCGTTAACGAGTATAACAGCGGTTGAACTGCAGATTCTATTCCGCGGGCAGATATTTCCGCAGGGTCGCCCGAACCGCGCCGGGACCTGCGATCTCTTCCCGGAAATATCCTTCGACGCGCTCTGCCAGCGGCGTTTGGGTCAGGTCGCTCCCAAAGATCAGGCTGTTGGCCAGAATCGGACGGAGTTTCTCCCCGACGGTTTCCGGTTTGCCCAGCTCAATCCCTTCCAGCTGTCTGCACAGTTCCGGCACCAGCGGATCGTCGGACAGAGGCATTGCGTTGCCCTCATCATCCACGGCCAGCAGATACCGCAGCCAGCCGGCAATAACCAGCGGCAGCGCGATCAGCTGATCCATCGGCCGGTTCTCGGCCACGTAGCTCTTGATCGTCTCGCCCAGACGGATCCCAACCTTCTGGGAGGTGTCCGTGGCAATGCGCTGCGGCGCGTCCGGCATGAAGGGATTGGGCAGGCGCTGCTGCATCACTTCGTCAATGAAGTCGCGCGGCTTCAGGATACCCGGATCGGTGACCACCGGCAGGCCCTCCACATATCCCAGCCGCCGGACCAGGCGGACCAGATCCTCATCCTTCATCTCTTCGCAGATCAGCGTATAGCCCAGCAGGCAGCCGTACACCGCCAGCCCCGTATGCAGCGGATTCAGGCAGGTGGTGACCTTCATCCGCTCAGTCCGGTTCACGGTGTCCCGGTCGGTTAAATACACCCCGGCCTTTTCCAACGGCGGCCGCCCGTTCGGGAACCGGTCCTCGATCACCAGGTACTGCGCTTTCTCGGCATTGACGAAGGGCGCGACAAACGTCCCGCGAGGCGTCTTCAGCGGCGCCATGTCCTCGATCCCGGCTTCTTCCAGCATGGTCTGCACCGCCGGGGCGGGCCGCGGCGTAATCTTG
>Ga0265298_10007096_pt1 | contig 13704 bp, 8 predicted proteins | sample AusTroGonzalo_MG_3_FD_193486 | JGI IMG/M metagenome (GOLD analysis project Ga0265298, IMG submission 193486) | Bovine rumen microbial communities from tropical cattle in Woodstock, Queensland, Australia - Gonzalo_01 | ecosystem: Host-associated > Mammals > Digestive system > Stomach > Rumen ...
CGGCAATTCCGGGTATCGCGGCCTTCCTGTTGGTCCGTTTCGCGTTGAGGATCCATGTTTATCTCGGCTGGGCGGCGGGTATCGTGATGATTTATTTCTGCGTGGCGCTGCGGTCACTGCTGGACCATTCCCGCCGGATCCGGAAGCCGCTGATGGACGGCGACCTGCCGCAGGCGCGCCGGGCGCTGTCGATGGTGGTCAGCCGCAGGACCGAATCCCTGCCCGAATCGGAAATCGTCCGCGGCGGAATCGAAAGCATCGGTGAAAACCTGATCGATGCGGTGACCAGTCCGCTGTTCTGGATGGCGATCGGATACTGGTCCGGCGGTCTGCCGGGTGCGGCCGCGGCCGCGGTTTTCCTGCGCTGCGTGAATACCCTCGATGCCTGCTGGGGCTACAAGGACGAACGGTATCTCCTTTTCGGCCGCACGGCGGCGAAAACCGATGACTGGGTCCATTTCATTCCAGCCCGTCTGACCCTGCCGGCGATCGCGCTGGCCGCGGCGCTGACCGGCGGCAGTTTCATGCAATGCCTCAAAACCGGCTGGAAACACCGCAAAGACCATCCCAGTCCGAATTCCTGTTACGGAATGGCCGGATTCGCCGGAGCATTGCAGATCCGGCTCGGCGGTCCGACGTTATATCCGGACGGCATGGAAGATTATCCCTGGTGGGGAGACGGCCGGGCGGAACTGGACTGGCGCGATCTGCGCCGGGCGGAGCTTCTCGCGCTGATCTCCAGTCTGATCTTCATTCTTTTCCTGTATGGCGCCGATGCGCTGATCCGGCTGTTCAGCTGAGGCGGATCACCGCCGGTTCGTAGCAGGCCAGCGAGACCGGCAGGGACAGGATCCCGTCGTTCCACGCGGCCTGAAGTTCCTGCCATTCGCCGGACGGCAGCAGCAGTTCCGCTTTGCGGGGTTTTTCGGCACAACGGATATCCAGCGTTTCCATCGCATCGAAACCGAGGTTGAAGAAACCGAGCAGGTTTTCACCGGACTGCAGCTTGCGGTGCAGCAGCATGATCCACTGGTTTTCGACAGCGGTGAACGGGATCTGTTTCCCGTTCATGCGGTCGAGGATCCGGATCAGCCATTCCTTGCGCAGATCCTGCGCCCAGCTGAAGGTGACTTTCTGAGAGAACGCGGTAGTGCAGATCAGACCGCCGGCGGCATTGCGGTAAAGGACCACAGACGGCGCGGCATCTTCGATATCGGGCGAAGAAATGAACGGCGCATATCCGAACTTGGTCAGGACTTCGGCTTTCGGATCCAGCACTTTCAGGAACGGCACGGCCGGATTTTTGGAAAACGGATAACGGCGCTGACCGTCGGCGGAAGTCTCCCGGTTGAACCGGAATTCGCTCATATCCGCCGAAACGCCCATGCTGGAAGCGAAACCTCGCTCCGTCAGCGCAACGGCGGCGGCGCCGTCGAGCAGGACTTTCCGGGTCATCAGCTGTTCGAGCTGGACCTCGGAGAAACGGTTGACCGCCTCGGCTCCGGCAACGGCATAGATCCGGTCCTGCGTGAAGTCGTAAGATCCCGTGAACGGAATGCCGTAGATCCCGATCATCTGCCGGACCCAATTCTCCGCCGTGTTGAAATACTCCTCGAAATTGCCCGGATGCCAGTTCGGGAAATGATCAAACATCGGAATGACCACGCCCTCCGGCTGAGCCTGACGCATCACACCGGCAAGGACCGGATAATACTTCCGGTATTTTTCCAGCACCGCCGTGTATTTGCGGTTGACCGGGACACTGCCCTTATGGCAGTTGACGTACCAGATCTTGGAACCGTTCAGTCCGGCGAAAATAGCGGAAACGAGCTTGGCATGAACACTGATCGCCGATTTGCTGAACAGCGTGTGGGGACAGGTATCCGTTTCATCCAGCACCACGGGGATATCTTTCCAGAACTGACGGAGCGCCTGCGACCGCAGCAGAGTCCCGGCAAAATCGATACTGGTTGTTTCCATATACCGGGCATTGGCGATGCGCATGACCGGCGGCTGGCCTTTCGCGGCGATCGCCTGCGAGGCAAAACCGTTGAACCGCAGTTCCCAGCCCGGCATGCAGGAGCCCGCGGGGATCGTCGGATCGACCGAATCGATCGCCTCACGGATCAGACGGCAGACCCCGTTCACCGTATCCTGACGGAGCTGTTCGTAGGCGTTGAAGATCTCATCGCCGACTTTGCTCTGTTCCACGGCGAGACGATATTCCTCGGGCGAGAAATTGCGGCCGGTGCGACGGTTGAATTCCGCGGTATGCCGTTCGCAGAAACATTCGGCATACGGGGAAAAACTGCGGATATCGTCGTCGCCCAGGAAGAAACACGGATGTTCCTTCGCCAGGTCGGCGATGGTCTGGAAAATGTATTCCCGATAACCGGGATCAAGGGGACAGAACCGGACCTTGCGGCCTTTCAGGTCGATGGTCCGCATCCATTGTTCCTCGTCCTTATCGACGCGCGGCCAATGGCCGAGAATGCTCTGGATCAGCACGCCCGGTTTGACCTTGCTTCCCTGGAGCGCGCGGCTGAATTTGCGGTAGCTTTCGATCAGGAATTCCGCTTTTTTCCGGGCGGGAAAACCTTCCGGATGGAGCGTGAGCGAATACAGGGCGATATCGATCCCCGTCCGCGCTTCGAGTTCGATGACATCCTGCGCCTGAAGTTCTTCCTTGCCGGGGTTGCAGGGCACGACATTGTAAAAACGGAAACCATTCTGTTCTTTCATGATTTCGATATCCTTTATTTTTGAAATTGAATAAGTTTCTGCTGAATGGCATATTATACGCCGGGATTCTGAAAAAACAAGCAGTTTTCCGGATTATCGGCGAAAAAATGCGGGCAAAGCAATTCCGGTCTGATCCAGAGACGAAAAAAATTCTTGATTTTTGAAAGGTAAGCAGTTATATTATGATTTGAAAAGATGTCTGAGGAGGACAGAACAGATGCCGAAAACCAATGCGGTCCGTCTGGTCATGCCGCGGGTCGCTTCAGTGCAAAGACTTTTCATTTCCCGGCGGTATTCGGAAAATTTCCATGCGGATGCGGTCAATGAAATGCTCCACATCATCGACGGCAATATGAAACTCCGTTTCCAATCCGGAGAAGAATATCTGGCCGGCCAGAATGACACACTGTTCATTCCGCACGGAGTGATGCACAAGGATATTTTCGAAGTATCCCGCGGACTGGAAATGTTTCACATCACTTTCAGATGGGCCCAGGCGGATCTGTTTTTTTCCGTTGCGAAGCCGAATTGTCTTTCCCGGATATCCGCCAAGGATAAAAATGAAGTCCAGCTGCTGTTCGACATGTTCCGGCTGGATTCGTATTATACCGAAGCGGATAAGATTCTGGCCGAGGCCCGGCTGGCGCATCTGCTGGGGATCGGCTGGCGGAATGTCTTTCCCGGCGATCAGAAACCTCCCTCGCAAGATGCCTTTTCCCGGTTGACTGCTTATGCCAAGGATTACATGAATGCCCATTTCACCGAACCGATCGGGATCGATCAGGTGGCAGCTTTCCTGCATGTGAGCCGGACCACCCTGCTCCGGGCTTTCCGGCATTCCAGCGAATTGAGTTTCAACGAATATCTCCGGGCCGTCCGGATGCATCATGCCTATTCCCTGCTGCGGGACCGTGCCTTGAATCCGTCCGACTGCGCAGCCCGCTGCGGATACGCTGACGTCGCATATTTTTCCAAATCGTTCAAAAAATACTTTGGGTTTTCCCCCAAATCCGTCAAGTGATCCGATTTTCTTTTAATTGGTCCTTTTTTCTCAAATTATGCTATTGTTTTTTTTCTGGATGGTATTATAATTGAATAAGCGGTCTGGAACCGGAAGGCTTGTCGGTCAGACGCAGATAAAAACTTTTTACATTAAGGGCCAAAACATTTTGAAACTGGCTCTATCGAATAACGGAGGAATCGTTATGGACCGGATCTTTGACGGGACGGCGGGACGGCTGCATATCGGCGAACCCGAACTTTATATCGACAACGAAGCGAGAAGACGCAGCGGACACATGTGTCACGCGATGATCGAATATCAGCCAGGGAAGATCATAGATTTCAATTCCAACTGTTCAGCAGTAAGACTGCAGGGACATGCCGCCTACGGCTGGGTGGAATACCGTTATTCCGACGATTACGGAAAAACCTGGTCCGAACCGCACGACCTGCCGTATTCCCGGCAGGAATTTTTCGACGGCAATTACACCGTTTCCATTGAAAAAGGCGTCTGCCTGGACGGCGTCATTACGCTGTTCGCCCTGCGGAACACTCAGTTTTCCCCGATCTGCTGCGAACCGTGGAAAACCGCCATGGTGCTTCAAAGTTATGATTTCGGCAAGACCTGGACCGAACCGTATGAACTTTGCGAATTCGAGGGGCGGGTCTATGATGCCGCAGTCCATGACGGCGTGATCTATGCCATGATCTTCTGCAACCCGAACCATGTCGGGAAAAAACGGGAACATGTTTACCGTCTCTACACCAGCCGCGACAACGGCAAATCGTTTCAGCTCGCGAGCGTGATCGACATCAAGCATATCGGTCATGCCTACGGTGCCCTGCAGTTCCGGGACGATGGTTCCCTGATCGCTTATGCCAATAATATCGGGAACGGCTTTCTGCTTTCCGAAAGCATCAGCTGTGATCTCGGCAAGACGTGGAAACGGCTGCCCGATGCGAAATTGCCGGAGGGAATCCGGAATGTCCAGGTCTCCAGGCTCGGTCCCGGTTACGTGATGCACGGCCGCGCCTTCCGCAACGCGTCATGGGGCAAAGGTCTGATCGTCTATACCTCCAAAGATGCGGTGAAATGGGATGACGGCATTCTGCTGGAACCGGAAAAGACCTCCTGTTATTATTCCGGCAATCTCCGTCTGGTCAAGCCCGACGGCACGGAAAACCTGCTGGTCCAGTATTCCGATACCTATGGCAATTCGTTTGAAAATGCGGCCGCGGTGAACATCATGCACATGTTCCTGCATTTCGAATGAGTCGGTATAGGTAAAAGGATGAGGGTGATATCACAAATTGCCAGCATCCTTCCAATAAACTCCAATCTCACAGAAAAACTATGAAAAACAAATAATGAAAGGACAATGAACATGCCGAAAGACAAAAATGATCTGAAAACCTCATCTCTCATACCTCATCTTATTTCATACATTCCAAGTGATCAGAAATCAGTTTTCAGTAATCAGCATGAAATGACCGGGCAAACCTTTTTAAACTCATATTTCATATCTCATATTTCATATTTGCAGAGTAAAACGACTCGTTTCACGCTCATAGAGCTCCTCGTGGTGATTGCCATCATCGCCATTCTGGCCGGGATGCTCCTGCCGGCACTGAATGCCGCACGGGACACCGCCCGGACATCGTCATGCCTCAACAACAAAAAACAATGGGGGACCGTCGAGCTGCTGTACACGGATGACAACAACGGCTGGGCTTTTGCCGGGGGACAGTATGTATTCGGTAAACACGTTCACTACCTATATGAAAGCAAACAGCTGTCGATGGACTATGTCGGAGGAGAATTCGTAAAGAGCAGCAGAATTCAATCGAAGGGCATGACCTCCTGTCCGGTGGCGCCTGCCCGGTTTGACACACATCTGGATATCGGCGTCAATATGCATCTGTCCGGCAAAGGGGGACAGTATGCGCCCTGGATGATGTCTTCGACCACGAAATGGTCCAGCAGCGATAATGAGCTGAATGCCCTTCTGGGCTCTTATTTCCGTCCCAACTCGATCAGGTATCCGCTCAGCGACATGCCATGGTGGGCAGACAGCGTCGGCGGGCCAAGCGCGATGTCCTGTTCCACAGCAGTCAACAACTGGACATTCTGGTATGACTACGGCAGCAAAACACCTTCCGCCTCCAACATTAACGGCGGTTCGCGCCACAAGAAAGGCAGCACGAACAATGTGCTGTTCCTCGACGGACATGCGCAGTCCATGCAGAAAGGACCGCTGAAGACTCTGCATCAGAAATACCAGTTCTACAGTAAAAAACCGTAAAATCAATCCCCCCGAAAGGAGCCATCATGGATATTTCAACTGTTATCTCCGGGACACTGCTGACCGCCTCGATCCTGTGCAGCGCTGCCGATGTCATTCCGGGAAAAATCTTCGAAGCGGATTTCGAAAGTTCCGACGGAACCGCAAAATTCGCCGGAGGCAAAGCCGCCCCGACCGCCCGGTATGTCACCGCCGATGCCGAAGGAGTTCACGGCAAGGCATACCGTCTGACCAAAGAGGGCAAAAAACTTCTTTACTTTCTCGGCGGCAATGCCGAAGTGCAGCAGGGCACCGTCAACATCTGGGTCAATACGGTCAATTACGACACGGTGAAAACCCAGAACGGCGGGTGGAGCGTTTTGCCGGTCAACCTCTTCACTTTGCGTTTCACCGAAGGAAAAAACAAATGGGCAACCGCGAGCTGCTACATCTACCGCGGGGCAGATGCCCGCGGCGTCCGCTTCGCCTTCGATGCGGGCACTCCACCGTTCCGTTTCGGCAGTCATGCGACCACGGCCGCCGAACTGAAGCTGCTCAAACAGAACACCTGGCACCTGGTGACCTGCACCTGGGACGCGGAGCATATCGGCATCTGGATCGACGGCAAATATCAGGCCCGAAGTCTCCGTTCCGGCAAGATCGGATATATCCAGTCGCTCAAGGTGGACAGGAACAGCAAAAATTCGACTATCCTGATCCGGAACGGCACCAAAGAACAATCGGTGGCCCAACGTGATGAGATCACCGATGTCGACGACTTCACCATCTATGACCGGGTGCTCTCGCCGGCAGAGATCCGGCAGCTTTACGTCACCGGAAAAAACATCCCGCAGAACGATACCGATCTGCCGGTGACCTCGTTTCAGGGGTCTTTCCGGAACGGGAAGGAATATGTCAGATGCGATCTGGATCTGACCGTTCTCCGCCGGATGCTCCGGGATTTTGCCGACGACTGCACGCTTTCCTGCCGGATCGTCGATTCCAAAGGCGGCACAAAGTTCACCGATTCGCTGAAGATCGGGAAAAAGGCCCGCCCGGAACTGCTGTTTTCCGGACTGGCTGCCGCCGACCGGTATACAGCCCGTTTCGAGCTGACCGCGGCGAACGGCAAAAAGCTCTCGTTCGAGCGCAGTTTCGACAAGCCCGACACCTCCTGGTGCGAAAGCACCGCGGGAATGGAAGACACTACGCCCGAACCGTGGACCAGACCCGTTCTCGGCAAAGATGACAGCGTTTCGGTGTGGAACCGCGTCTACACTTTCAAAGGCGGTCCCTTCCCGGAAAATGTCACCGCCAATGGAAAAAAGATGCTGGTCAAGGCTCCGCATCTGATCCTGAACACGGAAAAGGGTGAACGGATCCCGACGGGAAAGATCACCCGGCGGACCCAGGGAGGATCTTTCGTCAGGTTCAACGGCGAAATGTCCACGCCCGACGGTTTCGCCGCCGATTTTGAAACAACGGTCGAATTTGACGGTTTCGTTCAAGTCGATTTCAAACTCAAGCGTCCCTACCCGGTCAAGTCGATGCAGGTCAGATGGCAGGTGGAGAAAGAGTTTGGCGAACATTTCATGACGCCGAAAGTCAACTCGGACAAAAATCCGGTTTTCAGCTGCCGGTATAACGGCGTGAAATGCCTCTATTTCGCCTCGGAAAAAGGCGGATTCGCTTTTGGGAAGACCGGCGATGCCAACTGGGTATACGACCCGTCCGAAACCGCTTTCGTCATCAACAAGAAGACCCGGGAAACGACCCTGCGCGTCATCTCCAGACCGGTCGATATTCCGAAAGATGCCGACTACCGGTTCTGTTTCATTGCCACGCCGACCCGTCCGCTGATGAAAAACTCCCGGGCCTGGCGTTACTGCGACTCAGCCACGACTCCCGAAAGTGTCATTCTGCTGTATCACATGTATCAGAACGACGGCAATCTGCTGATCTCCCCCGAAAAGGTCAGAAAAGCCGCCAAAGGGAAACGCCGCATCCATCCTTATTCCGCCTCCAGCTTCCTGGTCGCATGCAATCTCGAAGCCCGTTGGTTTTTCGATGAATGGCTGATGTATTCCTATCAGTACGGCATGGGGAAAGGCATAGCGATCCCCTCCTGCCTGAATACCTCCAAAGCCAACTTCCTGGCGGAAAACACCAGGAAGAGCCTGTCGATCCCGGAATTCGAATTCATCGACGGATATTATTTCGACTGCTGTGGCGTCTACAGCTGCAGCAACCATCTCCACGGCTGCGGCTTCACCGACAAATTCGGGCGCAAAGGCAAAACCGTCACGCTGCTGGCCCTGCGTTCTTATCTGAAACGCATTGTCCGTCTCCTGCACAGCCGGGGCAGAACGCTCGGCGCACACGGACAATACAGCTTCAATCCCTGCGCCCACAGCTTGTGTGATTACTGGCTTACAGGGGAAGAAATGCGCGGAATGGCCATGAAAGAGGGAGCACAGGTATACTGCGATCCGGCCAAAGTCACCGACCTGCATCTGCGCACCAATTCCAACTGGCGCGTTCTCAGCAACGTGGTCATGTGCATGCTCTACTATGGCAAAGGAAAGGAATCCCGTATCCCGGCAATGACCCGCCTGCTGCTGGAAGACCAGAAAGTCTTCGGTTTCCATTCCTCCGAGACCCAGAAACTGATGAATATCGTCTGGAAAGTTTTCGGCAAGTTCAAAGTCGACGAGGGCACAGTCCGCCGGCATTTCGAACAGCACGAGATCGTTACAGACCATCCCGAACTCAAGGTCACCTATTATCGGGTGCCGGGGAACGGAATCGTCGCGATCATCGGCAACCTTTCCCGTGAGACGGTCAAAGGGAATGTCGATTTCAGCAAGGTGAAGAAAGGCGGTTTTACCGCGAAGGATGAAATAGCCGGAGCAGAACGGACTGCGTCGGACGGCAAAATTCCGGTCGAGCTTTCGCCGATGAATTTCACCATCCTGAGGGTGCAATGAACCGGAACGGGGATTCCGGGACGGAGCGTCCGCCCCGGACCGCCGGGAAGACTGATCAGCAGTCGAATTCGACCGTAAACACGGCGGAAGTGCCGGTGAAGGACAATTCCAGATTTTTGCCCTTCGGTGAGGCGGGAATTTCGGCCAGGTCATGATTCCGGTCCACCAGGCGGACTGTCACGTTCCGGATCTCCTGCTCGAAAGTGACCGTCACTTTCCCGGCATCCAATTTGAAGCAGGAGATCAGCAGCATTTTTCTGCCGTTGGGAGCGGAGCCGCCGAGGGCATAGACCGGCGCGGCTGCTTTCACTTTGAAACGTTTCGGATAATCGGCGGCGATCTGACCGAAAGCCTTCAGGCCGAAATAACTTTTCGTAGGTTCCGCGAGATTGGTGAAGATACCGTAACCGCTGCAGGTGACGGTGTAATAATTGCCCATATCCAGCGGAGTGTCCTGCCAGGAGGTCAGCACACCGCAGAGGAACGCGGCGGAATCCAGCCCCTTGAAACCATCGGCGGAATAGAAGAATTTATGATAGGCGATATCGCCGCTCCGGCTCCAGTCCATCGGGAAATAATGCCATTCGTTCAGATGCAGCTCGGCATGGGGGAAACCGCAGGCATCGACCATTTTCCGGATCGGGGCGACCTGTTTGGCGTAATGCTCGATCGAATCGCTGTAGCAGTGCCAGGAATAAAAATCGACGGGGGCCTTTTCGGCGGCGCATTTCTTCAGGAACACTTCGGTCGGACCGCCGGGCTCACCGTTGCCGAGACCGTGCGAAGGTCCGCCGATCATCAGATGCGGGAAACGCTCTTTCAGGATCTTGGAAACGGTGCAATAGAAGTTATTGAACTCATCAGTGGTGCCGCCCCACATTTTCGGGAGGCCGTCGGAATCGCAGTTGGCCGGTTCGTTCCAGATCTCCCAGTATTTGATCTGCCAGTAATGGCCGTGCCAGCGGCCTTCATTGAAATGTTCGATGATCCGGATGCAGATCTTCGCCCATTTTTCATAATCTTCCGGCGGGGCGACAAAATACCGTTTCTTGCCATGTTCGATGGAAACTCCGAGACGGTAGACGATCTGCGTGCCGCAGTTCAGGCAGTTCTCGATATAGTCATCGGTCTGATCGAAATAATAGTTGCGGCCGTCATCGGGGTCGGCATGGAACAGAGGAAAAATATTGTTGACGTCGACCAGGCGCATATTGGGATTTTCCAGGGGAGCGTCATGGAGGCGGGTGCAGGGCAGTTTGAGTTCGCCGAATGGCTGGGTGATATCGCGGAACCGGCGGCGGTTCGCCGTCAGCGCCGGAGCCAGGTTGCCGCCGTTCAAACGCCGGATCATACCGTTTTCCGCTGCGCAGTTGACTTTGACAGTTGCTTTTTCTTTCATGGAAATCAATCATCCTTTCCTGTTATTGATTATCCTGTTTCAGGAACTTTTTTTAGCCGGTTTCGCTTTTTTGGCAGCCGGAGCTTTTCTTTTCCGGTTGTCCTTCCAGGGCCACTGGCAGCCGAAATATTCCCGGAAAGCGGTTTTTCCCGGATTCAGGACCGGTTCCGCCTCGCACGACTCACGGAATTTTTTCATCTCGTTGAAAGCCGCCCGGAACAGTTTCTTGTTTTCGGGAGTGGGATCTTTGGTCATGGCGATCTGGGCCAGCCGGGTCCGGACGGTAAGTTCGGCATCGCGAAGACCTTTCTGCAGGAATTCGATCTTGGCGAGGACATCGGGACTGCCGGCGGCGGCCTCGGCGGCGGCCTGCAGGATCTTCTGCCCTTCGGCGATCTTGTCCAGCGGGGTGATCTCATGGGCGATCAGCACATAGTTCTGGAACGTGCCGCCGAGTTTGCCTTTGAGCCGGTTTTCCCGTTTGAACCGATCGTTCTTTTCGGCGGTCAGTTCATTACCCTGCCGTTCGAGGAAATCGACATATTCCCGGATCTTCGCCGCCGCCGGCCCGAAGCAGGCGCAGTATTCATCGAGGATCTGATCGCAGGTCAGATCGGGATCTTCATGCATCCGGCAGATGACATAAAGATTGGCGTTCTGGGCACTCCACGAGCCGGTCAGCGAATCCATGTAGGAAGCGGTCAGGCCGTGCTTGTATGCCCAGTGGAAATCATCGGCGAAACGGCGGGCGTAAAAGATCGGCAGATTGGCTCCGGCATGGAGCAGATTCGGCCGGTACATCTGACGGACGCCGGTCTGGTTCCAGCCTTCCCAGTTCTTCCGGAATTTCCGGCTCATTTCCGCCGTGTAGGGATACCACAGGCCGAAGACATTCTGAATGATGATCCCGTCGTTGAGTTTGACGCCCCGCGGCGGCAGGGTATAATTGGTGTAGGCATAACCGATCAGAGTGACATTCGGATCGTGTTTGCGGGCCAGTTCCTGAAGGGCAAGACAGAACCGGGCATAACGGTCGGAAAGCGGCGGTTCACCCCGGCCGGATTCACCCTCCTCGCCCCAGGAGGCCCGCGAAAGCCTCCAGCGTTCCTGATAGGTCAGGACTTTCCCTTTGCCCCAGTATTCGGAGGTCTTGAACGCCGGATGCGGATAATCCCACGCCCGGCAGGAAGGACAGGTGCACATTTCCGGCGTGTCATTGAGCATGGCCGCCAGATACGGCCGCACGGCCTTGAGCGATTTCGGCATCCGGATCCAGTCGTTCACGATCTGCTTATGCAGCTCCGGATTGGAAATGCACAGGGAGATCTGGATACCGAAATTGCTGTCCCCCTTGAGCTGTTTGCGGTTGCCCGGATTCACCAGCGCGAAATAGTCCGGATGCGTCTTCGAAAAACGTTTCCAGTAATTGCCGAAATTGTGGGAATAATTCATATTCACCACCGATCCGAAGCCGTGCCGCAGCATGAAACGGTTCTGCTCCGCGGTGAATTTTTCATAATTCTTCTCGGAATTCCAGCCGATCCACGGCATTTTTCCGGGCAAAAGCTCGCTGGAGATCAGCTTGGGTTTGCCGCTCCGTTCCTTTCCGGAATAAACAATGGTTTTACGCTGCGGGATCACGATTCCGGTATCGCCAGGAAACAGCCAGCGCACTCCCATTTCCTCCCGTAGAAACGCATAGACTCCGTAAAGGGTCCCCTGCCAGTCGGCATTCCAGTTGCTGCCGACCGTCCCGCGCGGACTGCGGTCCCTGCCGGCGATGAACAGATCGTTTCCCCGGCCGCGGATCACCCAGCCGGACGGCGGCAGTTTCGCACAGTCGATGCCCGCTTTCGCGGTTTCCTTGCAGGGACCGAGCCAGACCCGGGTCTTCACTCCGGACGGGACTTGACTTTCCGGATAGACCGACAGTTCCGCACCGGAAGCTTTCTTGATATGCATGACCAGTTCCCGAGCGGCAAGCTTGCATGCCGGCTGAGGCTCATCAGGCAGAATGACTGCGGCAGCCGGTTTTCCCGCGTCAACCAGCCGGATCGCTCCGGCTCCATCGGTTTTTTCATTTCCTGCCAGCAGGCAGGTCACGCAGAATATCGCGGCAAAGCTGAATACGGTTTTCATTTGCATCTCCTGTGTTTATCGGTTGTGGATCAATCCATCGGATTCCAGATTTTCGCCTTGCTCAGCTCTTTGCTGGTATATCGCACGACATGGCCGTCGACGAAACAGCAATTGACCCCTACCCCATGGGTGACATACGGACTCTGGTCGGTCCTGCCGACCATGGTCCGGTCCGCTTTCCCACGTCTGGCATCCATGTAAACGATTTTCGAGTGCGGCTGAACCACCATGCGGCGGGGAAATTTGAAAGCGGTCGGATAGTATGCCTTGTTATAGCCGTAACTGCCGTTCCGGATATAGGAGTTTTCGATGTTGGTGATGTTTTTCAGTCTCGGATCGGTGTCGGAAGGGCAATACCAGATCCGATGCGGTTTGGAGTTGAGGGTCGTATTTTTTATCAGCCTTGCCTGATAAAGGCGTGTCCAGGCCGGTCCTCCCGATTTTTCGCCGAAAAAGTAGGGAAATTTTTCTTTGTTCGCATCCAGATAGTCGTCCGAGAGCCTTCCGATCTCTCTCAGGTTGTTGATACATTGAACTGCCCGGCCTTTTTCCCTGGCCTTGTTCAAGGCCGGCAGCAGCAGCGCCGCCAGGATCGCAATGATCGCTATGACGACCAGCAGCTCTATCAGCGTGAAAATCGCCCTGCGTTCTGCATTCCTTTTTCTCATGTCCTCCATAAAAACCTCCCTTTCTTCTGTTGATATTGAAAATTGACAGTCAAAATTCATTTTTACGGACCTTTCACGGCGGGAAAAGTGACCCGGCTGTCCCTGATTTCCACCCGGCGGGAGAAATCGATCGTGTAAAGGTTCACCGAATGTCCGAACGGAAACCCCCGGTAAACCGGCACGCTGAGTTTCGAGGCGAATTCCTTCATCACCGCCTCAACCTCGGCCGGGGGGCCGGAACGCAGGAAATGGCCGAACACCACGCCCGAAGCGCCGTCGAAGAATTTCCGGTCCAGCAGGGTTTGAATATCCCGGCGCATCCCTGCCGGGGAGGAACTCACCACCTCGATGAAAATGATCCGGCCGGCCATCGAAGGACAATAATCGGTCTGGGACAGCGTGGCCAGCCGGCTCAGCAGTCCGGCGAAAGCCAGGCCGGAACAGTCGCCGCCCTTCATCTTTTCGACCGGGACCGGGCCGACCTG
>Ga0265298_10007099_pt1 | contig 13700 bp, 9 predicted proteins | sample AusTroGonzalo_MG_3_FD_193486 | JGI IMG/M metagenome (GOLD analysis project Ga0265298, IMG submission 193486) | Bovine rumen microbial communities from tropical cattle in Woodstock, Queensland, Australia - Gonzalo_01 | ecosystem: Host-associated > Mammals > Digestive system > Stomach > Rumen ...
GTCTTGGGTACCTCAATATATTCAGTCAGGTAGTTGATGTTGTCGAGGGTGTATTCAGCAATGTGGAAAAGACCGCCAGTCTTTGCTGAAGCCACCTCGGCGTCAATAGAATACAAGCCCGAGTCGGCCACCTCGACGGTATACTCCATCCACTGGCCGTTCTTGGTGGATACATTACTGCGTGAGGCACTGTTGTACGTCACACCAGAGGCACCCTTGTCATATTCAGTCACATTGATGGTGCCAGGCAACTGAGGCAGAGTCTCGTTGTAAGGCTCGCGCTTGATTGTTGAGCTGAGCACATTGACGCGCGACAGACGCTCGTAGGTCTCGCCGTCGGTAGTGGTAACCACGGCCTTGAGGGTCTTCCAACCAGCTGCTGTCGTACTGGGCACCTCGTACTCCGTGATATAGGGTGCCTCGGTCATTGTGGCAATCAGGTCGTTGCCAAAATACAGCTCAATCTTCTCGATGGTCTTGGTAGCCATTCTGGCACGTACCTTGATGGGCAGCACATCACCCTTGGCCACCTTCAGTGCGGCAGGATGGATATAGACAGAAGCCTCTTTCTTTGTGCCAGGGAAGGGACCCACGGCATTCTTGGCGGCATCGGTCTGCATATATTCCTTAATCCAGGTCATGGCAGGACGTTCTGCACCGTTTCTGTACAGTCCAGAGTTGTCAACCCATGTTCTGCCGAGGACATAGCCCCACAGGGTAACGCCAGCGCAATAAGGAGCCTCCCACATGGCAGGCAGTACCTTTTGATACTGGGCCTTCTGCTGTGCATCGTCAGCCTTGTCGATATCCAACTCGGTGATGAACATTGGCATCTTCAGTGCATCTTGCTGCTTCTTCAATGCGTTCTTCAGGTTGGTCTCGCTGATGTCGTTCACATCGTGCGACTGGTTGCCATAGGCATCGATAGGTGCACCGGCATCTCGTAGGTTACGAACCAAATCGATATAGTTGTCAATATCCCACTGAATAGAGTTATAGTCGTTGTAAATCAGGATGGCATCCGGCCAGCGTTCATAAGCCATTTCGAAGGCCTTAATCAGCCAGTCGTAACCTGTCTTACCGCCGCCACCCAGGGTCTCTTTCATCATGGGGTTTCCTGCCTGGTGATTACCCACGGCCTCGTTCACCACGTCAATCATGGGCAGGGTCTTATACTTGGCTTTTGCTTTGTCAAACCAGTTGGTGAGTGCCGAGAAGCGCTCCTTGGCCGACAACTTCTCCAGCCAACTGGGATACTGGGCACCCCATACCAAAGCATGGAACTTGTAGGTGAAGTTGTGGTTTTTGGCATAGTTGAAAGCGTTGTCAGAGCCGCTCCAGCTGAAGTTGCCACGGCTACCTTCTACAGACGACCATTTTGACTCGTTCTCACAAGTCACCTGATTCCAAAGCTGATAGAACTTTGGTACGCCGCCACCAGCATCCATCTGATAGCCGGTTGTAATGTTACCTAGATACTTGTAAGGATTCTCTGATATCTGCGCATTGGCATGCTGAGGCGTGAAGAGTGCTGTCAGCATCAGTAATCCTGCAAAAGAGTAATGTTTAAGCATAAATATTGTTGTTAGTTATTGATTTTCGGTGCAAAGTTATCGCTTTTTCTTATATTCCACTTTTCTGCATGTTTCATATACGTTATTTTTTTGTATAAAATCGCTGCAGATTGGAAATAAATACGTAATTTTGCATGCATAAACATTAAAACTAATTCAATGAAAAAGTTATACTGTACAATTACTTTTGTCATGTGCCTTGTGACGTCTGCTGTCTGGGCACAAGGTCCCAACAACTCGGGCGTCTATTATCAGCAGGCCAACGGAAAGAAAGGCTCGGCTTTGAAGACGGCCTTCTTCAATATTATTAAAAATCCTGATGTGGTCAGCTATAACGGTCTGATTGAAGCCTATCATAAAACAGATACCCGTCCTGATGGATACATACGCGACTGGTACTCAAACAGTACGAGCTATACTTGGGGTGACCGTAACGGCAATTCCCGTGAGGGCGCAGGTTGGAACAGAGAGCATAGTGTTCCTCAGAGTTGGTTCTCTAAGTCAAGTCCGATGGTTTCAGATATCGTTCACGTGTTGCCAACAGACTGCTATGTGAACAATCGTCGTAGCAGCTATCCCTTTGGCGAGGTGGGTAGCACCACTTACGTCTCGAACAATGGCTACTCAAAACTCGGTTCTTGTAAGACAGCAGGCTACTCTGGCACGGTCTTTGAACCCAACGACGAGATTAAGGGCGACATTGCTCGCATCTATTTCTACATGGTGACCTGCTATGAGGATCGTTTCACCAACTGGTCTGCTGGCAGTGCTACGCAGGTCTTCTCTTCAGACAAGTATCAGGGTCTGAAGACATGGTGCATGGACATGATGATGCGCTGGTCGAAACAAGACCCTGTGGATGCCACTGAGATAGCACGTAACAATGCTGTTCAGCAGGTGCAGGGCAATCGCAACCCCTTTGTCGACTACCCAGGACTGGAACAGTATGTTTGGGGCGACAAGAAGGATGTAGCATTCAGCTATGATAACTATGGCGGAGTTGTTATTCCTGATCCTGATGAGGTGGCAACGCCTGTGTTCTTGCTGGAACCAGGCACCTATAAGGAGCCGGTCAATGTAAAACTCTCGTGCAGTACACCAGGTGCCAGCATCTACTATAAGACAGACCTGACAGCTGTGGTGCCCTCAATTCACAATACACTTTATACAGACGATGGCATCGATGTCTCAACCACAACCACCATTCAGGCTATAGCCTATCTCAATGGCAAGTATAGTCCTATGGCCACAGCAACATACGTAATCAATGCTGGTGGTGGTCATACAGACTCTACGACGACAGAGATTGCCTTGAACAACGCATTCTTTGGTGTTAGTTGGAATGGCTCAAGACCTGCTGGTGGCGAAGAAGTGCTGACGGGTCGTGAGAATGGTATTACCGTTACATATTCTAAGGGCTCAAGTGGCAATATGTATTGTAATGGTGAGCAGATACGTATGTATGGTGGCAACGAGTTGAAGGTTGAGTCGAGTGTCGGCGAGATGGTGAAGTTGGAGTTTGTCACTAAGGATAGCAGCAAGGAACTGCTGCTTCAGTCAGGTGGTGGCGCTATCGATGGCTACACCTGGAGCGGTTTGGCAAATGGCGTGACATTCGGCGCAGAAAGCGGAAGTGGTCATATCAAGATGCTTTCTGTAAAGGTGACGCTGGCCATCTACGACCCCTCTGGCATCTCTAATGTTGTGCCCTCTGTTCCCAATTCCTCTACTATCTACGACCTGCAGGGCCGTCGTGTGCTGAATCCAAAGAAGGGCCTTTATATTGTGAATGGCCGAAAAGTAAACTTAAAGTAAATGAACGATAAGACCCGCAATTTCATTGAGCAGAACCTCCATGCCGACATCCGTCAGTTAGCCTTACAGGGATGCCGCGACAAGGAGGTAGACATGCCTCTGGCCTTGAGTCAGATTGCGGGCAGACAGACAGCCCGTCGAAAACTGCCCTCATGGGCGGCTCTCGACGGGCTTCTTTATCCTCCCCACCTGAATATGGAGCAGTGCAGTAGCGAACAGACTGCGCGCTATAAAGCCACAATTGCCAAGCGACTGCTTTCTTCTTATGCAACTCCCACGTCGCTGGTCGATTTGACGGGAGGTTTTGGTGTCGACTTCGCCTTTATGAGTGAGGCCTTTGATGAGGCTACGTACGTGGAGCGCGATGCGCAATTATTTGCCATTTCATCGGAGAATTTCAAGATTCTTGTGAAAAATGTGAAAACTGTGAATGGCGATGGAATCGACTTCTTGCATGGTCTCTCTCATGCCACGATGATCTTTATGGATCCTGCTCGTCGCGATAATCATGGCGGACGTACCTATGGGATAGGCGACTGCACCCCTAATGTACTCGAGATAAAGGATGAACTGCTCCAGAAAGCTGATGTGGTGATGCTGAAACTCTCGCCCATGCTCGATTGGCGTAAGGCTGTGAGCGACCTGGGTGAACAGTATGTCAGTGAGGTGCATATTGTCTCTGTACAGAACGAGTGCAAGGAACTGCTTATCGTGCTGCAACAGCAACCATCAGGACCTTTCCCTGTTTATTGTGTCAACGACGATACCGTCTTTCTATACCATCCGTCGTCCACCAGTTCTAGCGAGATCTCTCATCTCTCATCTTTCGCCTTCCTCTACGAACCTAATGCTTCCATCATGAAAGCAGGCTGTTTCGATGCCGTATGCAGCGCGTTCTCATTGCGTCAGTTGGCTCATAACAGTCATCTGCTCGTGTCAGACCAGTTTGTGGCCGACTTCCCAGGTCGTAGTTTCCGAGTTTTGTCCATTTCATCGATGAACAAACAAGAATTGAAAAAGCTCTCGCAAACCGTGAGTCAGGCCAACATCACCGTGCGCAATTTTCCGATGACGGTGGCCGAACTGCGAAAAAAGCTGAAGATAAATGACGGTGGGGATTCCTATATTTTTGCCACCACCCTTGCCGATGGACAGCGTGTGCTTATTGTTTGTGAAAAGGCACGTTAGACGACTAAAATCGTAAAAATAGCCTAAAAATCTTGCAATTATGTCGTTATCTGCAAAAAAATCAGTATCTTTGTACGATTTTATAGAGAATATAACGACATAATAACTAAGAAGGATGTCTGTAGTTGAAATTAAACGAGTGGTCGACAAGCAAGGACTTGAGGCCTTCATTCAGTTTCGTTATGACTTGTATAGGGGCAATAAATATGATGCGCCCAACTTGTATAGCGATGAGGTGAACACCTTGTCGCGAGAGAAGAATCCTGCCTGCGATTTCTGCGATGTAGAATATTTCCTGGCCTATCGTGACGGCAAGGTGGTGGGTCGTGTGGCTGCCATCATCAACCGTCGCTATAATGAGCAGTGGAACCGTCCTGCCGTGCGTTTTGGCTGGTTCGATTTTATTGATGATGTAGAGGTGAGTCGTGCGCTGCTGAAAGCAGTCGAAGACTACGGTCGCGAGCAAGGTATGAACGAGATTATTGGTCCTCTGGGCTTTACGGATATGGACCCTGAGGGCATGTTGACCATGGGCTTCGAGGAACTGGGCACGATGGCCACGCTCTATAACTACGAATACTACCCCCGTCACATGGAACAGATGGAGGGCTACGAGAAGGACAACGATTATGTGGAATACAAGGTCTTTGTACCTGAGAGTGGTATGCCAGCCAAGATGCAGCGCATTGCTGAACTGTGTATGACGCGCTACAACCTCCATGTGCCTCGCCTCAAGCGCAGTCAGGTGTTTGGTCCTGAGCAGTATGGCCAGAAAGTGCTCGATGTGGTCAACAAGACTTTCGGACATCTCTATGGCTATTCGCAGATGACCCAGCACCAGATTGATGTTTACGTAGAGCAGTATTTCAAGTTCTTCGACATGGACATGCTCTGCGTCATTGAGGACTGGAACCTTCCCGATCATCCTGTGGTGGGTGTTGGCATCACCATTCCCTCATTGTCCAAGGCGCTTCAGAAATGCCATAATGGTCGACTGTTCCCCTTCGGCTGGTGGCATATTATTCGTGCTTTGAAGTTCCACAAGACCGACATTGTCGACCTGCTGTTGGTGGGCATCCTGCCTGAGTATAGAGCCAAAGGTGCCAACGCCCTGCTTTTCCACTATCTCATTCCCACTTACCAGAAGTATGGCATCAAATGGGGCGAGACGCATGTCGAGATGGAGACGAATGACAAGGTGCAGAGTCAGTGGGCCTATTTCGACCACGAGTTGCATAAACGTAGAAGATGTTATAAAAAACAACTGTAATGGCAGAAGAGAATATCATAGAACAGCAGCAAACAGCCGTTGATTATAACGACGACAACATTCGTACCCTGACTGGTACAGAGCACATTCGCCTTCGTCCAGGTATGTATATCGGTCGTCTGGGCGACGGCTCGCTACCTGAGGACGGTATCTATGTGTTGTTAAAGGAGGTCATCGACAACTCTATCGACGAGTTCAAGATGAAGGCCGGCAATCGCATTGAGATTAATGTCGACAATAACCTTTGCGTCAGTGTGCGCGACTATGGTCGTGGCATTCCGCAGGGTAAGATGATTGAGGCTGTCAGCGTGCTGAACACAGGTGGTAAGTACGACTCGAAAGCCTTTAAGAAGTCTATTGGCTTGAACGGTGTAGGTGTCAAGGCTGTTAATGCGTTGAGTACGCATTTCGAGGTTCATTCCTATCGCGATGGTGTGGTTCGTAAGGCCACGTTCGAGAAAGGTAAACTCACCAACGATGTCACTGAAAATACAGACGACGAGAACGGCACATATATCTTCTTCGAGCCAGACAACACGCTGTTCCAGAACTATAAGTTCCACGACGACATCGTGGAGAACATGCTTCGCAACTATACGTATCTGAATACGGGTTTGACCATTATGTACAATGGCCGACGCATCCTCTCGCGTCATGGCTTGGAGGACTTGCTGAAGGACCGTATGAGTGCCGATGCGCTCTATCCTATCATCCACCTGCAGGGCGAGGATATCGAAATTGCCTTCACCCATGCCAACCAATATGGCGAGGAGTATTACTCGTTTGTCAACGGTCAGCACACCACACAGGGTGGTACCCACCAGAGTGCCTTTAAGGAACATATTGCAAAGACCATCAAGGAGTTCTTCCAGAAGAACTTTGAGTATGGCGACATCCGTACAGGTATCGTGGCAGCCATTGCTTTGAACGTTGAGGAACCCATGTTCGAGAGTCAGACCAAGATCAAACTTGGCTCGCTCACCATGGCGCCCATGCCAACTACCGTCGATGCTAATCATCCTGCACCCCCTTCGATCAACAAGTATGTGGGCGACTTCATCAAGACGGAGGTTGACACCTACTTGCATAAGAATCCTGATACGGCCGAGGTGATGATGCAGAAGATTCAGGAGAGTGAGAAGGAACGTAAGGCGATGGCTGGCGTCACCAAACTGGCTCGTGAGCGTGCCAAGAAGGCTAACCTGCACAACCGTAAGTTGCGTGACTGCCGCATCCACTATAGTGACATTAAGAACGACCGCAAGGAAGAGTCGTGCATCTTCATCACGGAGGGCGACTCAGCCAGTGGTTCTATCACCAAGAGTCGTGACGTGAACACTCAGGCGGTTTTCTCTCTGCGAGGAAAACCTCTGAACACCTTTGGACTCACCAAGAAGGTGGTCTACGAGAACGAGGAGTTCAACCTCCTGCAGGCTGCCCTCGATATTGAGGAGGGTATGGATACCCTGCGCTATAACAAGGTGATTGTGGCCACCGATGCCGATGTCGATGGCATGCACATCCGCCTGCTGATCATCACCTTCTTCCTCCAGTTCTTCCCAGAACTGATTCGTGAGGGCCATGTCTATGTGCTGCAGACCCCATTGTTCCGCGTGCGCAACCGTCGCACCAAGATTCGTAACAAGGAGGTGATTGCTGCCGAGGATGCAAAAGGTGGAAAAAAGAGCGATTTCATCGTGCGCTATTGCTATAGCGACGAAGAGCGTCTGAATGCTATCCACGACTTGGGACCTGACCCTGAGATCACCCGATTCAAAGGTCTTGGTGAGATATCTCCTGAGGAGTTTGCTGGTTTCATTGGCCCTGACATCCGTTTGGAGCAGGTCACCCTTCATAAGACCGACCAGGTGCAGAAGCTCCTTGAGTATTACATGGGTAAGAACACCATGGAGCGCCAGAACTTCATCATCGACAACTTGGTGATTGAGGAAGACCGCCCTGATGAAGAAGAAGACGAATAATAAATCAACAGTATGAAGACCATTAATAAATTCCTGGCGGTGATGGCCCTGTCATTGATGGGGCAGACGGTCTCGGCCCAGATGGTTGTCACCAACAACCGTGCCAATGCCGAGAGTCAGTTGCGCAAGCTCTCTATTGCCGAGATGGCCATCAAGGCCCTTTATGTAGACGAGGTCGACGAGCAGAAGCTCGTAGAGGACGCCATCCGCGGTATGCTCGAGAAGTTGGACCCACACTCCACTTATACCACTCCCAAAGAGACGAAGGCCATGACCGAGCCCCTGAACGGCTCGTTCGAGGGTATTGGCGTGCAGTTTAATATGGTGGAGGACACGCTCATCGTTGTCCAGCCCGTTATCAATGGCCCTTCCGAGAAGGTGGGTATCCTGGCTGGCGACCGTATCGTGATGGTCAACGACACTGCTATTGCTGGTGTCAAGATGTCGAAGGAGGAGATTATGCGCCGTTTGCGTGGTCCCAAGGGCACCATTGCCGACCTGCGCGTTGTCCGTACTGGTATCAAGGACCTGCTCACGTTCAAGGTGAAGCGCGATAAGATTCCTGTTCACACTGTTGATGCCTCTTACATGCTGCGTCCAGGCATCGGTTATATCCGTGTGGGTAGCTTTGGTGCCACCACTTATGATGAGTTTATGGAGCGCATGGCGCAGTTGAAGGAGCAAGGCATGAAAGACCTTGTGCTCGACCTTCAGGAGAACGGCGGAGGCTATCTTCAGGCCGCTGCCGATATGGCTGGCGAGTTCCTCAATCCTGGCGATTTGATTGTCTATACCGAGGGCCGAGAGGTGCCTCGTCGCGAGTATAAGGCAGCGCGTAATGGCTCGTTCCGCGATGGTCGTCTGGTGGTGCTGGTCGACCAGTTCACGGCTTCTGCCTCCGAGATTGTCACTGGTGCCATTCAAGACCACGACCGTGGCATGGTGGTTGGCCGTCGTACCTATGGCAAGGGCCTCGTTCAGCGTCCCATCGAACTGCCCGATGGCTCTATGATCCGCCTCACCATCGCGCACTACTATACTCCCTCTGGCCGCTGTATTCAGAAGCCTTACGAGAAGGGTGATAAGAAGAGTTACGAAAAAGACCTCCTGAACCGTTTGAACAGTGGCGAGCTGACCAATGCCGACAGTATCCATTATGCCGACTCGCTGAAGTTCCAGACACTGAAGGAACATCGCACCGTCTATGGTGGTGGTGGCATCATGCCCGACTACTTTATTCCGCTAGACACCACCCGCTATACCAAGTATCATCGCGAGTTGGCTGCCAAGAGCGTCATCATCCAGCAGAACCTGCGCTATGTCGACAAGAACCGCAAGGCGCTCAAGAAGCAGTATCCTGACTTCGCATCGTTCAAGGCTAACTACGAGATTCCGCAGAGCTTCATCGATGCCATCGTGAAGGAAGGCGAGAAACAGAAAATAAAGCCCAAGGACGCCGCCGAACTGGAGAAGACGATGCCTTACCTCAAACTGCAGTTAAAAGCGCTTGTAGCCCGCGATTTGTGGGATATGAACGAATATTTCTCTGTGTTCAACGAAGACAGTGAGGCTGTGAAGAAAGCATTAGAGCTTTTGAAATAAAAGAAACTCTTTATATTATAACGAAAAAGCGTTGGAACTATTTCCGTAGTTCCAACGCTTTGTTTTCTGCCGCTTCCATGATCTCTCGCTCTCCTGGCCCTTTGTCGTTGATGCCGCAAAGGTGGAGGATGCCATGGATGATGACGCGATGCAACTCCTCTTCGTAGGTCTTGTGAAAGAGTTCAGCGTTCGAGCGTACTGTGTCGAGCGAGATGACCAGGTCGCCGTTCAGCACGTTGTCCTCGCAATAGTCGAAGGTGATGATATCCGTGTAGTAGTCGTGACCCAGATAGTCGCGGTTCACCTGCAGGATATGCTCATCGTCGCAGAACAGGTAGCCCACCTCGCCCACCTTTTTCTTATAGGTGGCAGCCACGGCACGAATCCATGCTGTGGTCTCGCGTTTCTTGATGGCAGGCATCTTCACGTTTTCACAATTGTATGTAATCATAGACAAACAACCTTTGTTTTTCTTGTTCGTAATTCCTTATTTATGTGCCTTTGGCAGGTAGTCGCTCACATCCACGCCGAAGTGCTGCAACTCGCGCACCATGCTCGATGAAATCGACGAAAATTGCGGTTCGCTATACAGAAGGACGGTCTCCACCTCGCCTTTTGTCAACTGGCGGTTGATGTCGGCCTGCTCGCGCTCATACTCAAAGTCCTTCACTGAGCGCACGCCCTTCACAATGAAGTGGGCGCCCACCTCGCGAGCAAAGTCCACGGCCAGTCCATAGTAGGGCTTCACCTCGATGCGTGGCTCGTCCTTATACAGGTCCTCTATGGCTTTCATCCGCTCTGTAGCAGGTGGAATGCCAGGCTTCGACACATGGTCGCCCACCACGCCAATCACGAGCTTATCGAACAAGGGAAGGGCGCGACGCACGATGGAGTCGTGGCCGATGGTGAAGGGATTAAAGCTTCCAACGAAGATACCTGTGCTCTGTTTCATGGGTGCAAAGTTACGAAAAGTTGAGAGCAAAACAAAGAAATTCATTTCTTTTTTTGCCGAGACGGAGTAACTTGGCCATCTTGATGGCAGAGAGACGAAATGTTGAGAGCAAAACAAAGAAAATCGAGAGAAAAACCATGGATAATTTGGTTTTTCTCTCGATTCGAAGTAATCCTGAAGACAAATTAGTTTCTGTGCTTACCGAAAGAATCTTCAGACAAATCCTTGAAGAAGTCGTGACCCAGGATGTGGCAGAACTTCAGCAACAGACCAGTGTTGATAGACTCTCTTTCAAAGATGTTGTAAACGTTAGTACGCTCACATTCAATCTCCTTTGCGATAGTAATAACAGATACTCTCTGCTGGTGCATTACTTCTCTAATTTTCTCTCCGATGTGCATAGTTTTATTGATTTTATTTTGTATTATAATAAATGATGTGTTTAAACATTTTTCCTGTATTGTGTGGGTGTCATGTCGAACGATTGCTTGAACACACGACTGAAATAACCCATGTCGTCGAATCCGCATTTCAGGGCTACATCGCCCACCGACATGGTGATGTCGGCCTTCAGCAGTCGCTTGGCGCGTGCCAGTCGCAGTTTCATGATATAGGCCGATGAGTTATGACCTGTCAGTGCCATGATCTTGCGGTTCAACTGATTTCTGCTCAGAGCCATCTCGCTGGCCAGTGTCTCCATGTCCACGTTGCCCTTTGCCATCAGGCGATAGGTGGTGTCAATCACGCGGTTCATGAACTGTCTGTCCGAGGCCGTCATGGTGGTGTCTGATGTGTTGTCGTCCACACTCAGGTTGGCCATCTTCTCGCGCATACGCTGCTGACGCTCCAGCAACTTCTTCACTCTCACCAGCAACTCTTCCGAGTTGAAAGGCTTCACCAGATAAGCATCTGCGCCAGCGTCCAGTCCCTCAATGCGATCGTCTTCGGTCGTCTTGGCCGAGATGATGATGATGGGGATATGGTTCAGCAGCTCGTCGCTTCTGATGCTGCGACACAAATCCAGGCCATTCACCTCGCCAGGCATCATCACATCCGTGATAATCATGTCGGGCACCGTCTCCTTGGCTTTCTGCAGACCCTCAGCACCATTGCGTGCAAACAGCAGGTTGGCCTGTGTCAGGTGCTGCGCAATATAGTGTGCAATATCCTGGTTGTCTTCCACGATGAGAATCTGTTTTCCCTCGCTGATAGCCATTTGCAGCGACTCATTCTGCATGCTGAACTGTGGCTGGTCCTCGTTCTCTTCTTCCTTTGAGAGTCCGATAGCCTCAGGCTTCAACTCGTTGACATCAAACTGCGGATACTCGTCCGTCTTCTGTGCATCGGCATGCTTCGTAGGCAGGATGATGGTGAAGGTGCTTCCCTGACCCTCAATGCTGTCCACGGTCACTGTGCCGTCCATGGCCTCTACGGTGAGCTTCACCAGCGACAAACCGATACCAGTGCCAATCTCCTCGCCTAGGCGCTCGCCCTGATAGAAGGCGTCGAAGATATGTGCTGTCTCGCCCTTGGGGATGCCGCGTCCAGTATCGAACACCAGCAACTTTATCTTGTTGCCCCACTGCTCCACGGTGACGTTAATTTTGCCGTACTGAGGCGTATATTTCACGCTGTTTGACAGCAGGTTCGACAGCATCTTCTGCACATAGTCGGGCACGAAGTCCATCTCCAACTGCGTCAGTGAGTGCGTAAAGGTTAGCTCCTGTCGCTTACTCTCTGCATAGGGCAGGAAGTTCTGGATAATCATGTTGGTGAAGGCGATGATATCGCCATGACGCCAACGAGGATCGCCCACGGCCGAGCGGATCTTCGAGATATCCAGCAGCTGGTTGATGAGTGCCAGCAGCGAGTTGCCCTGTCTCACAATCATCTTAGCTGCCGAGCGCACCTGTCCAAGGTCTTCAATCTCCTGGTTCTCCAGTTGCTGACTGATGCCCAGAATCACGGTGAGTGGCGTGCGAAACTCGTGTGTTACATTTCTGAAAAAGATCTCTCTTACGCGCTGTGTGTCGCGCATCATCATCTGCTTGGTGTCTCTCGACTGCAGGTGGTGCCACATAAACAGGATGATGGCAATGGCCAGCAGCAGTATCAGGAAGACCACCACCAGGAACGTGTTTTTCTGTGTGCGCTGCATGTCGAAATAGGCCTGCACCTCTTTCTGTTGCTGCACGTGGTTGAAGCGCTCCTGCTCCATGCACATATTATAGATGTGCGTGATGGCGCGACAGTCCAGTCGTGATTTAATCAGACTGTCGTTGGGTGTGAAGGCATCACGACCTGCCATCTTCTTGCTGGCAGCCTGCTCCTGACTTTCGTTCGACAGTTGTTCAATCTTCAGGGCAGCGCGAAAGGCACCCTCCGACTGGTCTTGGTTGCGAATCAGGCGGAAAATGTGTCCCAGTCCGTTATAGGTCTCGGCCAGGTTCTGCTGTGCCCTCTTGTTGTCTCTGTCTTTGTATTGCAAGCAAAGCGCCAGCGAATTCAGCAGGTGCTGTGTTGCATTCTCCAGTTGCCCCATCTGCATATAGTTCATGGCAATCTGGTTATGTGCTCTCACAATCTCTATGGTGTCGCTCATCTCGTTGGCGTGAGCCAGTCCGTGCTGATGGCGATTAAGTGCTGTTTCCAGATGATGCAGTTCGCGATAGCGTATGCCCAGGTTTCTGTAGGCGATAATCTGACCCAGTTCATCTTTCTGCTCTTCGTAGTTCAGCAGCATCTCATTCAGCGAGTCTACTGAGGCAACGGCTTCCAACAAAGCATCCTTTTTGTCTCTCTCTTCGTCCGAGAAAACGGAATTGTTATTGTCCTGACTACATGCAGTAGCCATTAACAATAATAGTGGTGCTATGATGGTATTTAACTTCATTTTTCCGTTATTCTTGTAGCGCTTGAGCGCCTGCCTTTTTTTTACTCCGAATGTTTTTCGGGTGCAAAAGTATAAAAAGAATGTAATCTGTTGTGTAATTAAATTGGAAAATGTGTACATGGTGTGTTGAACTTAATTATACAGGTTTTGACTGGATAAATGCTTTATTTTCAAATACTTTCATCATTTGGATGTTACAAAAGTCCAAAAGTATTTGCACAAAAAAGTTTGGCGAATCCTATAAAAAAGTGAAAAATCAGTATCGGACTGTTTGATGAAAAAAGTCATTCATCAAACAGTCCGGGTTGTAGTAAGCCCCCAGAATAGGGGTTGCGTCCAAAATGTCTGTAAGCCAGTTCCGTCACCATGCGTCCGCGAGGTGTTCGCTTGATGAATCCCTCCATAATCAGGAACGGCTCGTACA
>Ga0265298_10007100_pt1 | contig 13699 bp, 13 predicted proteins | sample AusTroGonzalo_MG_3_FD_193486 | JGI IMG/M metagenome (GOLD analysis project Ga0265298, IMG submission 193486) | Bovine rumen microbial communities from tropical cattle in Woodstock, Queensland, Australia - Gonzalo_01 | ecosystem: Host-associated > Mammals > Digestive system > Stomach > Rumen ...
CACGACAGTATAGCGCCCCAACATACCGACAACCGATTCTACCTCAACAACCTGCCCGTCTTCATCAATGGTACCTGCGAGTACGAGCACCTGCTCGGTGCCAGCCATGCATTCAGTCCTGAACAAATACGCTCACGTGTAAAGCAAATCCGCAATGCCGGCTTCAACGCTTTCCGTGAAGCTCACCAGCCCCACAACCTTCTTTACCAGCAGCTCTTCGACGAACAGGGCATTCTTTTCTGGAGCCAGTTCTCCGCACATATCTGGTACGATACGCCTGAGTTCCGCGACAACTTCAAGCGCCTTCTTGTACGCTGGATCAAAGAGCGCCGTAATTCCCCAAGCGTCATTCTCTGGGGATTGCAGAACGAGAGTGTCCTACCCAAAGACTTTGCAGAAGAGTGCAGCAACATCATCCGCAGCCTTGACCCCACCTGTCGCGACCAGCGTGCTATCACCACTTGCAACGGTGGCGAGGGTACCGACTGGAACGTTATCCAGAACTGGAGCGGCACATACGGTGGATCTGCCGATGACTATGCCGACGAGCTCTCACGCCCCGACCAGCTCCTTAATGGCGAGTACGGCGCATGGCGCACTCTCGACCTCCACGGCACCGACAAATACAGCGAAGAATCCTTCACCGCTCTCCTTGAGAAAAAAGCTCGCCTGGCCGAGCAGGCCTACTATGCCCAGCCCCTTTCTTCCCTTCAAGGTAATGACCCTGTGATGGGGGCTGTAGCTCCCCCCGCAGCTTTTATTGTAGGCGACGGCTCTGCCGTCGATCCCCCTCTCGGCGTCTGCGGTCACTTCCAATGGCTCTTCTCTTCCCACGACAACCCTGGCCGTACCCAGCCCGATGGCGCCCTTCGCCGCATCGACAAGATTGGCCCCATCAACTACAAAGGCCTCACCACCATCTGGGAAGAACCCACACCCGCCTACTACATGTACCAGCAGCGCTACGCTCCCCAATGTTCCGTAGGCAACAGTTTTACTGTTGCAAACAGAAGCCACGACCTTCTAAAAGCCACTCCCGGCTACCATTATCTCTACCGCATCAACTGTGGCGGCGACACCTATATTGATGAGTTCGGACAGACATGGCAGGCCGACGACTCCCTCCTCAGCCATTCCTGGGGACAGGACTTCCCTGGCATCCATCCCTTCCAAGCCAGCCAGCGCCATATCAGCGCCAATATCCGTGGCACCCATAGTGACACGCTGTTCCAGTACTTCCGTTTCGGCCGTCACCGCCTCTGGTACGACCTGCCCGTCTCCCCCGTCGCAGCCGCCAGCTCCCCTGCCGCGTCAAGCCCCGCTCCGTCCGTGGTCGGCGGTTTTCCCGCCGACACCTACCGCATTGAGCTCTATTTCCTCGAACCTTGGCACGGCAAGGGCGACACTCATGAAGAAGCCGACTACGAAGGCCTTCGTATTTTTGACGTCGCTGTCAACGACAGCCTCGTCATCGATGATTTAGACCCGTGGGCTGAGGCTGGCTACTGCGGTGCCTTGAAGCGCGTAGTCTACGCTCCTGCCCGCAATGGTCGTTTGCGCATTTCTTTCCCGGAAGTAAAAGCAGGACAGGCCGTTATCGCAGCCATTGCTGTAAGCCTCAGCCATAACTTCTCTCCTGTTGGAGAGGGGAGTAGCCCTACCCTCGGAGGTGAGGCTTACTGGCACTCACTCGATACTGACACCATTGCCCGTCTGCCAAACGCTGAACTGCCCCAAGACACCGAAGCCCGCCCTGCCACCGTCTATGAGCCTGAGGCAGCAACGAAGGGCAAGAAAAACAAAGACGAAGAAACCACCTTTATCATTCATCCCGGACTTGGACAGGAATATGCCCTGCGCTTCCGATATAAGAACACGACAGGCGCACCCATCATCGCCCGTCTAACTATCGTAGACAGCAAGAGTACTATGCTCGTCGACCGCGACATCACCTTCCCGCCCACACCCGACAAATTCAAGATGCTTTCTACCACAACCGGCACACAAATCAACGCAGGAACCTACCGTCTCACGGTCAAGTCGAAAGAAATTATCATAAAAAACCTTGAGATTCAATAATTATTATGTACCTTTGCACCTGATTTCCAAATCAGTATCTTGAACATGAGAAAAAACATATACTCAACAGCGATTAAAACGCTGCAAACAACCATTTTCGCCCTACTGCTGATGAGTGTAACCACGGGGATTTCTGCCGCCAACTTTTTTGCTGAAGATGAGCTGGCACTAACCACCCCAGACATGAGCCCCCAGCTAATGTATGGAGAGACCGTCAGCTATAACGACGAGCTGAAGCTGCCAACATTGATAGCAGCCACATCAGACATGGACAAATATCAGCTCACATGGATGCGTACCAATGATGGCGTAGAACCGTATAAGTTCATAAACGACCTAACCTTTGCCGGCGTACCACTCTTCGTGGCAGGTATCATAGCCAAGAGCGAAAAGAAGTCGTTCCGCCAGAACACCAAGGATAATAAGCACACGCTGCTTACAGATTTTAAAACGGAAATAGACAACTATACCCAGTACTTTGGTCCCTTCATGGCCACCGGCCTTAAGATAGCTGGCGTGGAAGGCCGCTCCGACTGGGGACGCTACATTGCTTCGACGGCCATGTCGTATGCCATCATGGCTGTCTTCGTCAACAGCATTAAATACACCGCCAAGGAACTGCGCCCCGACGGTTCGACACGCAACTCATGGCCCTCTGGCCATACTGCGACGGCTTTTGTCGGTGCCACTATCCTGCACAAGGAATACGGGCTTACCCGCTCGCCGTGGTACTCCGTGGCGGGCTATGGTGTAGCCACGGCCACTGGTGTGATGCGCGTGCTGAACAATCGCCACTGGGTGTCAGACGTGCTCAGCGGTGCGGGTATCGGCATCATGTCGGGCGAATTAGGTTACGCCTTGAGTGACCTGCTCTTCAAGGGACGCGGTCTGCTTCGCGGCGACATCAGCAGTAATCGCAGCATCATCGATCATCCCTCATTCTTCTCTGTGTCGATGGGTATCGGCTTCGGTTCGAAGAACATGGACTTCGACATGAATAAGTTTGACTTCGACGGCTATGATGACGGAGACCCATCCTTCAACCTGAAATTCGGCGCTTCGACGGCCGTAGCTGCAGAGGGAGCCTACTTTTTCAACAAATACATCGGCGTGGGCGGACGTCTACGCGTGAACAGCTCGCCTATCAAGGGTTGGGACGGCATAGAAGAATACGCCTGGAATGACATGATCTCCACTCTCTACGGTGAGGATTCCTACGATCCCGACATCCGCCGTTTCATCGACGGCGATGATAACAGCCCGGCTCTGGTGGAAGATGCTTATTTCACCATCAAGAGCGACCACCTTACAGAGTTTGCAGCCGACCTCGGTCTCTACTTCAATCTACCGCTCTCCCATCGCTTTGCCATCGGTTCCAAGCTGCTCATGGGGCGAAGCATTATGCAGGAAATCGACCTCGACGCCACAATCACCGGCGGACGCCGACAGATGAACTATCTTTTAGAAGAGCCTTTCATGGATTTCAAATTATTGCCTGAGACCTATACCTCTGAATGGGATTACTTCACCGTAGATGGAAACAACACCATGAAGTTCGGCACGGGACTGTCGCTTACCTACGCCTACAAAGAGAACTATGCCTGGCGACTGTTCCTCGACTACGACTACACACGCAAGACGTACACCATGACCTACAACCCCGCCCATTTTATCTACGATTCCATTGGCATGGATCCCTCCATTGATTTATTCGACACTGTAGAAAAGCAGAGTATCAAGAAAAACCGCCACACTTTCATCCTCGGAGGCTCGTTCACCGTATCGTTTTAACCCATCAGACAAAAAGCAAACAACATGAGAGCCCCATCAGCATACGCATCCTGCCTACTCATAGCCATCGCTACACTCTGTACCACACAGGGTGCAGGAGCGCAGACGATTGCCGACGAGCTGCGGGCAGACGTGCGGCGGTCGGCTGGCATGTACTACGCCCTACCCGTGACGGAGACGACGAAGGACACACCGCCGCCCGCTGGTAAGAAGCCCTTCTACATCAACCACTACGGCTGCTCTTCACCTTATTATTTAGACCAACCGGGCAGATATACTGCGCCCAACCGGACACTCGCCCGTGCCGACAGCTTAGGCATGCTGTCGAGGCTGGGACGCAACGTGCTACGCAAAGTGGCGCTGCTGCGAAAAGAAGCGCACAACCGCACAAACGAGCTGACTGAGGCTGGCAAACTGCAGGCTCGCAAGGTGGCTAAGCAGATGACGGAACGGTTGCCGGAGATGTTTACCGACAACAGCTATGTCGACGGACGTTCCATTGTGCAGAATCACTGTCTGCTCACACTGGGCGAAGCCACCGTGCAGGTGTCCCGCGCCCACCAACCAATGCATGTGGACTGCAACGGCTCGCACAGTTATCAGCAGTGGATGAACCCGCCAGACGACAAGTTAGAAGCCCTGCGTCAGGACACGGTGGCCATTTTCAAGTTTACCGCATTCGTTGACAGTCTTGAACCAGACTTCACACGGTTGGCGAAGACCCTCTTCAACGATGACAACTATGTGAAGCATATCAATGCGGCAGCATTGGGGCGCCAGCTCTTCGACCTTGCCTGTACCACTCAGTACTCCGAGTCTGTCGACGATACTTCGCTCTTAGAGCTCTTTACTCCCGACGAAATCCACAGGCTATGGAAGATAAGAAATGCCTTGGCCTATATACGCTATGGCGGATGTACGCTGAACGGCGGCTACCAGCCTTACGTCCAGCGGAGCCCACTCTGGATTCTACTTCACATGGGCGACAGTATCATGACACTCGACAACCCTGTGGTTCATCTCCGTTATACGCACCAAAACGTGTTGATGTCGCTGGTTTGCCTGCTCGAGCTCGACGGCTTTGGCGTGAAAACAGCCTGCCTCGACTCTATTGAGACGCTCGGATGGGCTGACTACCGTATTGCCCCATTTGGCGGCAGCATAATGATGATACACTACCGCAGCGACAAAAACGATCCCGACCCAATGGTTCGTGTGCTGCTCAACGGGCGCGAGGCACAGCTGCCCATCCCTACCGATTATCCTCCCTACTACCACTGGCAGGATGTGAAGCGGTATTACCTGCGTAAACTCTATATCTATGAGAGAGAAAGAAACTATGAATAAGAGTATGGGCAACAGAAAAATAATCATGAAGGAAATGGGAAGCGCTATTTTCCTCAGACGACTGGAACTCGCCATGGTCTTCTCATTCTCTCATGCTATCGTTTTCTTCATTTCCCAGTTTCTCATTCTCCCCACCGCAGCCCAGCCGGTATTCGACATCATCAAACAGAGTCCTACCTACGCTTCATGCAACTACGATGTCTATCCCGACAGCGTTCCCGACAATCTGACACCGGCCCCCGCAGACAAGCATCCATTCTACATCTCACACTACGGACGCCACGGCTCGCGCTACATCAACAAGCGTTCTGGCTATGACATTCCCTACAAGATGATGGTTCAGGCCAAGGGTGTGGACGAGCTGACGCCTACGGGAAAACGGGTGCTCAACGAGATGAACCACATACTTGAAGACTCCGAACAGCGCTGGGGCGACCTCACGGAAATAGGACGGGAGCAGATTAGGCAGATTACACGGCGCATGTTCAAGCGCTTCCCCGAAGTGTTTGCCGATTCTGCCCGTGTAGCAGCGCGGAGCACCGTCGTGCCCCGGTGCATCATGTCGATGGAGTCGGCCATGATGGAGCTGGCGCAGCTTAACCCACGGCTCAACATCACCATGGACGCCTCAAAACGCACACAGATTTACATGAACCATCAGGACTCGAAACTGTACCGCACCAAACTGACACCCGAAGCACAGAAAGCCTACGACGCCTACACCGCCACACGCCTGGGTAACAGCAGGCTGATGGAACAACTTTTCAAGAACCCCGACATTATTAAGGAAATAGTAGACGAGTCGTTCTTTAACTACTACATGATGAAGATGGGACTCTTCCAGATGAACACCCACTTCCACATGGCAGAGCGCGCCAAGCAGCTGCTCGTGCTCTTTACCACCGAAGACCTCTACCGTATGTGGCAGATAGACAATGCCCTGTGGTACCTGCAATACGGCTTCTGTCCACTCAACGGCGCCGACTATCCCTACAGCCAGCGCTTCCTGCTGCGACAGATTATTGCCGACGCCGACAGCTGCCTGCGCCTTGAGAAGCCTGGCGCACAGTTGCGATTCGGCCATGAAACCGTGCTGCTGCCGCTGATTTGTCTCATCGGCATCAACGGCTACGACCTTCAGACCACCGACCTCGACGAGATTGAGGCCAAAGGCTGGTGGAGCTCCAGCGTATTCCCCATGGGAGCCAACTTGCAGTTCATTTTCTACCGCAGCGATCCCCAGGACGAGGACGTGCTCTTCAAAGTGCTGCTCAACGAACAGGAAGCCACCCTTCCCATCGCTACCGACAGCCCACCGTACTACCGCTGGGCCGACTTCCGCAACTATTGTCTCGCCAAGCTCGACGAGTACGAGAAAACCAGGTGATATGAAAAGCTACCGCGCGCTGTGGCAGGCGCTGGCTGCCGAATACGACGAGCGCGAGGCGAAAGCTGTGGCCCGCCTTGTGATGGAAGAGTGCTTCGGCCTGTCACTCACCGACCTCGCCATCGGCAAAGACACCGAACTGCTGGAAGACATTACTCGCCAGCGTCTCCTGCAAACCATTGCTACGCGGCTGCTCAAAGGCGAGCCTGTGCACTACATCCTTGGAATGGCCAGCTATTGCGACCGGCGCTTTATGGTCACACCCGATGTGCTTATTCCGCGCCCCGAGACGCAGCAGCTCAACCAAATGATAGACAGCTTTTGCAAACAGAGGCCTCACGGACAGCGCATTCTCGACATCGGCACCGGCAGCGGATGCATAGCCATTACCGCCGCCCTCGACCTGCAACTGCTCGACGCCCGCGTAACAGCATGGGACATTTCGGAGGCAGCGCTCAACGTGGCACGCTGTAACAACAAAAAACTCAAGGCTGGTGTCGCATTCAGACGGCGAGACGCACTACATCCTCCCCATCACCGCCAGCGCTGGGATGTCATTGTGAGCAACCCGCCCTACATCTGCACCAGCGAACAGGCGGAAATGACGAGGCAGGTGCTCAACCACGAGCCAGCCATCGCCCTCTTCGTGCCCGACGACGCCCCGCTGCGTTTCTACCGCGCAATAGCCGCCTACGCCACCACCGCCCTCACTCCTGGCGGTGCCCTTCTCTTCGAAGTGAACAGCCGTCACGCCGATGCCGTGGCCCGCTTGCTGACCGACAAGGGCTTCGCTCACACAGCTATTCACCAAGACTGCTACGGCAGGCAGCGCTTCGTCTCGGCCTACAACGGCAATCAATGAAATAAACACTAACCTAAGGCATCAAACATGAAAGAAGTAACCGAACAGGGAGCATTCCTGCAGCTGGCGGCATGCTGCGCCCGCGCAGAGCACTGCAGCCACGACATGATAGAGAAGATGCGGCGCTGGGGCATGAGCGATGAAGCACAGGCCCGCGTTATGGAGCGCCTCGTCACCGGGCGCTACGTCGACGACGAGCGCTATGCCCGCGCTTTCGTCAACGACAAGATTAAATACAACAAATGGGGACAGCGCAAGGTGGAGCAGGCGCTCTGGCAGAAAGGCATCGACGAGGATATCCGCCATCGTGTGCTCAGTGAGGTGGACGACGGCGAATACCTCAATGTGCTCAAGCCGCTGCTACAGCAGAAACGACGCACCATCAAGGCCGACAGTACCTACGAGCTCAATCAGAAGCTGATGCGCTTCGCACTCTCACGCGGATTCACAGCCGATATCATCCGACAGTGCATTCCTTACTGCGATGAATAACCGCACACTTGTTAAAATAGGGATTTTCCGAAATAAATAGGGAAATTTCCTTTGCAGTATCATGAATAATTCGCACCTTTGCAGCCAGAACCATATTGTTTAACTCAAAAGATATTAGTAACGTTATGAAAGAAAATCGTATTGTTGCAGCTGCGCTGATTGCAGTGGGCATTTTTTGCTTAGGGTGGTTTATCAAGGCCGGCATCGACGACTTTGCAAGCAAAGACCGCAAGGTGAACGTGAAAGGCTTGGCTGAGCAGGAGGTTGAGGCCGACAAGGTGACATGGCCCATAGTGTCGAAGGAAGTGGGCAACGACCTGACCGACTTGTACAACAGGATTGGTGTGACGCAGGGAAAAATCAAGTCTTTCCTGCAGCGCAACGGCATCAAGGATGACGAGATGACGGTGAACGCACCGCAGGTGGTTGACCTCAACGCACGCGAGTATGGCGACCGTAACGTATCCTACCGTTACATCGTTACATCGGTTATCACCATCACATCGGGACAGGTGAATAAGGTTCGCCAGATTATGGCTAAGCAGGGCGATCTGCTGAAGGAGGGGGTGGCCATCGTGGACGGCGGCTACGAGAACCCGGTGAAGTACGAGTTCGTGGCCTTCAAGGAGATGAAGCCTAAGATGATGCAGGAAGCCATTGAAAATGCCGAGAAGACCGCCCAGCAGTTTGCCGAGAACTCACACTCGAAGCTCAACAAGATTGTGAGTGCAGACCAGGGGCAATTCTCCATCGACAACCGCGACGAGAACACACCTTATATTAAAAAGGTGCGCGTGGTAACGACCGTCACCTATTCGCTGAAAGACTAAGCCACTTCCACCACCATCACATCCGCCCCAGCCGTTAATAATACTTAAATAACGGCTGGGGTTTATTGTTATATGAAATTAAATACATATCTTTGCAATATCAAAATGATATCAACCATTTTAATAAGCAAAGTTATGGAAACAAAAGAGTTTGTATTCAAGGGAACGGTTCTCAACGGCTTTCTCATGCTGTTTGTCAACTTAGCCGTTCTGGTAGCTGCCATCACTGGCATTGTGTATAGTATCATCATGCTCGACGAAAGCAATGGCAACACGGGAGGCATGCTGCTGGCATGTAGTATCTTGTTGCTGGTAGCAAACATCATCTGCTGGTGCGGATTCCTTATGCTGGAGCCAAACGTAGCCTACGTCACCACATGGTTTGGAAAGTATAGCGGAACGTTCACACGGACGGGATACTTCTGGATAAACCCATTCTACTCTGCCAAGAAAGTGTCGCTACGTGCACGGAACCTCGACGCACAGCCCATCAAGGTTAACGACAAGACGGGCAACCCCGTAATGATTGGCTTAGTGCTGGTGTGGAAACTGAAAGACACCTACAAAGCCCTGTTCGAGGTTGACTCACAGACCATGGCTTCGAATGCGAACGCCGTAGGTGCCGACACCAAAGGACTGATGAATGCCTTGGAGAACTTTGTACGCGTACAGAGCGACGCCGCCCTGCGACAGGTGGCCGGACAGTATGCTTACGACGACGAAGACACGAAAAGCGGCGAGCCGACGCTGCGCTCCAGTGCCGACGAAGTGAACCAACAGTTAGAGGAGAAACTTGACGAGCGCCTCGCATTGGCTGGCATAGAGGTGGTAGAGGCGCGAATCAACTATCTGGCCTACGCTCCCGAGATTGCCGCCGTTATGCTGCGCCGACAGCAAGCCACAGCCATCATCACTGCCCGCGAAAAGATTGTGGAAGGTGCCGTGTCGATGGTAAAGATGGCACTCGACAAGCTCTCCAACGAACAAATCGTGGAACTCGACGACGATAAGAAGGCTGCCATGGTGAGCAACCTCCTCGTAGTGCTCTGCGGCGACGACTCTGCCCAGCCCGTGGTCAACACCGGTACGCTGAACCATTAATCTTATCTTTACCGAACAGTAGAAGCTGTAAGTCAGATGCCGGAGAAGAAAACAAAGAGTTTCATTCTGCGTGTCGATGCCGACACCATGAATGCCATTGAAGCCTGGGCTGCCGACGAGTTCCGCAGCACTAACGGCCAGCTGCAGTGGATCATCACCGAAGCACTGCGCAAGGCGAAGCGCCTGCCCTCCCAGCGAAAGCAGGCGCAGCCTTCACCTTCCCAGGACAAACCGGCACAGCCACTCCCATCCGACGACGAAAACATCAATCAATAATATGAACAGGAAAAAAATCTTATTAATGATGGCAAGCGTCGAAACCATGATAACGTTCATCGCTACCATGCTCTTTCTGAAAGGCATAATGCGCCTACCTGTTTTCATGGTAGTGCTAATCGCCATGGGTGTTGTTTCCGCAGCGCTCGTTTGGGCCATCATCAAGAAAGGCAACCCTTAATTTTCCGCCTATAGCTCTATTTAAAATCCTTCCCGCCGCCTCTTCTTTCGTCCATTATACTGACTAACAGTCAGTTTAGTAAATAAAAAGTGACGGCAAACAGAATGAAGCCCAAAGAAGTCAATAGATTTCTAAGAATTATACTTAATTATACTTGTTTAAGGGTGACAGGGTGACAGAACGCCGATATACAGGGCGTTTGCACCCTTTTTCAATGCTGTCAGGGGTGACAGAAGGGTGACAGGAATGGCGCAGGAATAAACCGTGGATACGAGCAGTAAGACGCTGAAAGGCTACGGGTAGGCGACCGCAGGTCGGGAATGGGCGTCTTGTCCGCCCCGGATGCCGTCCCGGCAACATCTGGGGGAGCGCGGCCGTCTCGGCGGCACCTGTGGGAGCGCGGACGGCACGGAATGGGTGGCATAGCCATGCTACGAGAGGCCGGAGGGCCCTTGGCGGGTGAATTCTCGAGAGAATCTGGCGGCGTAGCGGCACTTATGCATCCCAACGTATGCTTACGGCATTGAATTCTCTCGAGAATTCTATGTACCGAAGCGCTGTCTTCACGACGGCTGTCACCCTTCTGTCACCCCTGATGGCCTTGAAAAAGGGTGCAAACGCCCTGTACATCGGCGTTCTGTCACCCTTGCACCCTTTAACCCATATACCTGGTGTGGGACGTGCGGGCATTATTATGCAGCTGCTCTTACTACAACTGCTTCACGGGGAAGGTGAAGTAAGTGTCAGGGAAGGGCTCGTTGGCCAGGGTGAAATGCCACCACTCGCTGTCGAGAGCTTTGAAGCCATGGCGCAGCATGGCGGCGCGAAGTATCATACGATTAGCAAACTGCGTGGCGGTGATGGAGCGTCCTGCAGGACTTTTGCTGTTGTTGCCCGTGTACTCGCCCGTATCAGGATTACCACAGAAATCAGGATGGCTCTCCGGGCCAAACCAGTCGAAGGTACCGCCCATGTCAAGCTCTTTCTCGGTAGTCATATCAAAGAGGGTAAGGTCTACCGTAGAACCGCGCGTGTGTCCGCTCTTCTCGTAGATGTATTCCTGTTCAAAAAGCACACTCTTGTCGAGATCGGGATAGAAGTAAGGCTTCATGAGCGTATCTGGAATGGTAGCAGCCCAGCGAACAAAGTGGTCGACGGCGATTTGTGGACGATAAGCGTCATAAATCTTCAGCCTATAGCCCATCTTTATCACGTCGTCGCTCACGGCGCGCAAGCTGTCGGCAGCCTGCTTGGTAAGCAGAGCAGTAGGCTCAAGGTAGCCATCGATGCGTGTGCCCACGAAGTTATAGGTACCGAAATAGCGGATCTCGAGGATAGCGTCGGGCACGGCGTTGGTCAGTGTCACAAACTGGCTGGCGTCGTCGGTGGCTCCGACTGTTACGTTCTTCTTGCTATCAACAAAGCACGACACCAGCGCAATGCCACAAAAAAGGACAACGGTAGCAGCAATTATCCAAGACTTTTGTGTTCTCATAATATCTATAAAAGAAAAGAGGACGGCACTGAATAAGTACCGTCCCACTGATTTGGTTTAGAAATTAATCTTATAGCCGATTGTCAGCATAATGACGCTGTTCTTATAGTCATCCAAATGCTCGTTATCGTAGATCTTGGTAAGACCGAAATTATAACGGGCATCTATCACGAAGTCTGCAAACTCATACGACAGGCCGACGGGAATTGAAAGGTCGAACTTCTTCATGTCATCGGTGCCGGTAATTTCTTCATCATGCCAGCTGCCATTGTAATTCTCACTGAACTTATGCTTTGCCGAGAGTAAGAATCCGGGCTGGATACCGGCTTTCACAGCCAGACCACCTACGATGTAGTAGTTTGCCAGAATGGGAACATTCAAGTAGGTAAGAGTCGTTGACTGATCCTTGTACACTTGATTATCCTTAAAAGCGGAACCCTGCATAGCGGCCAGCACGCCGACTGTCACAGCAAAGGGATCGGCAATGTAGTAGCCGAATTCTGCACCGCCAACCAGTCCGAGCTTCATCTTCGTGTCGTCAGCCTTTGTAATAGTAGACAGCGTTCCACCCACCATTGGTTTGAGGAACATACTACCTGCGCTCTGTGCACTAACATTCACAACAGCCATTATGGCGACTGCAACCATCACTAAAATCTTTCTCATAGTCTCTCTTATTATTTAATAATGAATTACTGCTTTCTTCTGTAAAGAAACAAATTAGTATATGTTTATACAATTATAGCCAGCCATTATAATGACTGGCATAATATTCATGACAACTATCATGCAGAAATTATTCTACATCCTCGTCGTCATCGTCCCAAACACCTTTGCGGGAACGGGCAGCTCCGCTACCACCACCACCATATATTAAATCGGCGTTACCTCCAACATTTTGGACAGGACCTGATCCCGCGCAAATGGTATTAACCATTTCCATGGTGTGAGCCCACATTTCGGGTTTCATGTAAGCTTTCTTATTCATCGTCTTATTTTATGTTTCTATTTTCGAACAACTGTTTTTGTGAGTGCAAAGTTACGAATTTCTCATTAAAGCGCAAAACAAAATCGCGTTTTTTTTTATTTTTATGAAAAGATTTACTCCCAAGGCCACCATTATGGATAAAAATAATATCGTTATCCACTTCTTTAACGCAGTCTACTTATGCTTACGATTGGCGCGCTGCTCGCGGTATTTTGCCTTCTGACGAGCCGAGCCGCTGCCATGAGCACCTGTGACGTACTGCTTTTTCTTAGCCTTAGTCTTCACCTTGCCGGCATTCGGGTCGTTCCGTTCGCCGCCACGGCCAAAGCTGATGCCATTCTCCAGTATGCTCTCAAAATCGTCCATTGCCATTAGTGATGAAACAGTCTGACACCGGTAAAGGCCATGGCGATGCCGTACTTATCGCAAGTCATGATGACATGATCGTCGCGCACCGAGCCGCCGGCCTGTGCAATATATTCCACGCCGCTCTTGTGGGCACGCTCAATGTTGTCGCCAAAGGGGAAGAATGCGTCGCTGCCCAGCGACACTTTCGTATTGCGGGCTATCCACTCACGCTTCTCTGCCAGCGTCAGCACTTCGGGCTGGCGTGTGAAGAACTGCTGCCACTGTCCGTCGCGCAGCACATCGTCGTGCTCATCCTCAGAAATATACACATCGATGGTGTTGTCGCGGTCGGCACGGCGAATGCCCTCCTTGAAGGGCAGGCTCAGCACCTTGGGATGCTGGCGCAACCACCAGATGTCGGCCTTCTGACCTGCCAGGCGCGTGCAGTGGATACGGCTCTGCTGGCCGGCTCCAATGCCTATGGCCTGTCCGTCCTTCACATAGCATACGCTGTTCGACTGG
>Ga0265298_10007101_pt1 | contig 13697 bp, 11 predicted proteins | sample AusTroGonzalo_MG_3_FD_193486 | JGI IMG/M metagenome (GOLD analysis project Ga0265298, IMG submission 193486) | Bovine rumen microbial communities from tropical cattle in Woodstock, Queensland, Australia - Gonzalo_01 | ecosystem: Host-associated > Mammals > Digestive system > Stomach > Rumen ...
TCCGGCACGCAAGCAGTATGAGGATATTGCTATGCAGATGGCTGAAAGCGAATATCTTAACCTCATCATCGGCGGAGGCATGAAGCACTTCAACCAGCGCAAGGACAGCCTCAACCTCGTTGAGCGTATGGAGAACGAACTGGGTTGGAAGGTCTACGACACCCTCGCCGACATCGATGTGACCTGCAAGAAATACGCGGTCATCGCTGATGAAGACCACATGCCGATGGCTGCCGAGCGCGGCGACTTCCTGCCTCGTGCCGTGAAGACCGCTTTGAAGTCCTTGGACGGTGCAGAGAATGGTTTCTTCCTCATGGTGGAAGGTTCGCAAATCGACTTTGCCTGCCATGCCAACGATTCCGCTTGGATGATGGACGAAATGATAGATTTCGACTATGCTGTCCAGGTAGCTTTGGACTATGCCGAAGAACACGACAACACCCTTGTTGTCGTTACTGCCGACCACGAAACTGGCGGCCTCACGCTACCCGACCCGCAAGGCAAATACACCGACGTCGCCTTCAATTATTCTTCGGGAAGCCACACCTGCCTGCCTGTGTTGGTGTTCGCCTACGGCCCGGGTGCCGAGCAATTCACCGGCTGGATGCAGAACAGGGATTTAAAAGCCAAGATTCTGAATGCTTGTGGTTTGGAAAATATCAGCGACACGCTTGTTGAGAAAGATGGTCCTACACTCAAGGCGGTGAAGGTCAACTACGACTCGAAACATGAAAAGTGATTTCCTGACGCATGAAGCTGTCCGTCGTCATCGTCAACTATAACGTCGAGTACTTCCTCGAACAATGCCTGCATTCGGTGCGTCGCGCCATGCAAGGCATTGAGGGCGAGGTGTTTGTCGTGGACAACAACTCTGTCGACGGCTCATTGAAGATGCTGGCGCAGAAGTTCCCTGAGGTGAAGGTCATCGCCAACAAGGAGAACGTCGGTTTCAGTCGTGCCAACAACCAAGCCATCCGCGTCTCGACGGGCGAGTACGTGCTGCTCCTCAATCCCGACACGGTAGTAGAGGACGACACTTTCTCGAAATGTCTCGCCTTCATGGACAGCCACCCCGACGCAGGCGGCCTCGGCGTGAAGATGGTGGATGGCAAGGGACAGTTTCTGCCCGAATCGAAGCGTGGCTTGCCCACGGCGGCGACGGCATTCTACAAGATGTGCGGCCTGACCAGACTTTTCCCGCACAGCAAGCGGTTTGCAAGGTATTACATGGGTCACCTTTCCAACGACGAGACCAACGAGGTGGAAATCCTCGCCGGAGCCTTCATGCTGATGCGCAAAGAGACGCTTGACAAGGTTGGGCTTTTGGACGAGACCTTTTTCATGTACGGCGAGGACATTGACCTGTCGTACCGCATCACGCAGGGCGGCTACAAGAACTATTATTTTCCCGAGACGCGCATCATCCACTATAAGGGCGAGAGCACCAAGAAGACCAGCGTCAACTATGTGTTCGTGTTCTATCGCGCCATGGAGATTTTTGCCAAGAAGCACTTCGGCAAGTCGTGGGCGAGTTCGTTCTCACTCCTTATTAATATAGCCATCTATGTCAAGGCGTTTTTCGCATTGGTGTCGCAGTTTTTCCACAAGGCGGCGGTACCTTTCCTCGATGCAGTGTTGGGTTACGGCGGCTTGGCAACCATCAGCTATCTTTGGGGACGCGGCACCATTTACGAAGGTGTGGGCAGTTACCCGACCTTGCTCTTTGCCGCCGTGTTGCCCGCCTATATTATGATTTGGCTTTTGTCGACTTATTTCTCAGGGGGGTATGATAAACCCTACAGCATCGCAAAAGCCATTTTGGGCGTGGCCTTTGGCAGTGCCGCGATTCTGGTGTTGTATGCCTTGTTGCCTGAAAGCCTGCGTTTTTCGCGTGCCTTGATTCTCTTTGGCATGATTTGGTTAGCCTTGGAGATGAGCCTCACTCGCTTCATCGGCATTCTGTTGGGCAACGAGAATTTCCAGTCGAAGCGGACGGAGAAGAAACGCTTTTTGGTCATCGGTAGTCCTGAGGAGACGCAGCGTGTCAATTCCATTTTGGAGAGCACGTCCATCAAGCCGGATTTCATCGGTTTGGTGAGTTCGGAGACACAAGGTGAGGCCCCAGAAGGTTTCATCGGCAATCTCGCACAAGTGCCTGACATCATCGAGATTTACAAGATTACGGAGGTCATCTTCTGCTCGAAGGACGTACCGCATCAGGTCATCATTGATAAGATGGTTGATTGGCACGCTACCAACGTTGATTATAAGATTGCCCCTGAGGACAGCCTGTCCATCATCGGCAGCAACAGCATTAACACGCGCGGCGACCTCTATACCGTTGACATCAAGGCGATTGACACTACCTCGAACCGCCGCAACAAACGCCTTTTCGACGTGGTGATGAGTGTGTTCAGCCTCATCTTCTGGCTGCCTTTGGCCTTGGTGGTGAAGCAGCCAGTCAAGTTCCTGAAAAACGCCGTTTTGGTGTTGATTGGCCGCAAGACGTGGGTGGGGTATTGCTCGCCCGCTGATGAGACCCAAAAATTGCCCAAGATTCGCAAGGGCGTTTGCTGTCCAGCCTCGCATTTGGACAAGGACATCCCCGCCGATCCCGATTTTGTCAACCAACTGAACCTGCTTTATGCCCGCGATTATACCGTTTGGAAAGACGCTGAAATCTTTTTTAGGTCAGTGGCGGCGAAGTGAAACAAGCTAATACATAGATTTGGATGCTATGATTCTGTCAACAATGACATAATCCCCATCTATATGGAAAACAACAGTCCATTTGTGGTTAATGATGGTGAGTGTTTTCGCTTTTGGATGGATGGCTTTCGCAAGGGCGAAACGGCTAAACTGATAGGCATCAGCCGAATAGGATAATGCAGCCAATTGGCCTAAAACTCTGTTTACATAGTTATGGCCACTCTCAGGTCGATAAATGGAGGCAATGTATTTTGCCACTGCCTCCAATTCCGATATAACTTCATAGCTGATTATCACTTGGTAAGTGCGCATAGCAATCATCAAGTTTTTTATGGAAAACTTCACCGAATTGTTCCAAAGACATGTACCCGTTTGGTATGCCTTGGGAATAATTGTAGGGCAAGGGATTTGTTTGTGGAACATTCCCATAGGCTAATTGCGGCTCCGATGCCATTGATGTAGGTTTTTCTTCCTCGCTATCGTATGGTTTCATAACGATTATTATTTGGCTGCAAAAGTAATCAAATTATTCCGCGTGCTTGTAACCTTTGACCTTGTCCCAGTCGCCACGTGTGAAGTCGGGCATCTGCACCGGCATTCCGCCGTTGGCGATGGAAGCTGCGGTCAGTTCGCCGAGGCATGACCATTCGGCGGCGTCGTAGACGTCTTGGTCAAGCGGCAGGCCGTTATGTAAGCAGTAGATGAGGCGGTAGTCCATGACGAAGTCCATGCCGCCGTGGCCGCCCACTTCCTTGGCCTTTTCCTCGATTTCAACCGCGATGGGGTGGAGGTATTCATCCAAAATCTTGTCGCGCACCTCGGCAGGCACGAAAGCGTGTTCGTTAAGATGTTGACCTTCAGCAAGGAAGCCTGCGGGAAGCTTGTCCTCCAACAGCGTGAAGCCTTGAACGGGATATTTGTTCGCAAATCCTTCTGTTCCAGTGAGTTGGTATAGGCGATTGTAAGGTCTGTAGGTGTAAACGTCATGCTCGATGAGGAGGGTCTTGCCCTTCTCAGTTTGGATCATTGTAGTGGTCATGTCGCCGTTGGCGAAGTCGTCCTTGTCCATCATCTCCTTGGCGATTTTCTTGCCGTTATAGGAGGGCGTGGTCATGCTGACCAAGGTCTTCATGCGGTCGCCACGGTGGATATTAAAAGCCTGGCAGAGAGGCCCGAGGCCGTGGGTGGGGTAGACGTCGCCAGCGTGGTTTTGGTTGAATTCGAGGCGCCAGTTTTCGTAATACTCGTGCCAGAACGGCTCCAGGTTGTGGATGTAAGCGCCCTCGCCGTGGATGAGTTCGCCGAACATACCTTTTTGGGCCATGTTGAGGGCGGTCAGCTCGAAGAAGTCGTAGCAGCAGTTCTCAAGCATCATGCAGTGGCGTTGTGTCTGTTCGGCCACGTCGACAAGTTGCCAGCACTCCTCCAACGAAGTGGCGGCGGGCACCTCGACGGCCACATGCTTGCCGTGTTGCATGGCGTAGACGGCCATCGGGACGTGGGTCTTCCAGTCGGAGCAGATGTACACGAGGTCAATGTCGTCGCGCTCGCAAAGCTCATGCCATGCCTCGCGGCCCGTATAGGCGGCAGCGCGGGGCAAGCCCTTGGCTTCCAAGATGTTGGTTTGCACGGCTTCGACGCGGTCAGGCTCGATGTCGCACAAGGCCACGACGGTCACACCGTCGATGTAAGTCATGCGGTCGACGGCATCAGGGCCACGCATTCCGAGGCCGATGAAGCCGATGCGGACGTTCTCGATAGGATCGACGGTGAATTGAAGCACAGATTTCTGTCCCTCAATGCGTTGCGGTTCATCGAAGATGATGGTGTTGTCAACGATGCGGTAGTTGCCCTTGCGGATTTCGGTTTCCTTTTTCTCGCCGCAAGCGGTCATCATGGCCAGCAAAATCAGGCCGATGAAGAATTGTAAAGCTTTCTTTGCCATAAAATTACGATTTAATTTAACTTTGTTGAATCAAAGATTTGGGGCAAAAATAGAAAATATCCACACAAAAACCCTATCTTCGCGAAAAATTTTGCTTCATAAAATTCAACATTTCAGCCTCATGAACGAACTTTTCACCATCGCGGGCCACTTCATCGACCCGAAAGCCATCGAAAGCATTGCACCTTTGGGTAACGGCCTCATCAATGACACCTATAAAATCATGGTGCACGGCGAAGCCCAACCGAAATACGTGCTTCAGCGCATTAACAACGCGGTGTTCACCGACGTGGACATGCTGCAAAACAACATCGAAACCGTGACCGAACACATTCGGAAAAAATATGAGAGCCAGGGCGTTAAAGACCTCGGCCGCCGTGTGCTACATTTCCTGAAGGCCGACACGAGAAAGAGCTATGTCGTTGAAAACGAGAAGTATTGGCGTGTGATGGATTTCATCGCTGACAGTTATACCTACGAGGCCGTCACGCCGAAATATGCCTACTACGCGGGCCGTTCGTTCGGCGATTTTGAGTCGTTGCTGACGGACTTGAGGGCACCGATAGGGGAGATCATTCCCGATTTCCACAACATTGAGTTCCGCCTGAAGCAGATGGAGGACGCCGTCGCCGAGGACCGTATCGGTCAGATGCGCGAGGTGGAGGTGCAGAAGTTCGTGGACAAGATTAGGGCGGTGGCCGACGAGATGTGCCTCGGCGAGCAGCTCTATCGCGAGGGCAAGCTTCCGAAACGCATTTGCCACTGCGACACGAAGGTGAACAACATGCTCTTCGACAAGGACGGCAACGTGCTCTGCATCATAGACTTGGATACCGTCATGCCGAGTTTCGTCTTTTCTGATTTCGGTGATTTCCTGCGCTCGGCGGCCAACACCAGCGCGGAAGACGACCAAAACCTCGACAACATCCATTTCAACATGGCGATTTTCGAGGCCTTCGCGAAAGGCTATCTCGAAGGCACGAAATCCTTCCTTTTGCCCATCGAGAAGGAGAACCTGCCTTACGCCGCCACGCTGTTCCCCTACATGCAGGCGGTTCGCTTCCTTACAGATTACATCAACGGTAACACCTATTATAAAATAAGGTATGCCACCCACAACCTGGTGCGCACGCGGGCGCAATGGAAATTGTATGAGGAGGCCGTCGCGAAAATGGATGCGATGAAACGTGTTTTGGCCTTGTAGAGACGCATGGCCATGCGTCTCTACAGGATTATCGGGATTTGTTTCGCCCGTATTTTCTTGGCAATGATGCGTTTATCCTTGTCCAGAACGTAAATCAACGGCGTCGTTTCGATGTCATAAAGGTCGTATAATTCATTTATGCCTTCTGCATCATCGTTCATGTCGATTTTGAGCGCCGCGATTTCGGGATGTGCATTGCAAACCGAGTCCAAATCCCGCATTTCCTGATGGCAGAGGTCGCAGGTGTGGTCATAGAAGAACAGGATGGTGTATGTGCTCTCAACGGATTGTAAATCAATGGTATCATTCAGTTTGATTTCGGGGGCGGGGTTGAGCAAGGTCAGTCGGCGCAGGCGTTCGGCCTTTTCCCGAATCATCGCCAAATTCCGTTCGTTCAAGTCTTTGATTTTCAGTTGGGAGAAGTATTGGTCATAAAGCCAGACGAACACCTGGTCTTGGCTCATGTATTCGGGATGGCGGTATTTCTCCAAGAGGTGCCAAAGGATGAAGTCGCGTAGGTCGGTGTTGTTTTCCGTTCTCTCAACCAAACGTCTGATTTCCAAAGTAATGGAGTCGGGCAGGGGAGCCACCAATTTGTCGAAATAGAAATCAATTTGTGCGGCCAAAATTGGGTTCTCGTCCGTCGGCCCGTCGAAGGTTTCGATGCCGTTCCAGAAGTCGTGGGTTTGCGCCTTGAGTTGGGCCAAAGGCAGTGCCAAAAGCAGCAACGCTATGAATAGTTTTTGTCTCACTAGTCATTACAGGGAGTTAAGCCATGCGTTCATTTCGTCCAAATTGGTAAATGTGGTGCATCTACCTTCGGCAATTTGGCGTTCAGCTTCGTCAATACGAGCAAAAAACTCTTCCTTGCTCATTAAAGTTGAGTCATCTTTTTCTCTTACCAACTTACGCAGATATTTGGCCACGCGGTTGAGCATATTCTCATCTTCGGCAAGTGTTCCGAGATTGTGTAATATTTCGGCGTTCAATGCGCCCATCTGTACTGCTGTCATGGCTGTCATGTTTGTTTTATGGCTGCAAAAATAATCAGTTTTTTTGAAATTGGGAACATTTCCCTAAATTTGCCCCATGATTTACAGCAATATGATGAAGAAAATAACCTTTTTGCTCTGTTTTGTGAGTTTTGTGATTACTAATGCTGTTTCAGCACAGAATGTTGTTCGCGTCGCCTTCTGGAACATGGAGAACTTCTTCGACCCGTTCGTGGACAGCACCAAAAGTTACAACGCCTTCACCGAGGACGGCCTGCAACATTGGACGAAGACCCGCTTCTACCAAAAGCGCAACAACATGTACAAGGCGATTTTGGCCATATCGGAGAACCGGCCCTTGGGCATCATGGGAATGTGCGAGGTGGAAAACGAGTACGTGCTGAGCGCGGTTTTCGAGCAAACGCCACTCAAAAAGCACAACTACCGCTTTGTGCATTACGAAGGCCCCGACAAGCGCGGCATCGACCCGGCCATCGTGTATTCGCTCGACCATTTCATACTGGTGGAAAGTGCTGTTTTCCCGTACTATAACCCCGAGGACACGGCCTACCACTCAAGGGACATTCTGTATGCGAAGTTTATCAGTAAGGTCGGCGTTTCGACAGGCTCAACGACCTTGACTGATAAGGTCCTTGAGCGGGCTCCTGAGCTTGTCGAAGGACGCGAAGGGCCGTCCTTCTCTGACACGATTCATGTCTTTGTCAATCACTGGCCGTCAAGATATAGTGGTGAGTTGGAGACGGTAGGCTCGCGCTCGTGCTCGGCAGCCATCCTGCGCGCCAAGGTGGACTCCATCGTGGCGGCGGCACCCGAAGGCTATCGGCCCAAAATCATCATGATGGGCGACTTGAACGACTGTCCCACCGACCCGAGCGTCTACGATGTGCTGCGGGCGCGGCATCCTTCAGAAAGGGAAGAGGGTTGCCTGATTAATCTGTTCGGGAAGGCCGAGGGTTTGGGCTTCGAGGGCACCTTGAAGCATCAGGCGGATTGGCAGATTTTTGACCAAATCATCGTCACGGAGGGTCTGATGGACGATAGGGAAGGACTTCATTATCAGGAAGGTAGCGCGAAGATTTTCCACGCTGATTTCCTCTTTGAGGAGGACGAGACCTACCATGGCAAGAAGCTCTTCCGCACTTACATCGGGCCGAGGTATTTCGGCGGCTTCAGTGACCATCTGCCCGTTTACATTGATTTGGAGTAAAATGTATCCCAAATTGAAAAATAGTTGTAATTTTGCCGCCGAATGCAAATCAAATGAAAATGGAAACAATCACTTTGCAATATGATGCGACCAATCCGGCTTTGAAGGGACTGATTGCCGCCTTGCTGAAACTCGATGGTATTAGCAAAGCCAAGACGACAAAAAAGAAGTCGGGTCTTGACGAAGCCATTGACGATTTCAAGCATGGACGGACTACAAAATGTCGTGACTTTGACGATTATTTGGAAAAAATAAACGCCTAAATCCATGATGAGCATCGAGTTTTCAAACAGGTACAAGAAATCGTACAAGTTGGCTAAAAAGCGTGGACTTGACATCTCTTTACTTGATGCTGTAGTGCGCCAATTGGCTGAAGGCATCCCTTTGGATCCAAAGCATAAGGATCATCAGCTTTCGGGAACTTATAGGGCTTTTCGCGAATGTCATATCCAATTTGATTGGGTGTTGGTGTACCGTGTCGTGAAAAACCGTTGTATGCTTTACTTGTTTGATACAGGGACTCATGAAGATGTTTTTTGATGCCCATCCAAAAACCAAATAATTGACCTATGTGGGTAGTCCTTTCCTTGATTTCAGCCTTTTTGTTGGGCTTCTACGACATCTTCAAGAAACAGACCGTCGTGGGCAACGCCATCATTCCCGTGTTGTTCTACAGCACCATGATCAGCGGGGCCTTGTTCCTGCCGTTTGTGCTGCTATCTTCCTTTAAACCAGAGCTTTTCGATGGCGCTTTCTTGTCGAAGCTTTACATTGAACCGCTGACTGCAAGGCAACACCTATTAATTTGGGGCAAGACCGCCCTTATCCTCGCCTCGTGGATGTTCAGCTACTCGGCCATGAAGCACCTGCCCATCACCGTGGTGGGGCCTGTCAACCAACTGAGGCCGGCCATCACCGTCATACTGATGTTTATCGTGTTTCGTGAGAGCTTGACCTGGCTACAAGGCACTGGAGTGGTTTTGGCCATCATATCTTTCTACTTCATGAACCGTTCAGGCAAGTTGGAAGGCATCAATTTCAGGTCAGACAAATGGGTCTATATGCTGCTTGGCTCCGCTGTTCTGGTGGCTTTCAGCGGTGTTTACGACAAGTTCTTGCTCAGCAAGGAGAACATTTCGCCGTCCACCATCCAGGCGTGGTACACGATTTATGACTTCCTCATGATGGCCGTGATGTTTTTCCTGATTTGGTTCCCGCAGCGGCCCAAGCAGCCTTTCGAGTGGCGTTGGGGCATCGTGGCGATGGCGGTCTTCGTCACCGTGGCCGACGTGATTTATCTGACGGGCCTGAAGCAGGACGCCGCCGTGGTGGTGCTCATCCCGCTCATCCTTTACGGCGTGCGGCTGGTGGTTTCCTTCGTCTATGGCATCTTTGGCTTCAGGGAGAAGAACATCCGCAGCAAGATTGTCCCGCTTTTGATGGTTCTGGCGGCGCTGGTCTGCCTGTGCATTTGACCAAAACACTGTCGCTGAATCCGTCCTGAATTCAGCAAAAATCTTGATTTCGTGCAAAAACTCCATCAAAAAAATCTTGATTTCGTGCAAAAATTGCTTCAAAAAAATCTTGATTTCGTGAAAAAGTTGTATCTTTGCCGCTGAATTTCAATAGTATGAAGAGATGAAAAGGAAGGTTTACAACGATTTGCTTCATTGGAAACATAAGGAACAAGGAAAAGTGGCTCTTTTGGTTGAGGGTGCAAGGCGTGTAGGGAAGAGCTATATCGTAGAGGAATTTGCGAAGAAAGAATACAAATCCTACATCCTCGTCAATTTTGCCCATATCAGCAGGGAATTGAAGGCCGTATTCGACAATTACCTCAATGAGACCGACCTTTTCCTGAAATTCCTACAAAATGTGACTGGGGTGCCGTTGTATGAACGCAATTCGCTGATCATCTTCGACGAGGTCCAAAAGTATCCTTTGGCCCGGCAAGCCATCAAGCATTTAGTGGCGGATGGACGCTATGATTATATTGAGACGGGGTCTTTGGTCAGCATCAACGAAAACACAGAAGGGATTCTGCTGCCTTCCGAGGAACGTCCGTTGCCTATGCATCCGATGGATTTCGAGGAGTTTTTGTGGGCTCTTGGTGATGAAATGACCATGCCTTTCATCAAGGAGTGTTTCGAGAAAAAAATGCCGATGGGGCCCATGCACCGCAAGGTGTTGACCTTGTTCAGGCAATACCTCATCGTGGGCGGAATGCCTCAGGCAGTGAACAAGTATGTCGAGACGGCCAATTTCAGGGAAGTGGATGTCATGAAGCGTGACATCCTCACCTTGTACCGCCGCAGCATCGACAAGCATTCTAAGGGATATCGTGAGAAGGTGAAGGCTGTCTTCGACCAGATTCCAGGCGAGTTGCAAAAGCATGAGAAGCGTTTTCGCCTGTCCGACTTGTCCGAAGATGCCCGTTTTCGTTCTTATGAGACCTCTTTTCTGTGGCTGCAGGATGCCAAAATCATCAATATGTGCTATGGCGTGACAGAGCCACAAGTGGGCATGAGGCTGAGGCAGGACAGCCTTTCCTTCAAGTGCTACATGGGTGACACGGGTCTGCTCATTTCTCACGCCTTCGACGAGAAAGCCATACAAGGGGAGGAGTTGTACCAAAAACTGCTGCTCGACAAGCTGGAAATCAATTCGGGGATGTTGGTGGAGAACATTGTGGCGCAGATGCTCATGGCAAGCGGCCATAAGTTGTTCTTCTACAGCAACCCTTCGCGGGAGAGCGCCGCCGACCGCATGGAAATCGACTTCCTCGTGGAAAAGCCCACGCTGACCAACGCGCACAACATTTGCCCGATAGAGGTGAAATCCGGCAAGAACTATACGCTTTCTTCGCTGAAGAAGTTCCGCAAGAAGTTCGACAAGCAGTTGGCCACGTCTTATATCGTCCATTACCAGGACTATAAGGAAGACGACGGCATCGTCTATCTGCCCATTTACATGGTACCGCTGCTGTGATCCAAGCCCCAAGGCAAATCCCCCCATAACTTCATCCCCACTTTTTTATGCTTTAAGGCATTGCTACGGCATTTCAGCCGCGAAAAATGCCGATTTTCCCCAATGCAACCGTGTGGATGTGGTTGAATATGAAAGATATACGTATTTTTGCAGCTTGATTTTAATATAGCCAAACCATGCTGCAAACTCATTTCTTTCATACCAATAAAACCTTGAAAAAACAGGTAAAACACTCCTTCACCATGACGAATTTTCGACATTTTCTGAAAGTCGCCCTCCTCGTGGCGGGCATTTTGTGCTTCGGCCTCAACGCCAAGGCACAAACCAATGTCTACATGAACCATAGCGGAATCGAACAAGTTTCCCACGGTGCCTCCGTCAATTTCTACGACGAAGGCGGACCCTCGCTCGGACCAGACTACTATTGGGAACGCTGGTACAAGCACAACTCGGACAACACCATTACTTTCAGGCCGAAAATCACTGGTGAAAGAATCAAGGTGACGTTCCATACGTTTGAGGCCTACAGCGACAACGGCGGCACCAACCACGCCATCGGCAGCGACTGGTCATTGCGCATCAACGACGACCACCTTTATATATGAAGGTGAAAGCGCTGATTACGAGAACCTCATCGCCGACCTCACCGGCAGCATCCGTAATGAGTTCTCCATTTTTGCCGACGGCCCCATGACCTTCCGCTTCCGCACCAACGGCCACTACCGCGAAGAAGGCTGGAGCGCCACTGTGACCGCCATTGCCAAACCTGAACCCGACAACTACAAACCCGAACCGCCCATCATCCTCAAGGACGTGTGCGGCCACGACATCAGCCTGTTCGCCAACCCAGGTTACACCATTTATTATACCACCAACGGAGACACCCCCAATACTTCGAGTACAGAATACACCGGCGCGTTCCCCATTGACTTTGAAAACTCAGACGTGACCGTGAAAGCCATCGCTTCTAACGGCACCCTTACCACTGAAGTGGCTTCCACCACCTTCAAGCACACCACCGGCAACAACAACGACTTCGTGCCCGACCCTGATGACCCGACCATTACCTTCAACGGCAACACGGTGACCATGACGGTTCCGACAGTGCCCGACGGTGTGAACGAAACTTATTACGTGTATTACACCACCAATGGTAGCACTCCTGACCCGATCCATGTGGGAGAATCCTATCCAACCAAGCAATACAGCGAACCCTTTGAATGGTACATGCCTGGCACCACCTTCAAGGCCATTGCCCAAGCCTCTTCCTGTGAGGACAAAAAATCAGCAGTGGTGTCGAAAACACTAGACAACATTACCGTGCCCAACCCCGTCATCACCTTCGACAACAACGGCAAAACCACCATCACCTGCGCGCTGGACGGTGTCACCATCTACTACACCACCAACGGCACTGAACCCACTACCAGCAGTAGCACTTACTCCGCACCATTCTACGTGAGTATGGGCGCCACCGTGAAGGCCTTTGCCAACAAGAGCGGCACAGGCTATGCCAACAGCGGCAATTCTTCCGTGGTTTCGGCCATCTATACCGCCGGCCAATCCTCCGGCACGACAGGCGACATCGTCTTCTTGGACGACCGCGAAGACCACAGCTGGAGCTACTACAAGAGACATACAAAAAAGGAAAACGGTGTGGAAGTGCTGGATAATGAAAAAAACAGCCCCATCCGTAGCTGGAACCCTGCCGACGTGAAGATTACCTATTTCGGCAATGGCATAGGCACCCTGACCAACAATAGTGAAAACGGCGACACCCCCACCACCTTTAGCGCCAACGCCACCAATGCAATGGTGGGCATAGGCCCAGGCGAAACACAGAGCACCTTCGTGTACCTGAAGACCCTTGAACGCACCGACGGTAGCACTGCTGACAACCCCTCCGGACGATGCGAATACTCTCCCATTCCCAACCCCTTCCAGGTGAGGCCCGTGTTCGTCTCACGTGGAAGCTCTGGCACCCCAACCTACCCCCAACAGCCCACCATCGTGGCTTACCCGATAGCCAACCCTGAACTGCCCGAAACACAATCGGCACCCAACCCGGAAGCCACACAGTCCGCAACAGCTCTCAACATGACCAACCCCGATGCTGCCGGCAGCGGAACCCGTGGCGTGGCTTCGGTAGCCCAGTATTTCAACAACGTGACGGCCACCAGTTATAATGCTTCTACGAGTTATGTGCCCGCTGATTGGGCCACTTCCGTTAACGATCATAACAGTCTGTATAATGGTGTTCGTCCCCGTGTATCAAACCATTCTCTTTACGATGGAATCGACATTAATGGTGACAACTACCTCCTGATGACACTTACTGATGCGTTAACTTCACAAGATTTGTATGCCACTATGCCGAGTTACTCCAACCTCATCAGCTTTGAGTTCAATTATAAGTTTGAGAATAGTAATTATGGAACTCTTGAGATTGGTACTATGGTTGGAACAACTTTTAACACTGTGAAAACTTTAACACGCACCACCACTACAACTAACTATCCCTTAACCCAAGCAGAAATTAACACCATCAATACAAGAATCAATAATAACTCTAACACCAGAATAGCATTCTATTTTCATGGAACAACTTATATACCGGCTTTTAGTATTATA
>Ga0265298_10007102_pt1 | contig 13696 bp, 10 predicted proteins | sample AusTroGonzalo_MG_3_FD_193486 | JGI IMG/M metagenome (GOLD analysis project Ga0265298, IMG submission 193486) | Bovine rumen microbial communities from tropical cattle in Woodstock, Queensland, Australia - Gonzalo_01 | ecosystem: Host-associated > Mammals > Digestive system > Stomach > Rumen ...
TGTTTCTCAGCCTCGGTACGGATAACTCCAGCAGGAAGATCGGTGGTCTGGCGTGCGGGGCGCTGGTCGTTAGTGGGGTGAACTGTCTGTGGCTTGAGACTGGCAAACAGGTCGCCATTAGGATCGAATGCGTCGCCGGCACAGTTGATATCGCCTTTGGCCAGAAGACCTAACAGCGTGTTCAGCATGCCATTATGTGACTTGATTTCCTCGTTGTTTGAAATGATAGTTTGTGATACGAATTTGGCGATACGAATCTTGTCTACATGAGTGTGATTGACAAATGCCTTCTCGATATTTTTCATATTCGAGCCACCGCCGGTAAGGATAATACCACCCAGCAGCTTGTCGTAGTATTCAGATGGAATCTGATACCAAACATTCTCAATAATCTCTTCGAGGCGGCCCTCGACAATTTCAATGAACTTACGGCTCTCTACCTGACGTTCTGGATCGATAGAGTATTTAAGTTCATTGTCTATCTCGTTATTCTCTGTATAAGCCGAACCATATTTCAGCTTCATACGCTCTGCATCGCCCTCTTCCATTTGGAGTGATGCAATATCCTTGGTGATATTGTTGCTACCAATGGGGATGACAGCAAGATGGCGGAGGATGTTCTTTGAATAAACAGATACTGTTGTGGTGTCGTAGCCCATATCAACGAGTGCACAACCCGAACGCTTCTCAACCTCTGTAAGTACGCTGTCGGCAAGTGCAAGTGGGGCCAGATACATCTCGGCAACGTTGATACCTGCTGTTTCAAAGCATTTGTTCAGGTTACGATAGAAGGCCTTGCGTTCTAGAATATTCAGGAAGTGACCCTCGAGGTGTGTGGCCTGAATGCCCACGGGATCTAGCTGGAACTGGGTTCCTACCTTGTATTCCTGTACGGCAGCATCTAGGATTTCCTGATCTTGATAGGTCATGTTGCGGTTGGCATCCATCAGTTCTATCACCATATCCTGTGTGATGATGGTTTCGCCAGGAAGGTCTTTAGTCACAACATTTTTTACGCTTCGGATAGATTGTCCACCAACACCAACGTAGACTTGTGTGATCTGTGTCTTGAGCTGATTCTCCAGTTTTTTTATTATACTGGTAAGGCATTGTGCGGTCTTGTCGATATTGTAAACCACACCCTTGCGGATGAACGAAGAAGACTCCTCCTTGACCATAGCAAGCACGTTGATGCTACCGTCGAGGTTCTTCTGTCCCGCGATTCCGGTTACTTTGGATGAACCGAGTTCAATTGCTACAATAAAATCCTTTGCTGCCATCTTTTATTATAATATTTATCAATTATTTCTTTTACATATAATCTGGTTGTTGAACTCAACATTAATATAATTATATTTGTTCCATCCCGCCTTGTTTAGTCCGTAGATATAGAACTTGCGAAGGCGTTCAAGCTTATTGTCGATATTTTTAGGACTGCCCAAATATACTATGTGATCTCCAACACGAGGAACCATCTCGAGAGTCTGATTGGGCAGAACGTTGAGCTGTACAGTCTGGTTGCGCCAGAAGCTGTTGCTAACAATCCTGTTGGCAACCTTTGATAATACGTTCTGAGCGTATTTCTTTGTGATGTTGCCAGTTGCTATCAGTATATCAGTTGCATAACCAGACTCTGGCATTATGTTGCCGTGATTGTCAAGATAATAGCTATCACCGTTAACAGCCATTATTCTTACTACAGGAATGCGTTGTTTAATTATGATACAAACATGCCCGCTCAGCGTCTTGTAACACTCTGCCTTCTCTACAAACGGACTCTTTAGTAAAGTCTCTTCTATCTTTCGTGGAGAGATGGAGCTCATAGGTTGGGAGAGAGGGTAAATCTTATACTGTGAGAGTAACTTTTTGACTTCTCCTGGATTAAGAAAACCCTCCATCGATTCTTCCTCGATGTCAATCTTAACCTCGGTGCATTCCTTGGCCATAGCCTCGTCAGGGTTGTTAAACGCTGTGACGGCTAGAACCAAGTAGATGCCAACGATAACGTTGCAGGCTACGATGAGGATTTGTTTCCAGTTGAAAGTCATTTATATTTGACGATTTTACAATTTACTATTTAACAATTTTGTAATCTGGGGAACCTGATTGTCAAGGTCGCCGGCTCCGAGAACGATAAGCACCTCGAAGTCGTGATTCTTGACATAGTCGAGAACAGCATCTTTCTGTATCATCTCCTTCTTGACTCCTGGCTTCAGGTTGTCATAAATGAGCTTTGATGTAACTCCTTCAATTGGTAACTCACGAGCAGGATATATTTCGGTGAGTATTACCTCGTCAAGCTGACTCAGAGCATCGGCGAAGTCTTTGTAGAAATCGCGTGTGCGAGTGTAGAGGTGAGGCTGGAAAATAGCAGTTATATGCTTGTTCTTATACAACTCACGAATGCTCTTGGCACTCTGATATATTTCCTTTGGATGGTGAGCATAGTCGCTGAGGAATACCATCTTACTATTTTTGATCTTGAAATCAAAGCGACGGTCAACACCTCCGTAGGTCTGCATGCCATATTTCAGTTCATCGGCAGTACAACCGTTAAGCTGAGCCATTGCCATAGCGGCGATACCATTCTCGATATTGATGGGAACAGGCTGGCCGAGCTGTACGCCCTTGACATTTTCGATAGGCGAAATAAAGTCGAAGGTTATCTCGCCATTTTCTATGATGATGTTCTCTGCATGAAAATCGCCCTCTGTAAGGCTATAGTCATAACGTCGCACACCAGTCTGAATGTTTTCTTTCATCTCAAGATCGCGATGGATGATAAGGGCACCACCTGGCTGGATTAGTTCTGTGTAATGACGGAAACTTTCAAGATATGCTTCCTTGGTTCCATATATATCCAGATGATCAGGATCGGTAGATGTGATGACGCTCATCCATGGACGAAGCCAATGGAAAGAACGGTCAAACTCGTCCGCCTCGATTACAACGAAATCCGAATCAGACAAGATATAGTTCGTGCCATAGTTCTTAGAGATACCTCCAAGGAATGCATTACAGTCAAGATGACTCTGATGCATTATGTGAGCACACATGGTAGAAGTAGTTGTCTTTCCATGTGTTCCTGCTACACAGAGACCTTTGTGACTCTGCGTCAGTGTACCCAGAACCTGAGCACGCTTCTGAATCTCGAATCCGTTCTCGCGGAAAAACTTAAGTTCCTTATGTTCTGCGGGTATAGCTGGTGTATAGATGACCAGACATGACTCCTTCTTCTTGCATTCATGAGGTATCTCTTCAACATTCTCTTCGTAATGGATGAGCATTCCTTCTGTTTCGAGTCTTTTTGTAAGGTCGGATGGTGTCTTGTCGTAACCAGCTACAACAAGTCCCTTCTTTATAAAGTAGCGTGCGATGGCACTCATACCAATGCCACCTGCTCCTACGAAATATACTGCTTTGATATCTTTTAATTCCATAATCGTTATTTCTTTTCTGCCAGTTTAATGACTTCTTTTGCAATGATGTCGGCTGAATCAGGCAGGGCAAGTTTCAATACGTTTTCGCTAAGCGACTTAAGTTTCTGCTCGTCCGCAACAGTCTTGATAGCAAGTTCAAGCAGGATTGCTGGTGCATCGGCATCTTTTACATAGATAGCTGCATCAAGATTAGCAAGAGCCAACGCATTCTTGGTTTGATGATCCTCAGCCACATTTGGACTTGGTACAAGGATTACGGGTTTGCCAATAAGACAGAACTCAGAGATACTGCTGGCTCCTGCACGGCTGATAACCAGGTCAGCTGCCTTATAGGCTGCTCCCATATCAGTGATAAAGTCTGTAACCTTAAGGTTTGGTATATTCTCACCTTTCAGTCTCTTGGCAATTTCTGCGCTATAGAATTTTCCAGTCTGCCAGATGAACTGAGCATCAGCAGCCTTGATAAGGTCGAGGTGCTGGAGTACGCTTTCATTTATTGTTCTGGCACCAAGACTACCTCCAACCAGCAGAATGGTTTTCTTTGATGGGTCGAGGCCGAAAGTCATAATAGCCTCTTCTTGCGATATCTTGGTATCGAGCAAGGCCTGACGTACTGGATTTCCTGTAAGGATAATCTTTTCGGCAGGGAAGAATCGCTCCATTCCATCGTAAGCTACACAAATTTTCTCTGCCTTTTTGGCAAGGAGTTTGTTGGTAACGCCTGCATATGAGTTCTGTTCCTGAATGAGGCAGGGAATGCCCATGGCAGCAGCCTTGTTAAGAGTTGGGCCGCTGGCATATCCGCCAACTCCTACAGCTACCTGTGGCTTAAAGTCCTTTATGATAGACTTGGCCATGCGCTGACTTTTCCATATCTTATAAAGAACCTTGATGTTCTTGAGCAAATTCTTACGATCGAAACCGCATATAGGTAAACCTTTGATTTCATATCCTGCAGCAGGAACACGCTGCATCTCCATACGTCCAAGTGCTCCAACAAAAAGAATTTTTGCATCAGGACGTAGTGCTTTCACGGCATTTGCTATTGAGACGGCTGGGAAAATATGTCCCCCAGTTCCACCTCCGCTAATGATTACTCTCAGTTCTTCCATATCTTTTTTCAATTGTTGCGTGCAAAATTACAAATTTAATTTCTTATTCTGCTATTTTTGGCTGCCTTTTTTTTGCAGAGCGGCTAACACTTAATATAACACCTATGTAGGCACAGTTGATGATGGTAGAAGTACCACCTTTACTGATGAGTGGCAATGGCTGACCTGTAACTGGTGCAATGCCTACTGCTACAAGCATGTTGAATGCTGCCTGGATGACTAGTAATAGTGCTAGTCCCATAGCGAGGAATGCTGGGAAATTGTTCTCACACCTGCTTGCTATTCTTGCAGTCCTATATAGTAAAACGATGTAAAGTAACACTACAAATGAGGCTCCAACAATACCTAATTCTTCGATTACAATTGCAAAGATGAAGTCAGAGAATGCCTGCGATAGGAAGTCACGCTCTACTGACTGGCCTGGTCCTTTACCGATGATGTTACTTGATACGATGGCAATATTAGCGTGAGCCACCTGAGCATCCTTGTCAAGGTCGTACTGGTCGGGGGTGATAACCTCTTTATTCGAGAATTTCTTGATACGCGATTTCCAAGTATCGGCACGATGGAGAATCTTTTCTAGTTTTCCTTTCTCCTTTGGAGCTGATACTTGTTCTGTTTTGGCTTTGTCTACGGCAACATTATTATCGTTACCCACAGCCATAATGAACAGCAATCCAGCCAATGCCAGACCAACAACGACTCCCATCAGTTTCCCTAACTGTATAAGAGGTACGCGTCCTATAAACATCATAAGGAAGACAACTGAACAAAGCAATGCTGCTGTAGACAGGTTTTCTACCATAATCAGCATGGCTATGGGCACAACGATACATAGAATGTATTTGAATGCCTTTTTATCAGCTCCGTTCTCTCTTTGCATTGCACTTAATATCTGTGCCGTTGCCAACACAACGGTTCCTTTGGCAATCTCAGAAGGCTGGAAGGTTAGTCCGAATAGATTTATCCAGCGACTTGCATCACCAGTTTTCTCGCCAGTAGCTAATACCCATAGCAAGAGTATTATAGTGATTATGAGCAAGAAAGGCGTCATCAATTTGAAGTATCGGCATGGGATGTTGAGTGTTACTACCGCAACCACGGCACCAAGAATAATGGTGACGGTATGGAAAACGATAGGTCCCATATAGTTCTGGCTCTTGTATGTCAGGTTACTCGAAGCAGAGAATACTTCGACGATACTGATCATACAGAGGAAGAAGAATATCATCCAGATGACCTTGTCTCCTTTAAAGATGTTTCCTATTTTCTTGTTCATATATATAATGTTTCAGGCATAAATAGTTTCCTTAGAGACTTCTGGCCAAAGTCTTGAACTGTTCGCCGCGATCTTCCATATTCTTAAAGAGGTCGAACGAAGCACAGCATGGACTCAGCAAAACAGTCTCACCAGGCTGTGCCATCTCGTAGCAAGCCTCCATACACTCTTTCATTGAATGTGTATCGCGAACGGGAATACCCAGACTGTCGAAATTGTCGTGCAGCTTCTGATTGTCGGCACCAAGATATACAATGCCAGAGCACTTTTCCTTTACCAATGGTTTGATGGGATCGTAGTCGTTACCCTTATCCTTACCACCGATAATAAGAATTACTTTGGTCTTCATAGCCTCAAGTGCATACCAGCAGGCATCTACGTTTGTTGCCTTTGAGTCGTTGATATACTGTACGCCACGAACAGTGCAAACCTTCTCCAAACGGTGCTCTACACCAGGGAAGTCTCCAAGGCTCTTACGAATCTCCTCTTTCTTGATACCTGCAATATCAGCAGCGATACCTGCAGCCAGAGAGTTGTAGATGTTGTGTTTACCTGTAAGACTCAAACTTTCCTGCTCCATATTGAATGGCTCAGGTTTCTCAATCTTATATTGACCTTCCTCAATGTAACCTATTACACCTTTCTCTTTCAGTTCAGAGAATGGATACTGGATAGACTTGATGTCATATCTTTCAAGTTCACGCTTAATGATTGGATCGTCAGCCCAGTAGATAAATGCGTCTTTTGGTGTCTGGTTCTGAATGATACGCATCTTAGCATCAACGTAGTTCTGCATCTCGAAGTTATAGCGGTCGAGATGGTCAGGGGTAATGTTAAGCAGAATGGCGATATCGGCACGGAAGTCGTACATATTGTCGAGCTGGAATGAACTCAACTCGATAATGTAATATTCGTGTGGATCCTCTGCCACCTGAAGTGCCAGAGAGTTTCCGATGTTACCAGCCAGACCAGCATCGTATCCAGCCTCCTTGAAGATATGATAGATAAGTGAAGTGGTGGTTGTCTTACCGTTTGAACCTGTGATACATATCATCTTAGAGTTGGTATAGCGACCAGCAAACTCAATTTCACTTATGATGTGGATTCCTTTTGCGATAATCTTCTGGATCATAGGAGCGGTATCAGGTATGCCTGGGCTCTTGATTATCTCATCAGCATTCAGAATCTTCTCTTCTGTATGCTGTCCCTCTTCCCATTCAATCTGATGACTGTCCAACTGTTTCTTGTATTTGTCGGCAATCTTCGACATGTCTGATACAAACACATCGAAACCTTCTTTCTTTGCGAGAACAGCAGCTCCTGCGCCACTTTCTCCTGCTCCTAATATTACAATTCTTTTCATATCTTTTTTATCGCATCTTTAATGTTATGAGTGTTAGAGCGGCCAGAATAATCGAGGTAATCCAGAATCGGATTGTAATCTTTGACTCGTGGAAAGGACGATGAGGCCAGCTTTTCAGTATGTATTTGCTTGTAGCGTCGAGCTGTGAATCGAGCTTGCGGAAGTTATCGTGAATAGGTGTGGCACGGAACACGCGAACTCGCAGACCCTTACGCTTCTGTATCTTGAACCATTGTGTCTGTATGATAACGCTAAGGCTTTCAACGAAGAATATTCCGCAAAGGATAGGCAGAAGCAACTCCTTATGGATTATAACGGCTGCTACACCGATGATACCTCCAATGGTAAGCGAACCGGTATCGCCCATGAATACTTGTGCAGGGTACGCGTTATACCAAAGGAATCCGATCATAGCTCCGATGAATGCACATAGGAATACTACCAACTCTTCTGAGTGTGGTATATACATAATGTCGAAATAAGAAGCATATCCTATATGTGACGAAACATAAGCTAATATACCTAACGCAACTCCAACAATAGCCGAGTTTCCTGCACACATACCATCCATTCCGTCGTTAAGATTGGCTCCGTTTGATACTGCTGTTACGGCGAAGATTGTAATGAATACAAACAGTACCCAACCAGCTGCAACCTTATTCTCTCCTAAGAACGACATTACATTTGAGTAATTAAGGTTGTGATTCTTTATGAATGGAATGGTAGTTTGTAGAGATTTTACCGCTTCCTTCTTGTGCTTCACAACTACTTCCTGATTCTGCTGTGGTACGTTGATATTCTCTCTTACTACAACATCAGGGCTTAGCCAAAGTGTAAGTCCAACGATGAATCCGATACTTACCTGACCTACAATTTTATATTTACCTTTCAGTCCGTCTTTGTTGCGCTTGAATATCTTGATATAGTCATCAAGGAATCCAAGGAATCCAAGCCAAACGGTTGTAATTACCATTAAGATAAGATAGGTATTTCGGATACGTCCGAAGAGCAGTACAGGAATAAGTATGCTAACAATGATGATGATACCACCCATGGTTGGCACACCCTTTTTCTCAACTCCGAATGGATCGATACTTGGATCGCGTTCTGTCTCAAAGATGCTTCTGCGTTTCATCCATTTAATGAACCTTTCACCAAACCATGCTGAAATGAGCAATGAAAGGATAAGTGTGAGCAGAGAGCGGAACGAGATATAAGACCACATGTGTGATCCTGGTATATCGTACTGGTCGAGGAATCTGAACAGATAGTATAACATAAGCTATGGTATTATGAATTAAATATTTCCTTTACAACTTCCTTGTCGTCAAAGTGATGTTTCACTCCCTTAATCTCTTGATAGTCCTCGTGACCCTTACCAGCAATAAGTATTACGTCACCCTTTTCGGCCAGCATACAAGCTGTTCGGATTGCTTCACGACGGTCTACGATGCTTAGAACTTTCTTCATTTGCTTCTGATCGAGACCTGCCAGCATATCGTTGATGATATCCTGAGGTTCTTCAAATCTTGGATTGTCGGATGTGATAATAACCTTGTCACTCTGCTTAACTGCCTCCTGAGCCATAAGTGGACGTTTGCCTTTGTCGCGATTACCACCAGCACCGCAAACGGTGATGACTTTTCCCTTGCCGTTAAGCACCTCGTGGATGGCGTTAAGTACATTCTCAAGTGCATCGGGAGTGTGGGCATAGTCAACAATTGCTGTGTATCCCTCTGGTGAGTGGATAGGCTCCAATCGTCCGTTTACACTCTTAAGTGTGCTGAGTATCAACAGGATGTCTTCTGGTTTCTTACCCAGCATTACTGCTGCACCGTATACTGCCAACAGGTTGCTTACATTGAATTTGCCAATGAACTGTACGCCAACCTCCTTGCCATTGATTTCGAGATACATACCTTCGAAGTGGCACTCAATAATCTTAGCCTTGAAGTCGGCCATTGTGCGGGTTGAGTAGGTCTTTACCTGTGCTTTACAGTTCTGAACCATAATCTGGCCGTTCTTGTCATCGGCATTGGTAATGGCAAATGCGTCTTTATCAAGGCCATCGAAGAATGCTTTCTTTGCATCGCGATAGTTCTCGAATGTCTTATGATAGTCAAGATGGTCGCGAGTAAGATTGGTAAACAATCCGCCAGCAAACTTCAATCCTCCAATGCGCTTTTGTGCAATAGCGTGGCTCGAGCACTCCATAAAGGCATATTCACAACCAGCATCAACCATCTGTGCAAGCAGACGATTCAGCTCGATCGGGTCTGGAGTAGTATGGTCAGCGGGTATAGCCTCACCTTCGATATAGTTGCATACGGTAGACAGCAAACCACACTTATGTCCGAACTTGCGGAACATATTATATAATAAGGTGGCGATGGTGGTCTTGCCGTTGGTACCTGTAACACCTACCAGTTTCAACTTTCTTGATGGGTCGCCATAGAATAGGGTAGCGACCTTACCCACAGCATCTTCTGTTGATGCTACCTGAATATATGTAACTCCAGAAGTCTTTTCCTCTGGCATATTCTCACACAATACAGCTGTTGCTCCCAGCTCAATTGCCTTTGGAATGAACTTATGTCCATCAGTCTGAGTGCCGGGAATGGCAACGAACAGGTGTCCCTTCTCAATTCGACGTGAGTCGATATTGACACCCGTAATCTCCACTTCTACATCACCATTGATGTTAAGTGTCTCAACATTCTTGAGCAATTCGTTTAATCTCATATCTCTCTATACCTTATTATATATATTAATCTAATGTTAGCTCGCACACCATACCTTGCTTAATTGTAGTTCCGGCATGTATGCTTTGTGACTTTACTTTTCCTCTACCTTTAACTTTGGCCTTTACATGCCTGCTTTCTAACAGATAGACGGCATCTTTCGCGCCCATTCCCGTAACATCGGGTACGACGTGCTTACTGCTCTCGCGATAGTTGGTATTGCTATTGGCCGATGCTTTGGTCTTCAGACTTGCAAGAACATAGTTGGCTGCCGAATTATCTCCTCTCTTTACGTCGGGAGTCATTATCGATGAAGCATCGCGAGCGGCATCAACATTACGTTTCAGGTTCTGAGCCATTACACCTTCTGCTATATGGTGGAATACAACACCGCTCATACCACCACCAGAAGCGGGAAGACCTGATTTCTTCAGACACACGATACAGGTGTATCGAGGATTGTCGGCAGGGAAGAAACCTGCGAAACTGAGCCAGTAACGTGTTACGCCAGAGTGATAGCTTCCAAACTGGTCGGCAACCTGAGCTGTACCAGTCTTACCTGCAACCTTGAATGATTTTGAACCAGCCTTTTTACCCAATCCTTGACTAACTACATGCTCCAGGATTGTCTGCATGGTCTTGATGGCCTGTGGTTTAGCAATACGCTCTTTAAGAACTACGGGCTCGAATTCTCTGATAACCTCGCCATTCTTTACTAATTGCTTGATAAAGCGTGGCTGCATCATCTTACCATCGTTGGCGATTGCATTATAGAAGGCTACTGTGTTAATAGGAGCAATCTGGGTTTCGTAGCCAATACTCATCCAGGGCAGGGTAGTCTTACTCCAATATTTTGCTCTATCAGTAGTCTTGGTGTCTGGCATACGAATCATTGGGGTGTGATAACCCACCAATGGGAGCTTCAGATCTTCGTGAATACCTATTCGGTATAGACCTTCTACATATTTCTTTGGGTTATGCCCATAATATTTATCAATAAGGTAGCTCACTCCGATGTTCGAACTAACCTCAAGTGCTCTGGCTACGTTGATAGTTCCATATCCGCCACGACGCCAGTTATGATCTTTCATAGGACGACCATGCATCTCCATAACGCCACATCCAGTGGGGATAGTCATTGTTGTATCAATAACTCCATCGTCAAGAGCAACAAGGAACGATGCAACCTTGAATACTGATCCTGGCTCGCAACGATAGCTGATGGCATTGTTTACCATCTCGTAGTAGTTGCCGTCCTGGCCACGTGACATATTTACTATGGCCTTAACATCGCCAGTCTTTACTTCCATCAGGATGGCAACGCCCATCTCGCCATTAATCTCCTTAAGCTCGTCAACAAGGGCACGTTCTGCCAAATCCTGCATACCAACATCGATGGTTGTTACTACATCAACACCATCTTCTGGCGATAGAACTGGAATGTCAAGATACTTACTAAGAATCTTACGACGATGCATCAAGCCGTTCTTACCTCGAAGCAGAGTGTCGAGTGATAGCTCCAGACCGTTCTTTGCACTATCCTTGGCACCAAACATCTCTCCGATGGTGCGTCGTGCCAGTGTTCCAAAAGGTCTGCGGCGAGAGTTATATGTTTCCCAATGGAAACCTCCTTTATAGGTTCTCTCCTTGAAGATTGGCAAGTTGTGGACTTCGCAGAATGTATTGTAGTCTACACGTCTTGGCCATATATCCCAATGGCGTGCTCCAACGGTTCCGTTCTTCTGTACCTTATGCTTTCCCTCCAACAGGTTCGCCTTGAACTCTGCTGCTGATCTTTGTGGAAAAATTTGGTTCAACTCATAGCAGATAGTGTCGATGTTTGCCTCCCATATAGAGTCACGCTTATGCATTCCAACAGAGTCTTCTGCTCCTGCCTGGAAGTCCATATACATTTTATATTCTGGAATACTGCTGGCCATAAGCTGTCCATCGCAACTCAGAATGTTTCCGCGATTAGGCTTAACAACCACGCTATCGCGCTTTAGTCGAGATGCTACCTGTGTCCAATAATCTTTTTTGGCAGTCATGATATACATGGCTTTACCTACTACGGCAAAACCAATAAGCGTTAGTACTACTGCGATGGCGAAGTAGCGTGGCATGACTTTATCGTTATTGAACTTACTCATCTCTTTTTTTATTCTGGTATATTAATTATATATGGTGGCTGGTCTGAAATATGCAGCAGACTATCGTTGTTCTGCTTCAATGCATCCAGCACATGGCTCTCACGACACATTTCTGTAAGGGTACTTGAGCTTGAAAGCGCTTTGTATTTTGCATCAAGCAGCTCTTTCTCAAGCTTGTCGATGGCAATCAGGTCTTGCTGACACTGATATCTTGAGGCAACATAGATGATGGTAAAGAACACCATGAGCACAACCAGCCAAATCTGCTTGCGCACCATCTCTGCAGTAAGAAAATCGCCACCAAGAATGGTCCTTAGGTTAAGGGATGATGCTGGACGAGTATCTTCTTCCTTCACCTTCTCCTTGATCTTCTGGATGGTCTTCTTGGCATGCTCTTTCATCTCCGAGGCTTCCTCCTTAAGGCTTACTTTCTCCTCAGTAGCGGGTTCTTCCTCGATGATTTCCTGCATCTCCAGCTCTATGTCGTCTTTATTTTCCATTTGTTCTCTCTCTTCTTAGATCTTTTCAGCTATTCTCAGTTTTGCACTTCTGCTTCGTGGGTTCTGCTGCTGTTCTTCGTCGCTTGGTACTATCACCTTATTATTAACTAAGCGGAATGGCGCCTCAATGCGTCCAAAGAAGTCCTGCTTAACCTTGCCTTCTACGTTACCCGCCTTCATCATGTTCTTTACGATGCGGTCTTCAAGTGAGTGATAGGTAATAACAGAGAGTCGTCCGCCTTCACATAGTGTCTCCATGGCTCCGTTCAGCATTTCCTTCAAGGCATCCATCTCGTGGTTCACCTCTATTCTCAAAGCCTGGAACATCTTTGCCATTTCTTTCTTTTCTCTTTCGCGTTGGAAGAGTTTCTCTGTGGCATTCATCAGGTCGCCAGTTGTCTCAATCTTCTTCTCGTTGCGAGTCTTAGCGATTGTTGCTGCAATCTTTCTGGCATTTTTCAGTTCTCCATATATATAGAATATGTCTGCCAGTTGTTCCTCGTCGTAGTTGTTAAGTATCTCAGCAGCAGTTGTACCAGCACGCTTGTTCATTCGCATGTCTAATGGAGCGTCGAAACGGAATGAGAACCCGCGTGTTTCGTCATCAAAATGATGACTTGATACTCCAAGGTCGGCCAATAATCCGTCTATATGGTCTACACCATAATAGCGCATCCAGTTCTTCAAATATCTGAAGTTGCTTCTTACAAAAGTAAAGCGATTGTCATTTACGATGTTCTTTTCTGCATCCGGATCCTGGTCGAAACTATATAAATGTCCCTTTTTACCGAGTCTACGCAGTATCTCTTTGCTATGACCGCCACCTCCGAAGGTTACATCAACATATATACCATCGGGCTTGATGTCAAGTCCGTCTATGCTCTCGTTGAGTAGCACTGGTACGTGATATGTTTCGGCAGTAATAATCATAGATTGTCGCTGACGTTCATGATGTTCTCAAATTCGATACCGAATTCCTCTTCGCTCTTCAATGTTTCTTTAAGTTTCTCTGGTGCCCAAATCTCGATGGTATTGTCCATTCCGATAAACTGGAGATCCTGCTCTATCTCAGCCATTTTCATCAGTCGCTTTGAGATTAAGAATCGTCCGT
>Ga0265298_10007103_pt1 | contig 13694 bp, 9 predicted proteins | sample AusTroGonzalo_MG_3_FD_193486 | JGI IMG/M metagenome (GOLD analysis project Ga0265298, IMG submission 193486) | Bovine rumen microbial communities from tropical cattle in Woodstock, Queensland, Australia - Gonzalo_01 | ecosystem: Host-associated > Mammals > Digestive system > Stomach > Rumen ...
AGCTCCCTACCAGCATCTGCATACAAAACAACATTATCGGTTTTGTTGAACTCGTCAACACCGATTGTAAAATGCGTTGCATGCGTTCCTGTTGCATCAACCGTTTCAGGATTATTGCCCTCAACAACAAGACCATGTTCATCAACACGAACAGAGGTATATGTACCAGCAATTAGCCCTTCAACAGGCAACATGCTTTCAGAGCCAACACCTTCATTGGTCAAGATCGTCTCAAGCACTTGAGGTAAACGACTAATCAATGTCCATGGTACACGCAAACTTGACGTTGTTGACAACTCACCAGCTTGAACAAGATCGCCATCGTCGTTAACAAACTGCAAACTAAGATCATCAACAACGTTTTCAGTTGTCACACCTGTAAACACAAGCTGCGTTGCGCTGTTGGTATCAAAGCTGTACAAACCGTCAAGCGACGTAACAATCGGCGAATAATTACTCATGTCAAGTTGCGAAACAGGTACCTTACCGTTGACATCAAGTGATGCATAACCATTGGCCTGTCCTTTGTTTGCAACATCCTCAGCAGTATAACCAATGCCGTTTGTCCATGACGCAATCTGCTCATCCGTAACTGTACGGTGCTGCGGCGTATCAGTAATGACGTCCAACGTCAGCAACGCTATACTTTCGTCAACAGCTGACTTGATCGTCTTCTGATTCATCTGCTCAGCAGGTACAACACCATCTGCATTTAACTCTGCATAACCATTTGGCTGCCCACGATTTATCAGATTTTCAGGGGTAAACCCAAGTGCATCCTGCTTCGCATCCCATGCTGCAACCTGATCACCAGTCACGTACTGCCGCTCAGCAGTCGGTGCAACGTCGTCAGCGCTAATTTCGCTAATCTTAGCGTCAATCAAACCGTTGATGTGCGGATCATTCATCTGCAACGCCGGTACAACGCCATCACCATTCAACGCCGCATAACCGTTAGCAATGCCCTTGTTAGTAACATCTTCAGGTGTAAACGTCAATTTATCCTGCTTTGCGTCCCAAGCAGCAATCTGCTCAGACGACACAAATTGACGTTCATCGGTCGTTGGCAACACGCTGAGATCAAGCTCACCAAACCGCGCGTCAATCAATTCATTGACACGCGTCACGTTCACCTGACTAGTTGCAAGCACGCCGTCCTTGTCGAGCGACGCATAACCATTGGCTACACCTTTATTTTCAACATTCTCCGGTGTGAACCCAAGTGCGGCTTGTTTACCACTCCACACTTCAATCTGTGCGTCACTCACAGTACGATGTGCTGTATCATCATTCAAGTCAGCCAACGAAAGCCCAGAGACCATTGCATTCGTCTCCGTCTTCGTGTACACGTCGGCAGCGTTTGCCTTCGCGTTCAGCGCCGCTGAAAGCTCATCACTGATGTCACTGCTCGTGGTGTTCGCCAACACGTAACGACGCATGTAATCCGCCGTGACCAACTCCTGGTTCTCAGGATCAGTCTGTGCTTCCTCACCACTGAGCATGAACTTAGCACCAGCCACCGTACCTGATGACACAATGCCGGCCGCCGAAAGTTGGCCAGTAGCCTGCGTCGCCTTGGCGTCTAACGTGATTTTCGACGTACCGTTCACGTCGGAAACCGTGGCAGCCACCGTCACGTCAGCCGAGGTAACACCTGCTGCCGTCAACGACGACACAGCCGACGTACCGTTCGCCTTCGCCGTCCACTGCGCTGTACCGCGGCTGACGACCTCCTCGTCATCAGCAGCCGAGGAAACGCCGGTAATCGTCGTCTTGCGTGACGCGTCCGTAGTGGCGTTGAAAACCTCGGTTGCAGCAATGTCGCCGGTGCTCACCACCGACAACGTCGGCGTGGCCGTCCGCGCCGCGTTAACGCTGACGTTGAGCACAGGCGCATCACCGTTCAGCGCAATTTTTGTCTCACTGGCCGTTAGCGTACCAACCTCGGCGCCCGTGGAGTTGGTTACCCTGAAGCCGTTACCAGCAGTCACCTTGCCGGTGACGTCCAAGTCACCGTCAATCGTGCCACCCAACGTCAGGTTACCGCCGGAACCAAGGTTCTCAAACATCGTGTTTAGTTTGTCGCCAAACCGCTCGTCACGCTGCACGAGACCCATGTTCCGCATGTTGTCGAGCACATCCTGCGGCAAACCAGAAACGTCGCCAGGCACCAACGAGAAACCAACCTCGGACGAAACGGCGCAAATTACCGCATCATCGTCCACGTCAGGTGTGTACACGTCGGCAACCGACGAGTAATGTTCATCAAACTGCACAACGCAGGTCAACACGTTGGCCGTGGTGGCTGCGGCGACGATTGACGTGACGCGGAACGCGCACATCGCGCTGTCGCCTGCCTCGTTGGAGGCCTTCGCGTAGATCCGGTTGCCCACAGCGGCGTCCCTGGCCGTAAACCGGCCAGTGTTGTCCGTGAACGTCGCCGTAACTGACCACTGATCAACCGCAGTAGTCTCGCAGGTCTTGATGACCAATCGACCGTTAAAGATCAGCACATCAAACACCCCCTGCTTAGTAGTCAACGCGGATCAAGTACCCGCGATGCGCCATACCCGTAAGGTTCACTGTATGCGCGTTGGTGTTGTAGTTCACCGCCACGTTCTTCACAAGTGCACGGTTACCCTCATCATCGCTGATGATGGTCACCACCGGCACGTTCATGTGCGCGTAGTCAACCGTGCTCGTCGTGTCCATGTCAATACTTGCCTGCGTGGTGGACGCCATCTCACTCTCGGTGAGCCGTACGCGCACCCACTTCACGCTTACACCCTCGCCAGGCGTGATGGCAACCGACGTCCCGTTCTTCACGAACGCCACGTCATCCGACGACGCACAGATGAGACATTCACCGTTGGCCGACGACGCCGGCTCAAAGACCACACCAGCGGACCCGCCTGCACTGCCCTTCGGCGCGTTGATGTACTCAACCACATCGCGGTCAGCGTTGTACGCCAACACCTTGCCATCGCCGATTCCGGCCTCATCGAGTGTCTTGGTCCCGAACGTCTTCGGCGCCGCGTATACGAGCGTGTTGGCCTCCTGCGAGTACACAAGCACCTTGCCGTCCGCCACGTCGCTCTCGTCAACACCAAGCGTGCCCACGTTGCCGTACTTGTCGGCTGCGCTGACGTACACGAGTTTATCATCAGTCTGCGAGTACGCAAGCACGTACCCATCGGCAATGTCCGTCTCGTCCACTGTCTTGGTACCGAGCTTGAACGCATCATCAACCGTCGACCCCGTGCCAGCATCCGCGTACACCAGTTTACCGGTGGCCGCCGAGTACACAAGCGCACGGCCGTCGCCAATGTTCGTCTCATCAACCTCATGCGACCCAACCTGCGTGGCCGGGTGCACCTTGGTCGCGTCGTACGCCGTGACGTCCAACTTGTCACGCAGCAGCGCGTTGACCTGGTCAATCGTAAGGTACCGGTCATCATGCACATGCGTGGCGTCGGACTTGTCAGCCAGCAGCGCATCAACTTCGGTCTTTGTGTAAACGTCCGCCGTCTTTGCGAACGCGTTGAGTTCCGTTGAGTCAGTGGTCAGCAGGTTCGTCGGCTTGTTGAGCACATTTGCCCAATCAATGATGAGACTGAGCCCATTCTTTTCACCAATCTTACGCCAAGCGTTGTCACCGTAGTAAATGTACTCAGCCCAACCATCGCTGACTGATTCGTCACCACTCGCATCAATCACGAAAACGCGCTGACCGACATTGGGCGAATTAACCTCAGCCAATTTGTCAAAGCTGTCAAGCACAAGCATTGGCCCACTTGAAGCACTTGCCGGCAACTGACTAACAGGAATCTTTCCGTTGGCGTCAAGTGTTGCTACTCCATTCTTTGCACCAAGCAAAGCGCTGTCAACCGGCGTAAAGCCGAGCGCGTCCTGCTTGCCGTCCCACACGGCCGTCTGCGCGTCGGTTACCATGCGGTGTGTGGCATCCTGCACGATGTCAGTGGCCACGTGCGAGTGGTTCGCCGCCGCCTTGTTGACCAGCAGCGCGTCAACCTCGCCCTTGGTGTACACGTTGGTCGGCGTGACCACTGTGCCGGTGCCGCCACCAACCAAGGCGTCAACCTCAGCCTTGGTGTACACGTCGGCAACGTTGGCCTTGCTGGCCAGCATGGACGTCACCGTGGTTGAGTCGGACTTGTTGGCAAGCATCGCGTCAACGTCCGCCTTGTGGTAAACGTCACGGTCAAGATTGTTCAACAGCATGTCCGTCTCAAGCTTCGTGTAGTAGTTCACGAACAGTGAGCACGAGCAGTGTTCGCCACCGTGTCCTGCCCCAGTGCCGTTGACCAACAGCGCGTTGATTTCATCCTTCGTGTAAATTTCGGCCAACGCAGCCTCAACCTCAGCCTTGTTCGCCTTGAGGGCAAACATGTCGTTGATCTGCTGCTTCGTGAAGCCGTCCATCGTGTCCTGGTACTCAGCGCGTGTGACGAACACGGTCTCAGCGTCGTACTTGCTGTAAACGGAGTCAATATCCGCCTTCTCAGACAACGCCTGGTCAAGCACCGTGCGCGTCACGATGCCACCGAGCTCAGACCGGTCAACCTTGCTGGCGATGGACAAGTACAGCGGGTCGTTGGCACCGACCGCCGTCGGCGTGCTCTCGTCGTCCGGGTCCACGTTCAGGCGCACAGCACCGTTCGTGAACGTGTTCGCCAGCGGCACCTTTGCAACCGTGGATGTAATCTCGCTCCAATGTGTGCCGTCGTTTGTGAACTCCCACACGTCCTTGTCTTCGTTGAAGCGAATGCCAACGGACGGCAAATCGCCGCGCTTGACGCGGATGCCGCAGTACTCCACCGGCACACCAGTCTCGTCACGGTTCAACGTAAACGTGGCCGCCGTGGTGCCGATGGCGTCAGCCTTCTGCGCCAACAGCTCGGTGGCCTCGTCCGTACCGAGTTTGTTCTCCAACGCGTCGGCAAGGCCAGTGATCGCCTGAATGCCGTGCGCGTTTGCCTCCTCACGTTTCTGCAGTTGGTTGTGCATGTACGGATAACCGCCAACCGCCAACGTGGGCCGCACATCGTAAATCATGTCGTTGCTGATTGCCTTCGTCGACGCCTTCACGTAGACCATGGCAACAGGCAGCAGGTTCTTCGTCAGCTCAGGCACCTCTGGGTTGTTACCCCTTGCGATGCCATCGACAACCAACGCCGTCCCCAACTTGTTGATGACCACCACGACCCACTTCGCACCAGACTTCGGCGCCGTGATCGTCGGCGACATGCCACCAGCGTACTCAACCAATGTCTGTCCATTTACCCAGAACGTGCCCGACCTGATACGAACCGTCATGTTCGGTACGTCCGCCGCCGATGGTTGGAACATCATAAACGCAGCGTTGCCGCGTCTGAACTCATCACCCTTCGGAGGTCTGTTCATTCAACTCACCTCGTTTCCCACTTTAGCGCAGCGAGCTCATCGCCGCGGCCGGCGTAGTTCTACGCCGGACTAACAACAGCACAATAAACATGCACTCGTGGGCTATGGTGAGCTGGCATCGCAGCATACACCAACTTCAACATGCTGAGAGAGTAGCGAATCTTCGCACACACCCTCAACCTCGTCAAAGAAAAACGGGAGCACGTCATGTGCTCCCGTTCACTCAAGTGGGCTCAACTGCTTTCGTTTATCAAGCTTCTCGAGATACGCGTTGACCTCCTGCTCAGTCGGCGGTGTGCGAATCACCACTTCCCTGCGGTCAACCGCGCCAAGGTACTCACCAAACGCTCGCCAACCGCGGAACCAGATCGGCTGCCCGGCGACAATCAACGTCCGTGCTTCCGGCGGGATTGCGTTTGGCCACAGCCAAATCTGCACAGCCTCACGCGGCGTCTGCAACGTGACGATTACCCGCTTCTTGCCAGTTGACTTGGTCACACCCTCGTTGACGTTGGTGATGATTCCAACCACGCTGACCGACGCCCGCTCCGGTTTGTCCGCCACCAGTTCACACATGCCAACCTGCACGGTGTACTCGTACGGATGCCCAGCGAACGACACACCAAAGCGGCTCAAGTCACGCAGATAGTTCTCCAGCTTGTCCTCGGTCACGTCCCGCACAGCGTCCAGCACGTTCATCAACGCCTGCGTTGGTCGCGCCAGCTTACGCTGCTCCCGCTCAGCCAGCACGCCCTTCATCTTCGCCGTGGTCGTCTTCCACTCTTTTTTGGGCTCATCAAAACCAAACTCAGCCAACAGCGCCGGCGCAAGCACAAACGTACCGTCCTTGCCCACACCAAGCTGCTTGACAGGGTTCTCGTAGCACTCCACGTACTTACCTGGCACCTCGTCAAGCGGTACCTTGACGTTCTTCACCGGCTTGGCTTCCTTCAACTTCATGTACTCCGTCCACCACGCCGCCTGTTGGTCACGATTCATGTGCACCCGATACACTGCACCGTCGTCCAGCTCCTCAAACACCATGTTGCCGAAATCCACGTCATCGGGCAGGTCCGCTGCGTTCACGTCCAGCGGCAGGTTGGTCATCGCCCCGATGGACACCGCGGCGTCAACAACCGTCTTTGAGTCGCCCACGCGTGCAAAGAAGTCATTGATGGACACGAACGGCTGCATCGCAACGATCTTGTTCACCGACGCCGTACCAAGCCCCTTGATGCTCCCCAGCCCGGCGTGAATGACCTTGTCGTCGTCCAGGTCAATGGTCGCCTCCAGCTTGGACAAGCTGACGTCAGGCGGCGTCACGTGCACACCGTGCTTGCTCGCCTCCGCGAAGATCGCCGGCAGCTTAGTCGGCGACGATGTGTTGATCATCGCGCAGTAGAAGACAGCTGGGTAATGACACTTCATGTACGCCCCGTAGTAGGCGATGAACGCGTAGCACACGGCGTGCGCAGCGTTGAACCCGTAACCACCGCCGTCGATGATGGTGGCAATCATCTCCTCCACCACCTTGAGCGGAATGCCCTTCTCAACGGCAACCTTACGGGCGTCGTTCTTGAACTTTTCGATAATCTCAGGTGCGTTGCCCTTCTTCGGCTTGTCCACGGCACGACGGACGATGTCGGCCTTACCAAAGGACACTCCAGTCAATTCCGCAATCAACGCCATCGTCTGCTCCTGGAAAACGATGGCACCGTACGTGCTGGCCAAGTACTGGTCAAGCAACGGGTGATACTTCTTCAACTTGCTTGCGTCGCGCTTGCCGGCCACGTAGCTCTCCAGCCCGGACGCACCAGGCCGAATGAACGCGTTGACCGCCGCCAGCTCGTCCATGTTCCGTGGCTTCACCTGGGCAATGACCTGCTTGCCAACAGGTGACTCCATTTGCCAAATGCCAAGCGTGTCACCAGCGCAGATCACGTCCCACGCACCATCATCGTCAAGCGGGATGTCATCAAGGTACCCTGACTCCGCGTACCGCTCGCGGAGAATGCGCATCTGGAAGTCAAGCGAGTCCAGACCGTCGATGGCCAGCAAATCAAACTTCACGCCGCCAAGCGATTCACACGTGCCGGCGTCGTACGCGGTCAACGCGTGCACGCGCCCGCTCGCCGTTGGCGTGGCGTTGTGCACTGGAATGATGTCGGCGATCGGCATTGGCGTGACGATGATGCCAGCCGGGTGCTGCCCCGTGTGCCTTGGCGCACCAAACAGCTTACGCACGTGTCCGTACATCCCCGGGTGCTCATCAAAGAACGCCTTGACCTCAGGGATGTCAAGGTACTTCTCCGGTGCGTCGACGTCGTCGGTGATGTACTTGGTCACAGCGTTGGCCTCCGCCGGCGGCACGTTAAACACCCGCGCCACGTCCTTGACCACCGACTTCGCCTTCAGAAAGTTGATTGTCCCCACGTTGGCGCAGTGGTCCTCGCCGTAGAGGTCATTCAGATGGTCATATAGTTCACTCACACGGCTTGGGGAGAAGTCCGAGTCAATGTCCGGCATGTGTCCCCTGTCCTTGTTGAGAAACCGTTCAAAATACAAGTTGTAAATTAACGGGTCAACGTTTGTAATCCGCAACGCATAATTCACGAGCGACCCGGCACCGGAGTTGTGCACCGCCAGCCCGTCAATGTTGTAGCTGTGCACACCGTCCACTGTCAAGTCGTACACACGCCCAGTAAACGACTCGGTCTTCTTGCTCTTTATCTTCACGAGCTTCATGCCCGTTCCCTCCATATCGTTAAATGTTCGACCTTTATTGTACATCAATCGCAAGCAATAGAAAACCGGGGGCTTAACCCCCGGTTTTGTTTACTGTAAATCTTCTCTCTGCCGACCGCTAACGTAGTCACCGTGCATGAATCCCTTCATCATCCTGTACACGTTGTCCGGCATCTCGTCCTTCATTGACCCACCTTTGTAGAAATCAACAAGAGCTTCAATCCGTCTGTTCGCAGCATCCAACGACTTCTCCACGAGTGCAAGGCGTTTATCAAACTCATGCTCACGTTCATCGATGTTGGTGATGACCTTCTCGAGATCGTGCACAGTTGTGTTCAAGTGGTCAATGGCAACGTTCAGCGGCTTGATTACCACATAGCTGAACACACCGCAAATGAAGGAAATCAACACGGTGATCGCCACCATGATCTCCATGTAAACAAGCACTTCGTTCACGGGTGCATCACCCTCCCTTCGCCGCCCCGCGCGGCCCTGTTTTAAGAGTACATCAACAAACGAACAGCATTACACCCTACTTACGCAAGCGCTGCGCCGTTGTTCTTCCTACGTACCTCGTTAGCCATAGCACGAATCACGTCACCACCACGGCTGCCATCCTCAGCCTCAGGGTTGAACTCTGGTGAATCCTCAGTCTCAAGGTATTCAAGGTCCCAACGCTCACAAGTCGTGTTCGGACCGTAGTCCTCGTGCGCATCAAGCCCATCCTCGTTGTCGGCCGCTTCGCCGTGCGTGAGCACATACGTCTTGTTGATGGTCAGCCACAGTCCATCAGCAATGGCGCAGATAGCCTCAGCCATGGCCTTCAACTGCGCTGCAGTCGGTGGCTCAGGCCCCAAATCCTCAGTATCAGCGCCTACACCGCAGCAAAGGGTGATGCCAACGGCTCCCGTGTTACGCAGCCACGTATGTGCAAGCACCTCGTCAAGATCGTCCATCAGGTACATCGTGCCATCGTCGACGATGTTCACGTGGTAGGAATCAAACGTCTGATAGTAATGGCCGGCCGTCCAGTGCAGGTAGATTTTCGGCTCGCGGTCCTCTTCCTCAGCCTGCGCCCATATACTCTCACGCGCATCGGCAGCAAGCCTGCGCAGTTCGTTTGCAGTAACCTTCTTCAAGTGAATCGCCTCCTGTCATAGTCCATTCTTACAATCCACACCAACTCAATCACCCGGCAGCCTAAGCACAACAACCATGCTGCGTAAGTAAAGAGAAACGGGCGCCGTGAAGCGCCCGTTGATGATGTTCAATGTTGACTAGTCGAACACGAGTGACGGCTCGTGTAAAGACCTGCTTACTCAGCAGCGGCAACCGTGCGAGCAACGAAGTTGCCCGTGTAGTACTTGAACCAGACCTTCTCAGTCAGCGCCTCGTTGATGTCGAAACCATCGTTGGCGGCCGTGAGCGTCCAGGTAACTGCCTTCGTGTCGCGGTCGACCGTGAAGGCGTCATCCTCGAGGTAAACCGTGTGGTTGATGACCATCTCAACCTTGATGTCAGCGCGCGGCTTCTGCGTAAGTGTGAACGCCGTAGTGGCCGTGGAGCCAGTAACGGCAATCTCGTCAAGCACAGGCACAAACACGGACTCAACAGCATCAATGCGTGCCGCGTTGTTCTGCGCGTTCGCAAGAGCGTCGGCAGCACCACCGGCCATGAGGTCCTTGATCAGCGACAGGGCAACTTTCTCGGAAAGCACCTTGCTGTCGGACGCAATGTAGTCATCGGCCTTGTAGTCAATGGCAACCTGCTCGCCATCAACCTCATGCGTGTCCGTGGACTTGCTGATGATTGCCGAAATCTGGTCAGCAACCGTGCTGTCGCCGATCTTCGACGTAATGGCATCGAGCACATCCTGGTCAGAAGCAAGCTCCTGCACAAGCGTAGCGATGGCCGTCGAGTACGCGATCATCCGCAGTTCGCTGTTGTCAAGCAGGAAGCTCTGGCCGAGTTCTCCAAACTTGAACGTACCGGTCGGGAAGACCTTGATTGCAAAATTCGCAGCATACGGTGCGTACGTCTTCGCACCCGTCTTGTTGGACGCCGTGGTGTCGATCACCATCTTGTACGGCGCAGCCGAGAACTTCAGTGTGTTCAGGTTGAACGTTACCTGAGCGCCGGTGCTGTCGTAGATTGGCGTGTTGTCAGCGGAGTACGCCGGCACAACAGGGTCAGCAATGCTCGGAACGAGCGTCGCGAGCTCCTCAGCAGCAACTGCCGTGGCAGCGTAGTCATCGACGCCAGGGTCGCCGGAAGCAGGCGCCGTGTAAGCGATGTTGTACTCGAGCTTGACGATGTCGTCAACCAGCTTGTCGTTGATCGCCTTGATGGCGTTGTCCAAGCCGGACAGTGAGAGCGCCGCTCCACCGGTGCCAGCACCCATAATGCCAGCAACGTTCTCGTTCAACATGGACAGCAGTTCATCGGCGTTGTAGTAAGTTTCCGGAACCGTCTGCTCCGCGTCAGCAAACGTCTTGACGATCGACGTTGTTACCTTCGAGCCGTCGTACGATGCGAGCAAACCGTCGACATCGCTACGCAGCTGAAGTCCGCCCTTGATCTGGGCAAGATTCACAAGTGCCATTCTTCATTCACCTCACGTAAATTTTCTCCTACCAACGTGGCGTTCGTCACGCTGATCACTTTCCATTCGCTTGAATAACTACATATTCGTAAACAAATGCTGTCTACGCACTCATGGTCATGGACGCACAAGCACACGAACAGCACCACTCACCGGCGTCGACAACGCGATACCCACCTTGTTTGAACCACTCGTAGTGCATACGCCGCTTGAGTTAACGTACAACGTCGACCCAATCGACACACTTCCTGTGACATTTACTGTTGTAACGCCTGAAACAACACATACAACATTTTGTCCAACAACAGCAGTACAAACACCTATCACTGGAGTGGATGTTGTTGCTCTCGTACAGCATTCTGCAGCACCAGTATACACTCCTACAACATCACCTACAGCTGGTGTAACAGCTGATGTACTAAGCTTCATCTCAACAGCAAATCCACCTGTTACAGAAACAAAACCACCAGGATTAACAAATGCAGCACCATTTTGCGCAAGCAACATAATCTGTTTACCAAAAATACAAGTTCCTGATGTAAAACGCGACCCATATATAGACATAATATCCGATAATTCATCACTATCAATACTTGATGCAATCATCACAAGATCAGTACTGCCAAGTTGTACGATTTTATTGTTATTATTTTGTGGGTGTTTATATAATTCCAACACACTTTCTTTATCTGTTATATTGTTTTCTTCATCAACTAAAACTAAATTTATTTTTTCTTCAATAATTGGCTTATGCCGTGTTAAATATGTAGATGATATAGCATTTCCTTGATCATCTTCATAAGTACTGCGTGACCTACCTGTTATGTCAATTTCCCACACACCACTCGCATCAGAACCATCAACCTTCGGCACAGCTAATGACGCACGCCACGCTTCTACAGATGGCTGCTTCAGCAGCGTTCTCGTGTAATCTGAGAACTCCGGTAAAGATTCTCTTGTTGTACGCGCATCAGCTGTAACAACATCGACATCTGTACGCAACCCGGACAACAACATAGACACCCGTGACTGATCTGCCTCATAATTCGTTTTCTGCACAAACGTGGACCCAACCGGCACGTACTCACCATCAAGATTTATCACAACACTCTCGGCTACCACGGATGCCCAAGGTTTCTCAAGTGATCCAACTTGTCCTCGCTTCGCCTCACGCGGCATGTACCCAACGTCCATGAAACGTCACCTCCAAACAACCATACACAGGGAAAATGGCATAACGAAAGTGGCCGCCCATTCAGGCGGCCCTGTTTTAGTTAATTTTATCAATCGCCGGAGCGATTCGTACTGCAATCATTGCTTGAGTATCAACATCTGCATCAGTGTTGATTTTCCAACCAATAAGTGTGTTCCACCGAATCACGTAACTGCCAACGGTGCAAATCAACGCAGTTGACTTGTACATCCACGCAAACGTCTCTGCGTCAATGGCTTCATACGCCAATGTACCGCCATGCCAGTTCTCCACAACCTTTACATGCGGCGTCACCAAACGCCCAAACAGCCAGAAATTAAACCCGTATGCGCAATTACGTGTTAACCAATAAACTCTACAAACGTAGCGGCGAAAACGTTCTGCAAGCGTCCACTCATCGTTAATGCACTCTGTAGCCCATCTTTTACGATTGACTTGTGAAAGTTCATCAGTTTCAACTATGCGCTCAACGTAATGTGCATCAAAATCATAAAGCAGCCAACTTGGCAACTGCTTGTTGTGTACGACATCGCTTGGGTTGCAGCTGTTGTCCCAGGTCTGCCAAAGCGACAGAAAACCAGGAAGCTCACCGTCCTTGTCGCAAAACAACACCACAATCGGGTTCGTTACATAACAAACTATCGACACGATCCACGCCAACACATAACACGCCATCCAATACAAGATGCTTACAAACCATTGCATGTCCATAACATCACTCCTCATAAAAAACCAAGGGCGGTGGACAAAACCACCGCCCCGCACGTTCGTTGAACATCATCCACGCATGTCAATAAACACGCCAATGTCAAACAAGTACTGTCTTACAGCATCAACGCACGCCTGCCAGTTTTTCTTCGCAGCGTCAACGCTTACCTCATCGCCAATCACGTCACTCAGCAATCCAAACTGCAGCTGCTGCGTAAGTTCCCACACACGCTCACCTGTAGGGATGATCGGCAGATCCGCAAGTAATTTCTTCGCCAACACAAACGCCTCGTTGGCCGCCGCCTGTCTTGTGTTCTGCTGGTCAACGATGTCATTAACCACCCTATGAGCAAACATACCAACATTGTTCGCCAATCTCCGTTTACGCATCGCCAATCCCTCCATTTTTCTCGTTCTCCGCTCCAACGGTGGACTCGTCCCCGGCCACCGTTCCGGGACTTACCGTGTATTCAGTGCCCAACGCCCATGCCAAGGCAGACGGCCAACGCGGGTCATCAATGGTCACTTTGTCCACACGCACAGCCTGCGTACCACCAGGCAGGTCATCCGCCACCGGCAACGCAAGTGCACTCAACCGCAACAATACACTCAGCGTGGCGGCAAGTTCCTCGTGACCCTCAGCAATGTGCACGTGCACATCATTATCCAACAACTTCAAAGTAGCGGCAAGCTGCCCGTTGGCAGCGTGCACGTTGTACTCATGCATCATCACTCACCACGCTTTCCTTCGGCCACACCTTGCTGGCCGCCAACGCCGGGTCAACTGACGCCATGTACTCGGCAAATACATCGTAAGCAGCCTGATCAACCATAGCCAACCGCCGCTCGTTATTCACGTACGCCACTGCAGCGCAGCGTGCGTAGCTTGTCAGGTCGTTCACCGCCAGAGGGTGAATAACCTTAGCCGGAACGTACACAGAGCTTGCACTCATCCACCCATTTGCGGTCAACTGGTCAAACGGAACGCGCAGCCTGTCCACA
>Ga0265298_10007104_pt1 | contig 13692 bp, 29 predicted proteins | sample AusTroGonzalo_MG_3_FD_193486 | JGI IMG/M metagenome (GOLD analysis project Ga0265298, IMG submission 193486) | Bovine rumen microbial communities from tropical cattle in Woodstock, Queensland, Australia - Gonzalo_01 | ecosystem: Host-associated > Mammals > Digestive system > Stomach > Rumen ...
GAACCATACGGTGCATTTTTCCTTTTCTTCCTTGACGGTAATGGTTTCCCCCGTCATCGGGTCAACGTCGGAAATCTCTTCAATATACTTGGTTTTCTGCTTCCAGAATTTGATTAAAACAGTTACAAGGTTGGTCGCAATGTTCTCATTGACGTGCAGACCCTCGTTGTCTGGGGAAATGCTCATCGCATCAGCCTTGCTCATACCAAGCTCCATCGCCTCCTGACGTACCTGAGTGACATCCTGTCTCAAGGCGACGATGATATAAGGCTGACCCTGTAAATCATTGGAGAATGGGTTGCCGAAGAATACGTTCGTATTGTCGACGACTTGGTTCTTCAGAGCCCCCTGAGCTGGCTGACCAGTATCGACTTCTGGGTCGAAGAACTGCATCATATAACCACTTCCATCCACGAAAGCGTTACGAATCACCATCTTGCTCGCTTCCTTCATACGGGCTACTTCAATGATGTGTTCAATCTCCTTGGAGACTGGAATCATCCTGTCGATGTCGTCTGGGAGCGAAGTGAACGGAACGATATTGACTGCAACGTCGTTTGAGCCGATTGTCGATACCATAAACTTTCCCGCACGCTGTAGGACGTTGAAAACAGGCTTAGGCATATTCTTTCCCTCGATGCCTTCCCATTGTTTTCCATCCCAGAAGTGCTCGTTTATGCGAATCTTCTCAAAAAAGTTGTCCAGGTTGTAGAGATACTCGACACCCTTCTGGTACTCATTCCATATCTCCATCGGCTGTGTTTTCATTCTCTACCTCCATACATACGCCACTTCATCATTTCATCGATGAACTCGGCGTTCTCTTTCGTCATCTTGATTCCGTCTTCCTCTGCTGGTTTCTTACTGCGAACGTAGTAGCCTAAACAGAAGAAGCCGAAATTAAAAGCACCCATCAGGATGCCACACAATACTATAAGGATTAAATTCATAAAATGAACCTCGCTTTATAAGGGTTGTCTCCCCTGAGCTGTTCTGCCCTCTCTGGGGTAGTTTCAAACGTTTCGCCCTTCTTGACGATTCGGTTGAGCTCCGCTATCTTGACGTGTCTTTTTTCGCTCTCATCGGTAGCAATAACCGTAATTAACTCCAATTTTCTAGGTTTTTTCGGTTTTTTAGGAACAGCCAACAGCTTGTCCCACCTGTCTTTCGGAGGGCTGTACTTGAAATCAAACTTCCTTGTGAACATATCCTCAACGACTTTGTCGATGTTGGAACAATCAAAGTCTAAGAATATAGCCATAGAATCGTCTATCTTGCACTCTTTATACACGTTGCAAGGCGTTAAGACCATCGGCGTTCCGTAGCACAAAAATTCGTTTGTGGTGTAATTAAACCCCTCCACGTTGTCGGATAACTGGATTCCGTAATCGACTTTCGTCTGGAATCCGCTTAAAACCATCCTAGGCTCTAAATAAATCAGTTTGGGATGAGTTATAGGCTTCAGAGTACTGAACATCAGCCAGTAGTAATCCGTCCCGTTCGCCTCGCAATAGCGGTCTAACGCCTCCAATAATTTCTCGATACGAGCCGTTCCTTTGATGTTCTCGGTGTATAAATCCAGCCTAGTGGCACTCATCAGAGCAAGAACCTTGTTCGGCTCGTCTGGGACTAGAGGATTGTAACAGACTTCACACGGAATGCCCGTCAGTCGGGTATAAGCCTCTGCGGAGTCCTTGCTTACCGCAATTACCCTGTCGATATTGGGGTGTTTAGGGACGTGCTCCGCTCCAACCCAGTCGTAGTTTCCGTGTATCACTAAAGTATTGCACTTGGACTCCACATCGCCGTTAACGATTGGGTCTAGGTTGAAGTTGCAGAAGAAATTGTCGCAGACTATCTTCTTGCCCGTGTAATAGACCTCGCAGTTCACATATTTGGACAGTCTTTTGAGCTGGTTCAAATCCGCAGACTTGTAGTAGAAAGTGATATCGGATTTCGGGTGAGCCTTGGCAAGCTGGTAAAGAAATGTCTCTATCCCTCCGATAGGGCTCAGTCTTGAGAAGTAGTATGCGTTTGTTTCCATAATTCGTGACATATCGAACCAGCGTTACCAAGAAAACGGTATCTGTACATCGGTATCTCTATCAGTTCTCCTTTTGTATCTGGTCTTAAGACATCTGCGATTTTCTTGTCTCCGTAAGGGTCGTCCAAATCAAATCTGACTCCATCGAACAGACCTTTTTTAAAGCAGTATCCCCACAAAGCGACCTGCTTTTTAAGGGGAGCATTCAAATCCAAATCGCTCATATCGTCGAATGTTTCGTCTGAATACCATTGCCATATATACCAGTCGGCTTTGGTTTGGATATGTTCGTAGATAATATCCAAGTAATATCCCGCAATCCAGTCGTCGTTGTCGATAAACGTAATGTAATCTCCCGTACAAATATCTAGTGCGAGATTCCTTGCTCTTGAGACACCTTTTTCGCAATGTCTTAAAACAATGTCATACTCTTCTAAAAACGACATATCCTCGTCAGAGCCGTTCTCAACCACGATGATTTCAGTCTGGGGATAATTCCTTTTGCAGTACATCAGCTTATCCAATAATTTGCGGGTCTGCTCGGCTCGGTTATATACGGGCATTATTACGGATACTTTCATTGGTAATTGAAAAAGGCTAAATCCTCATCCATCCTTTCAACTGTATGTTTAGGTTTGATTCTGGTTGGGAGCTGGTTAAGTGCCTCGTATGCTATCGCAAGTCCCATTACTAGGTCGTCGTGCGTTCCCTCGGATGCCTCTGCCCTGCCTTTTGAGTTACGTACGAAACTCAACATTTCCTGTAGAGTCTCTCGGTCGTTTATCTTCTCGATATGCTCACGGACGATTTCCACCAGTTGGGAGATAATCATAGGTCGGGTAAGAGTGGTAGTCTTAAACCCGTACTTCTCCACCGCATTCGGAATCATCTGGTCGTAGGTCTCTCTTACATATAACGTAGGATATCTCAACCTAGCCAGTTCTCGGTTAGGGTAAGTACCGAAGTTGCTTTCGATTGCGATAAGGGAACGATAATAAGTTCCTAAGCAGTACATCTGCTTCACATACAAGTCTTCATCGAACTGATGATGGAGCGTGGCACAGAGGAATCCGTCTGAATCCAAGACCTGACCTACGAAAAAGTCCGAGCCTTCCCCTGCGGTATCTCCCCCAATCACGGTGTTCGCATTGGTGCGGTCTCTGTAGATTTTGATATAGCCCATCGGGTCGTCTACCCATCTTATATTCGTGATGTGCAACCCATCATAGTCATAGTTGAAGTAACCTCTCTTGATAGGTTCTCGGAGATTCTTCATATGCTCCAATATAATCTCTGTGTTGAAAATCGATGTGCCTGAAGTTATAAATGCTTCTTCTGGGCTGATAGGATATTCCTGTCTGAACTTCAGTTCATCGTTCCCACAGTTGTTCGCAATGCACCATCTTCTCCACTGCAGTTGGTCCAATGTGAGGTTGTATCTCTCCTTAATATCTTTCTCATAAGGGGATAAAGAGAAACCATCGTAAGGACGGGAATACTCTGGGTCAACATACCAAGGGAAGAAGATTGGTGTATAGTCGTTCCGTCCGTTGACTGCATCTTGCCATAGATTGTAGAAGTAGTTGAAACCGTTGGCTGTAGATTCCATCACTATCAGGGAGTCGTTCGTCATCGGGACTGCCTGATTCAACGCCAGCAAGGCATCTTCAGGATGCTCCCAGAAAGCGACTTCACTAAGATGTGCGAATTTATATGTAGAACCACGGGTAGCGTCACTTGCCACCATAACACGGATGGACGACTTTAATCCGTTCTCGCCATCGAATACGATTTCCTTGGCGTTGGAATATTTCTGCTGGGGTCTCATCCCCGCAGGCATCTCGTCAATAAAGAGTCTGGTCATATTGAAAATAGCCGTAGCGGATTCAGATAAATGAGCCATAATGACGGAGTTCGTATTCGGGGTGAACATCGTCATAAACGTAATAAAGGCTTCCGTAAAGGTAGAGATACCCAACTGTCTTGCTTTCAATACGATATACCGACTTGGTTTGTTTCCGTAACTCTCCTTCAGGAGAGAGTAGAATTTCTGCTGGGGATTGTTGAACTTCAACTGGATAAGATTGGATTTCTTGTCCTTAATCTTGAAGAACTCCTCAATGAAGTCCTTCGCCGTAAAATCATAATTTGACATTATGAGACTTCGCCCACGACTCGATGGTAAGAGACTGGTCGACTTCAACTTTATCGGAAGGTTTCTCGCCTACCGTATCACGGAGGTACTGAGCCGCCTGAACGTCACCCATCAGGGCACGCTTAATCATAGCAATATTAATAGCGGTCTGAACAGGAACATTCATATCCTGAGCCTCCTCAAGATTGAGAATGTCGTCTGCCGTTGAAATATCGCCTTTCCGTAACGCCACTTTAAGCAGGGTGTCCAAATCATCCTTGATTTTCTTGCGTTCAGCCTGTTTCTTCATTCGGGTCTCATAACCCTTCTCTCTGAGCTCGTTGCACCTAGGGTCACCCTTTCTGAGGGGCTTAAGGTTTGCTACAGCTCTTTTTTTACCTTCTTCGGTCATATGTGACATAGATTACCTCCGTAATTCAAAAATGGGGTGGGAATTAAATGGGAATAGTATATAAAAATTTTCCGCACGCAAAATCGGGTCATACCCCCCCTCTGTGTTGCAATATGGATAATACAGATAATGTTTTTAATCCTATTGTAGGGATTCAAGTCTCTGTGAGGGCACTTGAAAGTGCTTTGTTTACTGGGCTTTCAGCGTGTTTGTGTCAGCCGTGTGTCAGACATTCCCTTGCTTGAATCTAGTTCAAGTGTTCCGTATCTAAACAAGTGCTTATCTGGAGCAAGTGAAGACTATCTGTCTTTCGTGCTGTCGGTCTTCTTCTGGTCGTCCTTGTCGGCTGTCTGTTCTGTCCCTATCTGGCTGTCTGTCCTTCTCTGTTATTCCTCTATAGGAGATGGAGACGGGGACGCTTCTTCTTCCTTGTTTTCGTGGCTCGTTTGGGTCTTCTTGGCTTCTATTCGGAGATGGCATTTAGGACACTCATAGCCGAAGCTGTGTTCCTTTATCTGGCTTCTGGTCATAGTCGTTCCACACCTCTTGCACTTCATCGCTTCTTCCCTCCTGTTTTCCGTCGCAAAGGAAAAGCCCTCTCTCTGGGGCTTCTTTCACGCTACCAGATTACCACTCCTGACGGGTGTCTGGAGACTCTCCTTCTTGAATTTATTTCTAGGGGTTCATATGAACCTCTGGGGCACTTTTGAAAAATGCGTTTTTTCGCTGTTTTGACCCGTTTTTGACCCGAAAATGACGATTTTTGACCGAAAAAGTGCGATTTTTGTTGAAAATGCTTGAAAGTTGCCTCGGTAACCCTCACAATGAAGGTGTCAGGAAGTTACCTCGGTAGCTCCTCCCCAGACGGGTACTGGGATACCAAATCCCCTTGAGATGGTTATACTCCGAGGTTGGTACGGCACTCGTTAAGCCCGTCCGTCCTTCGGGACTCGTTCTTGCATATCACAAGCAATCTAATCGGTGGGTGTTCCCCTAGCGTTCAAGCCCGAATGGGTGGAAATCAAAGCCGATGACGATGAACATATGAAACCTCCCTCCTTAACACAGCCGACGAAGGTCGCAAGCCCTTGTGTAATAGTGGAGCGAAGGAGGACGAGAAATGACATACACACAGAAGAAGATTACGAACTACATCGAAGCCAGCATCGAAGATATGAATCACACCATTAAGTATGCGAATGGGCTCGACGATGAAAGAGAAGAAAAAATCAGCTATGCGAGATGGTCTCTTGAAAACACCTACAACAAGGCTTTCGGGGCTCTGCTGTTCGCCAAATGCTATCTGCACGAAATCGACGAAGATTTCTTCCACGAACTTGATGACAAACTGACCAAAGAGTATTTCAGGCTGTACGACAACGTTCGTAAGTTAATCGGGTGAGCTTTCACCCCTTTGGCTATGAGTACCCGAACATCGGATGCTCATAGGCGAAGTCGCCAAGGGAGGACACTATGAAAGAAACTGGAATGATTCTGATTGATTACTATCTGCAACTGATTGAAGCTGGCTTTACGACGGACGAAGCATACCAGAGAATGCTGGATATGGCAAAACGAATCAATGGTCGTGAAGGCTTCACAAAGCTGGACTTCGAAGCAATGCTGAACGACGGCTCTTGGTATTGCATTTTCAATCGAATCAATAGGCTGGTAAAAGCACACTGACGAGTCTTTGAGAATTAAGACGAAACGCTCTTCGGAGCGTCTGTGCGAAGCACAAGGAGGACAAACAATGAAGGTCAATTTATCAAAGAGCTATAAGGAATTCTTCACCATCTCCGATTTGGAGAAAGCCAGAGAAGTCATCAAGTGTATGAAGGAAGATGTATTCTCCGTCAAGGAATATGCCGAGATGGCTGTCCAGCACGTTCTGCTCAAAGAAGACAGATACGAGACTCTAGTAAGGATAATTGAAGCCAACGCTGAAGTCCGTTCAAACGGAAGAATCTTTGACGCTTATGGCTACGGCTCTGGTCGGATGGATGTCTGGCTCGATATCACAGCCAGAACCGACAGAGGCTATCTGGAGGTCGGTGCTTATCTTACCGACATCTGGAGCATCGGTTCTGAAACCGATTTGAGAGAGCATATGTGGATTCAGCACTACTACAAACAAGACTAGCCAAAAGTCTTGTAAGAGCACCCGTCTTCGGACGGATGTTCTTATAAGCCGAATGGCTTTGGAGGGAAAACAATGAACTTTACTGAAATCGTGAACAGATATCCGAAGGAATTCAAGAAGGCTGGTGTAAATGCGAACATTCTCGGTGACTTGGACAGAAACTACGAGATTACCGAATCAGTCACGGAACTGAACGGAAGAAAGGTCGTATTTTCAACGACGAACACCATCAACGCAGAATACTACGCTAACAGCATTTCGGCAATCGGCTGGTTCAAGGATAGGGTCACAAGAAGCTACACGATGGCTGGTTATATCGCTACCAGATTGAGTGCTTTAAGCCCAGACAAGAAAACCAGAATTGTCCGTGAGTATCGTTTCAATTACAAGGGCTAATCCCCTTGTACGAGTACCCATCTTCGGATGGATGCTCATACAAGCTGAATAGCTTGGTGGGAGGAAAAATATGAAATACATATGTGCTATGGAAAAAAGAGACTACGCCAGAATCGACAAGCTGGACAAACTGAACGACATCGAAACCTACAACGAAGATGTCCGAAAGCTTACCAGCAAGGTGACAAACGACCACACCATCCATAGATGGGAATGTCTCGCTGGCATAAGAGCTACCGAACTGGAACTGAAACATACGTTCGAGAAAGCCGAATATGTCGCCAAATGTGAAGGACGTAACACCTACGTCTTTATCAAACGTGATTTATGCAATGAAGCGAGATATTCCTTCTGGGATACTGGCAGAAATGAATCTGCTCTGGAAGGTGGCTACCATCTTGAATACGTCTTCACTCCAGACTGCGAATGGGGTGAATGGAAACGGAAGTGGGGTGATGCTGAAATCTGGTATGACTTTGCATAGCAAAATGGCTGGTAAATACCAGCTATGAGTATCCAGCAAAATGGGTACTCATAGGTGTTATTCACCAAGGGAGGACAAAAAATGCAATCAATCAAAATCTATGACGGAATCTTAATGCTGTACGAGGGCAAGACCCAGAAGTTCGACAGCTTTCCAGACCTCTGGAAGGTGTTCGGCTGGGACATCGAGAACGACCCTAATGCGAAGGAATGCTCGCTGGCTATCGTTCGTGAGCTGTATTGCTGGGGTGACCTTACTTTGAAAGATACAAAAGGTCGTCCGATGCATCTCCAGATAATTAGACCCGAAATAGACTAGGCTGGGAAACCAGCTTTCTTAATGCTACCGAGGTCGGTCACAAGTCCGAGCAAAAGCAGAGTGGGAAAAGAGGAGGAAGAACAATGAAACAGGAACTTATCAAGATGCTGAAGGAACTCGCTGAAGATTTCGAGTATTACGCTGAATGTGTTGAAGATGGAGATGCTCTTTGGGGCTATTTCATTCTGGCTGAACACAAGGTGAGAGAAGCACACGAGCTTCACGACGAATGGGCAGAAAGCGAGGGTCTGGAATGATTCTGGACAGCTTCGACATCATCTGTCTGGCGATTATCATCGTCGGGCTGGTACTGGTGCTTATCCAGTTAGCCATCCACGGATGGGATTTGGAAAGCGTTCTGTACGACGATTAAACAAGGCTCTTTGCCTTGTACGAGTGTCCGATTTATTCGGGCATTCATACAAGCTAAAAAGCTTGGAGGAGGAGAAAAAAATGATTATCGTTATTGATTACACGCTTAACGGGGTTAGGATGCACAGCCCAGCCAGAAAGATTTTCGCAACATTTCTGGATGAACAGAGAGAGAACATCGCTCACTTTCACAACAACAACGAGAGTGGCACGGGGTTCTGGTGCAAAGGTGTTGATTTGCTTGATGCGATGGTGTTTGCCAGAGACTACTTTGAGAGCAGATTCATCTATCCGAACTTTGTAGTCGGTGGCTTCAGCCCAATCAGGGAAGAACCAAAAAAGGACGATTAACTGCGTTAATGCGAGCTGGTATTTACCAGCTTTAGGCATCCGATTGTCGGGTGTCTAAAGGTGTTAAACACCAAGGGAGGAAAAAGAATGGAACTTATCAAGAGAAAATGGTTTGAAATCTCAAACGCTTGCTGTCACGACCCACAAGCTTTCGGAAACTGGCAGACGTGCATCGAAAGAATGGCTGAAATCGACAAGGAAATCGTAGAGGATGCCAACTGGAGAATCTACCAAGTGGTCTATGAAAAGGAATACACCAGAAACAATTACGGGCTGGACGTTATCAACCACGAGAAGACCACAAGAACTCTGTATATGAGCTGGGAAGAGATTATTCCAATCCTAGAATATGCCATATGGCAGAAGGATGTAAGCGAAATCGAAAACGACTAAAGGACGGGCTGATTTATTTCAGCCTAGACTACCCGATTCAATCGGATGGTCTAGGGTGCAATAGACACCATAGGAGGAGAGAAAAAAATGACTAAAAAAGAACAGAAGCAGATGGAAGCTGTGCAGAGGCAGAAGCTCCAGTTAAGAAGGAACTTTCTTGATGCCCTTCGGAACTATCACGAGGACATTAGTGCCATCACCAGAGTGAACGGAATCAATGGGGTGCATAATGCTCCAGATTTGAAGGAGCAGAACCTCAAGAGATACCCAGTTTTATCTGAAAACGGGTATATGGTTCGCTTTCCAGTAAGCCACAACGACATCAACTCTTACGAGCATTTTATCTGGGCAATGGAAACCACCGACAAAGAGTATCGTTTCGGGGACAGAAAGAAGTTTGAGCGTCCTTTGAAAGACGATGAACTCTGGGTGCAGAACGACATCTTTTCCGACATCGAGCTGTGCAACTTCATTCGTTTTATGAAGAAGTTTGGCTACAACAAGATGGTCTTCACGGATAGGTCTTGTTCAGCTACCGAAACGCTGACGACGATGGTCGAAATGGGTGCGAAGTTTATTGATGTTAACCGATACATCGAATACTCATACAGAGTCGGCATCGTCATCGACATCACGAGCGTTGATTTAGCTGGATGGATTTGCTTCCACAAGATTCCAGAGCTGAAGGAAGACGAAATCGGAAACAGAAAGATGATTGAGGTCTTCACGAAGCTGTACGAATTGTTCAAGTAACAGCAAGCTAGGAGCTTCCTAGCTTTGAGTCCCCGAACCTTCGGAGGCTCAAAGGTGCGAAGCACTAAAGGGAGGACACAAAATGAAAAACATAGTAGACGACTACAAGAGAGACATAGCTGTCGACATCACAAAGATGCATATGAACGAGACTTACAATAAGTTCTCGCTGGGCTATTATCTTCGCTACGCCATCGACATCTGCGAGGTCGTTGACAGAGACATTGATTTCTTTACCGATGTTGTCAATGAGAAGCTGGACGGAAGCGTGCTGAAGGACGAAAAGAACTTCGACCATATGAATTCCGAACTGCTCACCCTCACGGACGGAAGAAGGTATTCCATCACCGAGTATGAGCTGTGGCTTCTTCGCTACAAGCTTGAGACGTACAAGGAGATGCTTAACAAGTGAACTACAAGCTTATTCTTACGTTCGCTGATGGCACGAGGGTCTGGCACGGATACGGCTCGTTTAGGGACATCCGTGAAATCATCCAGTTCCAGAAGAAAAAGGGTCTAATCAAGTGGCGATTACGTCACGAGCTATGGCTAGGTAAGAACATCTAGCCTCTAGCTTTAACCCCTCAATTTTGAAGGGTTAAAGGTGGAGAACACCAAGGGAGGAAAAAATGGAAGAAATCAACATCAATTCATCGGATTATGGTCACATCTTGGAACTGATAGAAAAGTACGGGAAAGATGGTTACGTTTTTGTCGGCGAAGACCAAGACGGATGCAAAACAATCGGTGCAATCTGCAAGCGTTACATTTCTATTGACACTTGGCAGAAGAACGGCTGGATAAGAACCAATACCTATTATGACGACTTCACAACCGAGGAAACCTTCAACGGGAGATGGAAAAGAGGCTAGATTCCTAGCCTAGAGCATCCGAGCTTCGGGTGTTCTAGGGTACGAATGTACCGAAGGAGGAAGAAAATGGACACTAAACACATAAGCACTTTCTTGAAGGATTTCAGAGAGAATCACCAGAGATTCATTGAACTCCATAAGGGTTTCACAGACCCTATCAATTACGAGATTGAATTATCTTATTACAGCGACGACGGGAAGTGCCACATCAAGGTAAGTTGTGCCAACAGCCCACGTCTAACGATTGACAGACGTGACCTACTCGTTACGATGGATACAATCGCAGACTGGACGAACAACGTCTTTGAATGTGGATGCACGTTCACGATGGGGTGGTAGCTATGAAATTCGTAAAGGAAAACGTCAACCCGAAAGGCTGGAAGACAGGCGATTGCGTCGTGAGAGCGATTGCGAAAGCCTCTTCCCGTCCTTGGGAAGAAGTCTACAGGGACTTGTGCGAAATCGGTGCAAAGAAGTGCCGTATGCCGAATGACCCGAAAGTCTACGAGCTGTACCTTGAAAACCACGGATGGTTAAAGTGCAAACAGCCCCGTAAAGAAGACGGGACGAAGTACAGAATCAAGGAGTTCCTTGATTTCATCGCCCTTGACAACTGGGTCATCATCTCTATGGCTAACCACTTGACTTGTGCCAGATACTACTACGAGTACGGAGAATTCAAGCTGTATGACACTTGGGACTGCTCTTACAAGTGTGTCGGTAATTACTGGAAGAGACCAAAAAGGAGGGAAGAGAAGTGGTAAGTGGATATCTTCTAAAGGGAGGTGATAAAATGGTGTCGGAGGACACAAGAATGGGAAGAGATATGGATAACTTTTACGCTTGGAGAAGAAAGAACATCAAGCGTACTACCTTTGACTTGAATCTGGAAACAGACAAGGATGTAGTTGACTGGCTTTACAAACAGCCGAATATAAGGAAGTATCTTATTGAACTAATCCGAGAGGATATGAGGAGGGAAAATGGACAGAGAGAAGAGTTTAAAGGTTCTTCTCGGAACGATTGATGCGAACGCAAGAAAACTACACGAGATAGTGGACGGTCTTGATAATGCCGATATAGAAAAGGCAAAAGTCTACTGTGACATTGTCCGACTTCGTGCTGTTGAAATGCTGTATCATTTCCGAGAGATGCAAAAAGAGGCTAGCAATTAGCCTCTTTTTTTTATGTCTTCCCGAATGAGCTGGCGAACGTACTCGGACTTGTTCGCTTTCTTGACCAGCTCCTCTATCACGTCGGCATCAGCCAGCGTATCCAGAGCTATCTCAAATCGGAAGCGAGTACCCTTCTGGGGTTTCTTCTGGAACATATCGGCATAAGGCGATTCAAACTTCATAGTAGAGCCACCTCTATTGCCCGATTCATCCTCTTCTGTAGCCCAGTTGAGCTCAAGAAGTTCTGGTCAGCTACCTTGATGCATTTCTCCTGTTTGACGTAGACGGCAATTACAGCCCCTCTAACGGACGTTTCCATCTTCCTTAGTATCAGGTCAATGTAATCCCTTTTCGCCTCGTAGAGGGCTTTATTTTTCTCCAAATCGGTTATTTTATCCCTAACCATATACTCAAACTCTTTTGACGGCTGGGTATGGAGAGGTTCTTTGCTGGGGTCAATGCCTCTGACACCCCCCAGTTTGTCATACATAAACTCAATGCTCTCCTCCAGCGAGGCGATTCTGGAACAATAGTAGGCGTAGTTCCTTAACTCGTTTTTGAATGCTCTAACTTCTGGCTTCTGCATTGTCCCTCCTCGTGAGAACGTACCAATTTTTCCAATGTGCCGACTTCTCTATGTCCACTTTGATGCCCATCTGTTTCAGCTCGTTAAGAGACCTTTCCAGAGTTCTTCCGTTTGCAATGGTGTTGCCGTGTATCTTCAGCATCGTTGCGATGTCTACGGATTCTGGATGGTACTTCGGCTTGTTGAATTCGTTCTGTCGGAAGACCCGATACTTCTTCTTCAACAGCATCCGTCCGTCCAGATAGCTCTTTATCTTGAGCATCTTGAACTTGAAATGTCTCTCAATCTGTTCCTCGTTACCAGAGAAGATGATGTTATTGTCATCATCCACGATATCGTAGATGGCGTTCTCGTAGTCAATCGCTTCCCGATAGATTAACCACCCGTTGTATCGTCTCCCGTCATTCATAGACCGATTGACCTTGTACTCATTCAGCCCTGTGATTTCCTGTATCTTTCGGCAACTTCCCTCATAGACCTCGCCATCCTTCTGGGCATACCACTTGAATTTGTCAGCCATTAATAGAACGGGAGCTCGTCTGGGTTCACGACTACCGAGTGGTCAATGTGCCCCATCATATCCCTTCCGTCTCCTGTCAAGGTCTGCTGGACTGGTTTGGTGAAGACTGGCTCGTACTTGAAGACACACATCACAATCTTCTTGTCCTTGGATTCAAACTTCGCTTCCAGTACGTCAATATCCGTGTAGTCAAACCCTCTCTCCTGTGTCTTGTAGATAGGTTCGTCCTTCATCGGGAACTTGACGTTCATATAGGCTTTATCGTTTTTGTCCTTGTAGTTGGTGGCACTAACGTACCATCCCTTACCCTTGCTGAATATCCTTACTTTCATTCTCTTCCTCCTCGTCAATTCTGACGTAGTATTCAATCTCTGCTCCGCAATTCGCACAATGGAGGACGTGGACTATTCCTTCGCCCTCCAGACCCCAGTCTCCAAAACTGAAATCGCTTTGCCAGACTACCGAGTTGTGCCCGCAATGGAAACACTCGTACATTACTTCTTCCTCCCCAGCCTCAATAAAGAGACAACATCCATATCCAAGAATTCCTTACAAAGTGTGTTTAGAACCCAACCACATCCAATCAGTACACAGAACAGGGTGCAGATAAGTATAAGTGCGAACATAAAGTATAACATCTCCTTGACTACTACCATTTGTCTTCTCCTCTCACGGCATTCATACACTCGTTGAACATATCTATCATCTTTTCGTTGAAGCCTTTTTCATTTGGGTTGAT
>Ga0265298_10007106_pt1 | contig 13690 bp, 4 predicted proteins | sample AusTroGonzalo_MG_3_FD_193486 | JGI IMG/M metagenome (GOLD analysis project Ga0265298, IMG submission 193486) | Bovine rumen microbial communities from tropical cattle in Woodstock, Queensland, Australia - Gonzalo_01 | ecosystem: Host-associated > Mammals > Digestive system > Stomach > Rumen ...
GTTTTTGATGGCGACGAAGACTATTTGGCACTGAAGGAAATTCTTGAAGCACCAGAGGATAATGATGTAATAGTAATGAATATTGGTAGCACCATAAATACAAATGGTGAAGAATACGACCCTGTAATTTCTGGCGATGACAAAACACTATATTTTTGCGGAAAAAACCGTAATGATAATCTCGGAAGGGAAGATATATATTTTTCGGAAAGAGATTCAATTGGCGAATGGGGAAAGTCTCAGCTTCTATCCGGGATAAATACCGAGAAAGGTAACGAAGCACCAGTGTCAATATCGACAGACGGAACAACTATGTTGCTGTTTCAATCGGGTGACTTATATGCATCAAGCAAAACTGCAGATGGCTGGTCGGAGCCACAAAAGCTTTCTGAAAATATAAACATAAGCGACTGGCAGGCAGACGCAATGATAACTAGTGATGGACAGGCAATGCTTTTCGCGGCAACTAGTAAAAACAAATCGGAAGTAGAACCATCTATAAATATTTTTGTATCGCTGCTCGACGAGAATGGTAACTGGGGTGCGCCGATAGAACTGGGACCAACGATAAATACACCAGGCACAGACAGGTCTCCGTTTCTGCATCCCGACATGAAGACCATGTATTTTTCGTCTGACCGTCATTCTTCGCTTGGAGAACTTGATGTTTTCAAGACTACTAGACTTTCAGACGACAGCTGGACGGAGTGGAGCACGCCAGTTAATATGGGCAAGGAAATAAACACGACCGGACCAGACTGCTGGTATAGAATTTCCACCGATGGTAAGACAGCATACTTCTCAAAGAAAGATGAAAATATAGAAAATATATGCTGGTTGAATCTTCCCGTACACATGAGACCAAATATGGTTGCTACCATTTCGGGAAAACTCACAGACAAAAACAATAACCCTATAGAAACGGAAATAAGGTGGGAAGATCTTCAGTCGGGCAAAATCATCGGCCATTCAAAAACAGACCCTGTCGATGGCAGCTTTTTTATAGTGCTTCCACTCGGACGATTATATGGATACTATGTCGATGACGAATCTTATTTCCCTATTTCAAACAACATTGACTTGCGCGAGGAGGAATCGGCAATTTCTGTTGAACAAAACATTTCAATAGTATCTTTCAAACAAATGATAGATGAGGGTATGGCCGTAAAAGTCAATAATTTATTCTTTAATGTCGCAAAAAGCGATCTGCTTCCATATTCGCTTCCTGAACTTAGGCGTGTAGCCGAAATCATCAAGTCGAGAAATCTGGTTGTAGAACTCGCCGGGCATACAGATAATACCGGTGGCGAGGAATTTAATCAGAACCTGTCCGACCGTCGTGCTAAATCTGTAAAGGATTTTCTTGTAGGTGAAGGTTGTGACCCAAATAAGTTAATAACAGTAGGATACGGTTATAGTCGACCTGTGGCATCAAACGAAACAGAAGAAGGTCGCCAACTTAACAGAAGAGTTGAACTTAGATTCGTTTCCGGCAAATAAAAAAGGCTACTATCGCCTGTGCAATAGCAGCCTTTACTAAAATCATTTAAAACTTTATTCAGTTACAATTGTCATAATCGTATCACCTTCGTGAACCCAGTCGCCCTGCTTGCAGTATAGCTTGCCTACTGTTCCAGCATACTCGGAAATGACAACCTCGTAGTTGGTGTTGGATTCAATGTAGAACAACTGTTCGTTGATTGGAATCTGGTCGCCAACCTTGTACTGGTCGGAAATGAAGGCAAACAACAGCTTGCCAGTTTCTGGTGCCTTGATTTTCTTAATCTTCGGATCCTTGTCGTCCTCAACCTGAATTACTTTGTTCTCCTTATGCTTAACAACTTCAAGCTCTTCGTAGAAACGCTTCTTTGCCAAGCCGCTCTTGTAGTCGCGATACTGACGGTCGTGCATTGCAAGTTCAAACAATTCCTCGTCGTCCTGACCGCAGTCCCATCCCTTGGTCTGCATTTCCTGACGATACGATTCAAGTGCATCGGGATATTCGTCCTGCGGATTGCCTGTGAAGAATTCGAAACCCTTCGACTTTGCAAGTTCCACAATTTCAGGTGCAAGTTCGCCCGGGAGCTTACCCATACGACCGAGAATCATATTCCAGCTGTCCTTGTCAATCATCGAGAAACGAGGCTGACCAGCCGACATTGCATATATGTTCATCAAAGCTATGTTCTTGACATACTGGCTGAAAGGTGTTACCAGTGGCGGATAGCCAAGCTTAGGCCAAACAAATTCTACTTCTTCGAAAAGTTGTACCAGAAGGTCATCAATTGAAACCGTGGGCTTGCCCGACTGTTGCAACGATACATTGATAGCACTGTGCATACTCTTGAGGTCGGACATCATCGAACCCATCATTCCGCCCGGAAGGCCACACCTTACAAGCAACGACGAACTCTGCCTGTTCTTCATTTCCATGAAATAGCCCAAGAAATCGTCCATATACTTCTGGTTGAGGGTACGAACCTTCATGTAGGCATTCATGTTGATTTCGGGAACATCGAAACCTGCATCGTAAAGCATTTCCCTGATTGTTATTACATCTGGGTGAATCTTTCCCCAAGACAATGGTTCTACAGCCACATCAATGATGTCGGCGCCGTTGCGTGCTACCTCGAGCATCGAGGCTGGTGAGAAACCTGGTCCGCAATGTCCGTGATACTGAACTATTATGTGAGGATACTTGTCCTTGATGGCCTTTGTAAGTTTGCCCAATGTCACTGGACGACCAACACCAGCCATATCCTTCAGACCGATTTCATCGGCACCGAATTCAACAAGTTTGTCGACTACCTTCATATAATATTCCACAGTGTGAATCTTCGAGTGGGTGATACTCAAAGCGCCCTGCGAAATCATTCCTGCTTCCTTGGCATACTTTACCGACAACTCAAGGTTGCGCGTATCGTTCAAACCGCAGAACGAACGAACTACATCAACACCCTGTGCCTTCTTTACCTTGTACATCAACTGACGGACATCCGCCGGAACTGGATACATACGCAAACCGTTCAATGCGCGTTCAAGCATCATTGTCTGGATTCCGGCCTCGTTGAAAGGCTTTGTCCACTCGCGGACGGCCTTGTTCGGATTTTCACCGTAAAGCAAGTTAACCTGTTCGAATGCACCGCCATTGGTTTCAATACGCGAGAAACATCCCATTTCAATTATTGCCGGAGCAACTTCCTTAAGCTGGTCAATGCGTGGAACATATTTTCCAGCCGACTGCCACATATCCCTGTAAACTAAACAGAATTTTATCTTCCTTCCCATTATAATTTTATTGTTTTTGTCTATAAATCAATAGTTTAAAAAATGAAAAATTTTCCGTTCAAAGTTACGAAATATTTTTTGCATTTGAAATAGCATTTTTTCAAATTATCTCTAATGCATGATTATTAAGATTATAAATGTAATTTGATGTACAATATGATGTTTTATACACATACCAACTTTAATATGAATAGCTGGCGACTAATAAAATCGCAAAAAGTGAAAACCCTACAGAATCATTCCAAATGAGATGTTTTTATGCATTTACAATCTCTGGCAAGACTATAAATTGGTAAATGTGTAAGTTGAATAATATTCGCCTAGGCCTTTAATAAAAACAATTCATGTTATACCATAGGGTTTCACATATAAACATGGGGATTATCTAACTAAATGAAATGCTCCTTCCATATTGTATATAGTATTGTCCATACCTTCTGCTTCAATTATGTAGAAGTAAACGCCCGGAGTAGCCTTTGTAGAGCCTTTTATCCGACCATCCCATCCTGCATCCTCGTTCTCCCAGTCTGTCCACTCGAAGACTATGTTTCCAGTGCGATTCATGATTATTCCGCTAAACGATTTCAGCGTCTCCGCTTTTACTTGGAAGTAGTCATTGACACCATCTCCGTTTGGCGAGAAAATGTTAGGAACCTCTAGTTTGCTCTTCTTGTCAACAAATACGCACTCGTCAAGGAAAGCTGTGTCGCGACATTCTGAAATATTCCTGTTTATCACAACAAGGTATGGTTCGTAACAGCCAGGTTCGGTGTATGTATGCTGTACCTGCTCTTCGCAGTTGTTTTCAACACTTTCGTCACCGAAATGCCATTCGCATTTGTGTCCTGCATTGTCGTAGTTGGTGGAGTTGACAAATGTCACTTCCGCATTTGGTGCAACCAATTCAGACAGTACCACATCGGCAGATATATCAATTGAAGCATCAATCATTCCTATCGTGCCAACCTCGAAATAAACAATATCCCTACAATATTCGTCGCCAAAATATTGCCTGTAGATATTTATATTCTCAGTATTAAATGTCTGATAATCCGCACGATATTTATAAGTTCCAGCAGGCAGATTATATACATGTAAGTCGGTAATTGCATAGCCGTTAGGGTTGGTTATGGTTGGACCAGCTGTGGTGTCTATCCAGAAGTAAGCGAACAATCCTGTAGTATCAAAGAATTCGATGCCACCCTTGCCAAGTGCGCAGGTGTCACCAATGATACGGTAATTGTATTCCGGCAAAATGGGTTCCTCCACTATCGCTCTGCCTATTGCCGACTGACAACCCCACGAGTTGGTTGCTGTAAGTCCTACAATGTGGCTTGTTGTTCTGTCGTCCCAATGTACGAATGCACGGTATTCGCCTGCTACAGCATTGGTCTGTACAGAATCAATGTTGCCGTTGCCGAAGTCCCAGTCGTAGATTGAAAGCATGTCATCGTAGGCTGTAAGAATGGCTGTCTCGCCGAAGCATTTAGGTGGAATTACCTTTATAGAATCCGATGGAACCGAAGCAAAAATCACCTTTATGGTATCCTTGTCAGTACAATACTCCGTATTTTGTACAGTCCAGTAAATATTATAGTACGGATTCTGCGCATTCCCGCTATTTAGCACAGTGGTATATACCATAGTAGTAGGATTTGTCCTGTCCTCAAAGGTCACAACATAGGAATTTGCATCTGTTGACCATCTTCCTTCTCCTACACCGTTGAAGTTGGCACACAACATTCCGGAGTATGAGCAGAATGTAATCTGTTCGGCTGGAATATTTGCTGTTGGTTCCTGTATGAAGTCGATTGTCCACGGACCTGCAGTGTCCTTGCAGAAGAACTGATTGTCGGCTGGTCCAGAGTATTCAATCCAATAGAAATCGTGGCGACCATAGCTTGCGACGGTAACATCTGTAATATAATTTTGGGCAGTTGTGTTGTTGGGTCCGAATTGTGTTGACGGGCTGACTTCATACCAGAATCCGCTTAAGTTATCTCCCGGATTTTCGGCGCGCAGATATGCGAAATGAAGCCCGCAAGAAATGGTGTCGCCCTCGTTCATGCTTATTACAGGCGATGGCACCTCGTAGAATGTCACTAATACATCATCGGATGCTGAACATGTTTCCTCGTTATCTGTTGCGATGTGCGGATGGTTTGTCTCTATCCATTGGAAGCGAGTTGTGCCGTATGCCGAATAATGACCTGTTGTATTTGGATCGGAACTGTCGGTAAAGGCTTCTGTACCACCATTCATGCTTATCCATGTGCCAGAAATGTTGTCGCCCTCGGTGTGGGAGCTAATAGCATGAAGCTGGAAATCGAGTCCGCAGACATCAAAGTCGGCACCCGCGTTGACATTTGGCACCTCCATGAATTCTACTGTTACGGTATCGCGGTCGAAGCAGGTTGCTGCATCTCCGGCAGTATTTATTTCCCTGACGATGAATGTATAAATTCCATAGTCGCTTACTTGTACTGTTTCGGTGATGTTGTTTTGCGAATTGTTCTCCCAAGTAACCTGCGCTTGCGGATTTGGTTTTTCACCAACGGTCCATTGGCAGACTGGTGTATAGTCATCTGTGGGTTGTATGCCCCACACACCATTAAGGGTGTACGAATTTCCGCAGGCGGCATGGTCGAGACCTGCATTGGCGACTGGCTTTTGCAAGAATCTTACATGCATCGTATCTATGGATGTACATGTCGAATTACGCCCTAAGAAGTAAATGTCTACATCCATGAAATTTGCAATTTGGATTGAAGGGTCAAGTGTAAAAGTCGTGCTTATTTGCGAAGAATCTGCAAATGTTCCTGCAACCTGCTTGCACATCCACATGTAGTTTGTAAAACCGTCTGAAGATTCGGCACAAAGTTCAACGGTATTTCCGCAAACCGTAACGCTGTTGCCAGTGGAACCGCACTGATGTACACTTACTGCAGGTACTTTCCTGAAAACCACATGCTTTTCTGCTTCTCCTGTGCAACCGGCATTTTCTGGAATACGCGGGTCGGTTATTTGCTCCGACCATCTGAACATATACTCGACTTCGTTGACATCATCGGGAATTGGGACGGTTACAAAGCAATGCGTATAACTATCGTTGCTTGGCGATTGAGGATTATTATAGTTATGGTATATTACTGTTGGAAGTACATTGTTGTCCATATCGTAGGCAGTCCATCTGCCTTCGTTTGCGGGATTAGCGTTGTAAACTTGCAGTTCGGCAGTATATCCGCATACGGTATCAACATTTGCTGTGGTAGCTGGCGATGGAATGTTGATGAAAGTGATGTTCATATAGTCGCTGCCTGCACATTCGTCGTTGCGTTCGGTAAGCTGTATCGAGTATGTGCCGTTTCCGTTAGCGTTGACTATAGGTTGTATTGTGCTGGCATTATTTATTACAACACCATGTCCCGACCATTGCAAGGTTGTGCCTCCGATGGCTGGTGCTGTTGGAGTTGCGCCAGTTATTTCAGCAATAACACCGCAAACTGTAATGTCGGGTCCCGCGTTCGGACTTGGAATCTGTCGGAAATTGTAAACTGCTGATGATGTTCCCGTGCATTCAGAATTTTCAATATGCCAAGTGTATGTTATCTGTCCGTAGTGGCTCGAAAGCACTTTTGCGTTGTAATCGGTGCTTGTTGTACCTTCAATAGTTGTAAAGCTGTAGTTGGTAATGCCATCGGGCGCAGTTGCAGTCCAATAGCCGTGCATGCCGTTTGCAGGTTCCGAGCCATGGAGTTGAATAACAAACCCGCAGGTGTCGGCTGATGTTGCCCACGGTTGTGGCGATTCTCTCCACATAAGTGGCACTGGCTGTGATACGGAACGGCATCCGTTGTCCCAGGCGTTAAGTCCTGAGCCGAAACCTACAACCGCCACAAGGTAATATTGCCGATTGTTTTGCCCGTTAATGGTGGAAAGATATATGGCTTCGGTGGTGCCTGACAATTCTGTAACAAAAGTGTTGTGTATATCGCTCGGATTTGTGCATACAATGTAGGAGAAGACGGCATTTCGGGCGGTATCGACCTGATCGCCGTTATGACCATGGTTTTCAGCATGCCCGCGCTGTAGCCAGTATGCCTCGCCAGTACACATAATCTTGGCATTGTAGTCTGCAAATGTTCCTGCATAGTTGGGGCAGTCGCACTCGTAGTTGCCCTGGACATTTACATTGTTGCAGCCGTGCTCGTCGGAAACCAAAAACGAATATTCAATCGGTCCTTGTGCCGACAAAGAGTATTGAGGCTGATTTCTGTCGGTTTCATCAACACTTATCATAGCCGAACCATTTGAACTGTAGCCGCCAGTGATGGAATATGCCGGCGGATTGTCTGGATCGGACAAGCCATTGACATTGAATCTTATTTCTACGTTTCCGTTTTCCGATGAGGTGCAGATTTCCGTGCGATTCGATACCGTGATTTCATCGTAGATGGTAAATGTCTGGCTACTAAGCGATGAAATTGCACACCGCGCGTCGCCGAGGTCATTTGTTATGGTATATACGCCCGGCTCTGCAAGGGCAGGGACAAAGGTATGGGCTTCGGCATTGAAGGCAGGAGTAGCAGGTGTGCAAGTAAGCGTTCCGTAATCGGAAGCCGAAAGTTCAATCAGTTCGCCCGAATGGCAACGGTCGCTTATGGAGGCAAGCGTAGCGTCCGTTTCGGGGGCAAAGTTTATAGTAACGCTTGCCTCTCCCGAGCATCCGCGATTGCCCAAATAGTACTCGTGCCAAGTGAAAGTATAGTCGCCGTAAACATTGACAGAAACTTCTGTCTGTGGCTGGTTTATATTGCCGAAGACTGCTGTGCCGGGACCAGTATATGTCCATTCGCCACTATTTCCCAGAAGGTCGAAATCGCTGGCTGTGAGTGTTACGCTGTTGGTACAGGGCATTGTGTCCGACACTGATATTTCGGGTACTGGAGTTACACAACATGTGGGGTCACCAGCTGGCAGAACATAGACATTTACTGTTGTATCGTAGGTGCAGCCGAAATCATCGGTAATCGAGAATGTATATGGTATAAGTGCAGGGTTGTTCAGGTCAGGATTTTGTGGACGGTCGGTTACAATGTAAGTCAAATTATCATCTGTGTCGCGGAGCGAACCACTTTTTGTTACAACGGCATTATACATTTCAGTACTCAACGGAATGTTGTGGTCATTAGTAGGACCTATGCTTTCTATCCCCACCGGGGGATGAGGAAAATTTGTACCACATTCCCAAAAGAATCCATCCTCGGAATATGTGTTTTCAAATTCCCATATGTCGGCTGGGAATACATCCTCGTTGAAAAAAATGCCCCACTCAAAAATCCATCCATTGTCCCATGTCAAATGGTCGCATACATACAGAGTCCATTCTCCATTTAGAGGACATCCGATGAGAGATGACATGCTTTCGTAAGTTGCATATTCTCCAGGATCTAGCACATATGTTGTTTGTGTTTCTCCACATGGATCAGTATATGATATTTGCGTTGTTGGACCAGTGCGACTGAATGGAATTGTTGATGTTGGCGTAAAGTAATATGAAAAGCCTTCTCCTGCGGTGAGATAACAAGGAGAATAGGATGTGCTAGGATCTGGAGCAAGTCCCAAATGTGTACCAGCACCTCCATATGAATTTATATTGTTCAAATTTTCCCGGCCTTGCCATTGCAGGAAACTCATAGTTTCCCTTCCGTAATATGATTCATAAGCCTTGAGTAAGCATTGTTGTCCATTTGGGCATTGCAACAATATGGAAAGGTCTCCCAAATAAGAATGTTCCATATTAATATAGATGCGGTCAATATCGTCAACCGAATTAATAATTGCCGCTTCATCGAATGATGATGGATTAATGGATGTATTGTAACATAGATTATTACCATCGGGAAGAAATGTTGCTCCGCCTATGACATTTGGAACTTCATCACGCCATGGTTCGACATGTGGCGAGACTGTAAAGGTAACCTCGGTACCAGAACAGATGGTATCGGGGGTAAAATGCACATTTTCCCATGTTGGGGCAATTGAAACACGAACCCTCACGGTATTTGCCTCGTGGTTTGCACAACCTCGGCTGTCGATCGCATCGCACATAACATAGTAGCCTCCGCTTTCTGCAAAGGTATGGCTGAAGGTACGACCAGCATCATTGAAGCGCAAAGTGTCGTTTCTGCTGAAAACCAGCCAGTTGTATGTTAGGTTATCATCGGTCTGCTGGTATTCCTGATTGTTGTTAAGGAAAACATTGTGGGCGGTAAACTCAACTGCTGTATTCTTGCACACATCGTAGTACTGACCTGTTTCGGTGTCGGTTGGGTCGATGTTGGAGGTAATGGTCGTGGTAAATTGCTGGCAGGGGCTTCCGCACCAAACCTTTGCCTTGAAACCTGCACTTGTGTTTGCGCCTGCAGTCCATATAAATCTCAGTTTGCCGTGGTGCGAGGTTATTGTTTGTCCTTGTAGCGTCCTACCAGTAGCGTTGGCAACAAGAACTTCGTGCGAAACGGCATCCTTTATGGTAAGCAAGGTGCCGTTGGCAAGGTTGAAATTTACAAACTTTATGCTTATAATGCTACCGTTTGCCGACTGTATGTCCCTTATGTAACTTTGACTTATGAAATAGTTGCTTTCTCCACCGTCATCAAGGAAATATGTCGTGGTGGTTCCTTCCGATGCCGAACTTTCGCAGTCAATCTGAAATGCATCTGTTTCAGGTACATCCGATATAAGAATATCGGTGGCGAAGCATAGGTTGGATGCCATCAGTAATAATATGGCTGCTAAAATGTTTCTCATAACTTTATTTTTTGCATTTCAATTATATGACAAAAAAAGACGCCATTTCGTTGCCTGGAAAAATCAAAAAAATTAAACTTTTTTGATTTAATTGAATAACAACAAATTACAAATGTATTTTTTAAAATATTTAAATCATTGCAATCGGCGCAAAGCATTGCGCTGCTACAATTATCAAATCATCAAACCATAAATCCCCCAATCGTAAATCTAAAATCGTAATTCGTAAATAAATTTGTATTTTTGCGTAAAATTTAATTTAATGGTAACACTCGAGAAGATTAAAGAAGCCGGCAAGCGCGTAGAGGCTCTGAGGAGGTATCTTTGACATAGATGCCAAGCGTGAATTTGTAGAAACCGAAAACAAAAAGACCGAAGCAGGCGATTTTTGGGACAATCCCGAAAATGCCGAAGCCACACTCAAGAAAATCAGTGATGTAAAAAAATGGATAGTCGAGTACGATGCAGTGTCGGCAAAGTACGAGGACACCGAGGTTATGTACGACTTCTTCAAGGCAGGCGACATTACCGAAACCGAAATGGATGCCGAATACGACAAGTGCATTTCGGTGATTGAGAATCTCGAACTGAAAAATATGCTTGGCAGCGAGGAGGATGTACTCGATGCCGTACTTAACATAAATTCGGGCGCTGGCGGAACCGAAAGCAACGACTGGGCAGATATGCTCTACCGCATGTACACCCGCTGGGCCGAGGACAACGGCTACAAGGTTCAGATTATCGACCGTCAGGATGGCGATAGCGTTGGTATCAAGTCGTTGACAATGAGCTTGTCGGGCGAATACGCCTACGGCTACCTAAAAGGTGAGAACGGTGTACACCGTCTTGTAAGGCTTTCGCCATACGATGCGGCACATAAGCGTCATACTTCGTTTGCATCGGTGTTCGTGTATCCGCTTGTTGACGATACCATTAATATAGAGATAAACCCTGCCGACATCGAATGGGACACTTTCAGAAGCAGCGGTGCCGGCGGGCAGAATGTCAACAAGGTGGAAACGGCAGTACGACTGAAGCACATACCAACAGGCATTGTCATCGAAAATATGGAAACCCGTTCGCAACTAAAGAACCGCGAAAACGCTCTGCGTCTGCTAAAGTCGCAACTTTACGAACTCGAACTTCGCAAGCAACAAGAGGAACGCGACCGCATCGAGGGACAGAAGCGCAGAATTGAGTGGGGCTCGCAGATTCGCAACTATGTTATGCAACCATACAAATTGGTAAAGGACTTGCGGACTGGCTACGAAACCGGCAATGTGCAGGCTGTACTCGACGGCGGAATCAACGAGTTCATAAAGACATACTTGATGGAGTTTGGCGGAAAGTAAACAACAATACTAGTAACATGCTCGACACCACAAAGCATCACAAAATATTTTCATTTATAATAACCTGCGCGGTAGCATTACTGTTCGCATTTGGCAACGCCAATGCTCAGCAGACCGACGAAAAGGTGCTGTATGTGGTTTCGGTGAACGACATGCATGGCAACATCGATAATTTTCCACAGTTTGCCGCTCTGCTCGACACCCTGCGCAAACAATATCCTGACATCCTTCTTATTTCTGCTGGCGACAACCGCACTGGCCATCCTGTAAACGACCGCTATCCAAAACCATCCTACCCTATTACAAAACTCATGAACGAAGTACATTTCGACTTGTCAACACTTGGAAACCATGAGTTTGACATTGGCGTGGATGGTCTTCGCAATGTTGTAGAATGGTCGGATTTCGACTATGTGTGCGCCAACGCCTATTTCGACGACAGCATAAATGTGAAACCATACAAAATCATCGACTACAACGGATTGAAAATCGGTTTCATAGGTGGAATACAAGTAGGCGCAAACGGAATACCCGACTTCCATCCGAAATATGCCCAGGGTGTGTCTTTTAAACCAATAGAGGAAATTTTGCCCGAATATATGTTCCTGCGCAAAGAATGCGACATGCTTTTCCTAATATCGCACTGCGGACTTGAAGCTGACATTGAAATTGCCAAGAAATTTCCACAGTTCGATGCCATTTTCGGAGGACACTCGCACAAGAAAATCGAGCGTACAAAAATTATCGGGAACACAATGATAACACAGTCGGGCAAAAATCTCAACTACCTGACAGTAAGCGTATTCTACTTTACAAATGGAAAAATCGACTACAAAGCCCAACAAGTATTCTCAATCAAGGATTTCCCAAAGAAGGACGAAAAAATACAGAAGCTGGTGGACGAGTTTGGCAGTCTCGATATTTTCAGTCGAGTTGTAGGCTACACCGATGCCGACACAACCAACAAAAAGCAACTTGGCTACTTTATGGCTGATGTAATACGCGAACATACAAAGTCGGACATGGCTTTCCAGAATCCCGGTGGAGTAAGACTGAAATCGTTGCCGAAGGGACAAATCACCGCCAAGAACATCTATCAGATGGATCCTTTCGACAATATCATAATGAAATACAAGGTAACTGGACAGGAAATAATGGACATGCTGAATAAGGCATACTCTGAAACCGAAGATTTCCCGATGCTTTGCTCTGGATGCAGCTTAAAACTTAATGTCAACGAGTACGAAGAAATTGAAAGCATGGAAATCATTTTGGACAACGGAAAACCTTTAAATCCAAACGCAAAATACGACATCGCAATAAACAGCTATATGGCAAGCGTTTATGGATTCACTAAAAATCACAATGGCAAGGAATTCCCCCACTCAAATGACATAATTTTCGACTACCTGCAAAAGCATCAGCACATAAACTATTCTGGAATATCCCGGATAAAGTAATATGGCACACTTTATGCCGCAGACCCAATATTTTACCTAACTTTGCGTTTATAACAGAAAACATTGCGCTAATGAAAAAGATAGCAGCCATAATCATTTTTGCCACTCTTGGCTTTTTGGCATTTGCACAGAGCCAGATGACAAATACGGGAAAGGATGCGCCTACCCCACAATGGCAAAGTTATGAAGAGGCGCTTTTTCAAATCGGGAAGCTGAACCATATTGAGATAGATATTCCTAAGGATGTGTGGAAGAAATTGTTGCAAAATCCAGAAAAGAAGGAATACTGCCGTTGTTCTGTCACAATAAATGCAGAACGGTTCGATAATGTGGGAATCCGTGCAAAAGGAGCAAGCAGCCTGGAGGATGTTTTTGCGATGAAATCGGATAGGTATAGTTTCGTTGTCAAGCTGAACAAATATGTAAAGGGGCAGAAATATCACGGCTTATCAAAACTGATGCTCAACAACAACATTGGCGATGCCACGCAGATGAAAGATGTCATAGCATACGATATGAGCAGACACCTAGGACTGCCGACACCTTTGTGCAACTATGCTTCCATAACGCTCAACGGCAAATATTTCGGATGTTATCTGGTTGTAGAGCCTGTCGACAAGAACTTTTGCAAGAGAAATTATCCTTTTGCCCCGACAAACCTGTACAAACCGTATCACAATTTAACATACACTGGCGACAACATTGCCGACTATGCCGGCATAGGAGACGAAGCCAAGATAAATGGTGGCGAGGAGTCATTGCGAAATGTGATAAAAG
>Ga0265298_10007107_pt1 | contig 13688 bp, 14 predicted proteins | sample AusTroGonzalo_MG_3_FD_193486 | JGI IMG/M metagenome (GOLD analysis project Ga0265298, IMG submission 193486) | Bovine rumen microbial communities from tropical cattle in Woodstock, Queensland, Australia - Gonzalo_01 | ecosystem: Host-associated > Mammals > Digestive system > Stomach > Rumen ...
TGGTTTTTTACTGAAAAATCAGACTTTAATTTTATGGATTTCAAAGAACACGAAATTTTTTTTTTCAAAACATGTTGTTTGTATTTGTAATTTAACTAACTTGCAATCAGTAAATTACAAACATTTTTTGCTGCAAAAAATGTAGCAAAATTTGCAACATAATTTGCTGCAAAAATACATGTTTTTTTGGAATTAAACAACTAAATTCCAAGCTTATGATGAAAAAAAAATTCGTGTTATCCGAGCAGGCAATCAGCGTGCTAAACAGCCCAAAAGGCAAGAACAAACTGATGGACTTTTTTGACATAAAAGACCGCAGAACCGTCGAAAATTACCTTTCGAACAATGTCCCACAGAGTATTTTCATGAACATCCACATCGCCGACTTGATTCGTGAGCTGGCCCCCTACATGACAAACAAAATGATTTTCCGCAGGCTCACCGATGAGGAGATTATGAAAATGAACAGTGACATGATAGAACCATTGATAAAAAACGGCAAAGATGACACGAACACAGACATTCATTAAGGGTGCCATCCGGGAACTGCTGCTGCTCTCCCTTTACCTGGTAATACTCAAGGCAGCAGGCTGGCTGACAAGGGGCTGGCTTTTCGCATTGCTTCCCTTGCTCATCGTTGCCGTCACCAAGCTGGCGGCTTTTGTGCTTTTAGTTATAGGATACATTATAGATAAATATAGACATGGCAAGAGGTAAAGCAATCAACAAGGAATCAAGGCGCTATCTCCCGCGTGGTTACGGGGAGACGATCGCCAAGCAGTTCGGCTGCAGTGTGAGCAAGGTTTACCATGTGGTCACCGGCAGACTGGTGGACTACCGCATCATGGAAGCCCTGCTGGATTTGATAGAGAAGAACGTCTCCATCGAGCGGAGACTATACAGACGTAACGGACAGGTAAAATGACAACGCCATGGTGAGAGTTTACAAGGATTGGAATTTCCCCGAGACCCAATACATCCGTGAAGTGACAGAGAAGAAGCAGATAGTGCTGCATCACACCGTTTCCGGGGACAGTGTGGACGGTGACATGAACTGGTGGCTGCATACCACGGAGCGGGTGGCCACCTCTTATATAATAGGCAGGGACGGACGGCTGCACAAGTGCTTCGGCGATGACTTTTGGGCGTACCACCTCGGTCTGTCCGCCATCCACTTCAACCGTTTCGGATTAAGTTTCCGAAAGCTTGACCCGCAGAGCATCGGTGTGGAGCTGGACAGCTGGGGAGCGTTGGCCAGGCACACGGACGGGAAATTCTATCCCGTGACCACACAGAACGGCAAGACCGTCCCCAATCTCAAGTGCAAGCCCGTGAAGAACATCTACGAGTATTGCCCGAGCCAGAAGTACAGGGGCTTCCAATACTTCGAGCAGTACACGACAGCCCAGCTTGACACGCTCAAGCAGCTGCTTTGCTACCTTATGGACAAACACGGCATTGCCGCCAACTACAAAAGCGACATGTGGAATGTCACTCCCCGTGCCCTGATGGGCATGGAGGGCGTGTTTGCCCATGCCTCCTACCGACAGGACAAAACGGATGTCCACCCGCAGGTGGAACTTGTCAACCTGCTCAAATCCCTTTGACATGAAAGTGGATTGGAAGTGGTTTGCCATGCTGATGATGACGTTGGCCATCATCGCCCTTTGCCATCGGCAATGCGTGCATGAACGTGACAATACCCAGGTCACCACAGTGACCCGGATTGACACGTTGCGTGTCCGTGACACCGTCCTGTCTCCGTCACCCTATAGGGTGGATTATCCCGTCACCTTACCCGAAGCCATTGACACGGAGGCCGTCATCAGCGACTACTTCTCAAGGAAGAGCTATGCCATCCGCTATGAGGACACCGCCATCACCGCCGTTACCGATGTGACAGTCAGCGGCAACTCCGTGGAGATGGCAAAGCTTGACTATGAGCTGTTGAGGAAGAATACGGTCACCACAAAGACCGTGTTCAAGGAGCCGGAACTTGCCGTAACCCTCGGCGGCGGCATCACCTACAACATCCCCGACAAAAAGGCGGGCTTTGAGCTGCTGGTCGGTGTGAACGTCAAACGCAGCCAGTTCCAGGTGGGCTATGACTTCGTGAACCGGACCCCAAGGGTAGGGTGGCAGTATCAGATATTCAGACACTAAACACTAAAACTATGCGATATGATTCCAAAGGACAAAATCCAGGAAGTGCTTACTGCCTCCGACCTCAAGGATGTGGTGGAGAGCGTAGGAATCCGGCTTAAGAAAACGGGGGGTGTCCTGTACAAGACCTGCTGTCCGTTCCATTATGAGAAGGACGGCAGTTTCTTCGTCAACACACAATACAACTACTACCACTGCTACGGTTGCGGCAAAAAGGGCAACAGCTTTGACTTCCTGATGGAATACAAGGGCTTCTCTTTTGTCGAGGCCGTGAAGCATCTTGCTGAAAAGCACGGCATTGCCATAGAGGAGCATGTGCCCACAAGGGAAGAGGAAAAGAAAGAGAAGCAGCGCCGCCTGCAGATGGAAATCTATGAGGAAGCCACACGGTTCTATGAGCAGCGACTCAAGGAAAGCCTTGATGCCAGGATATACGCCCATAAGCGTTTCAGCAAGGAGACCATTGAGAACTTCCGTATCGGCTATGCTCCTGACAGCCCAAACGACCTGTACCAGCACTTGCGGGGAAAGGGCTATATCTACGATGTGCTGGAGGATTGCAACCTGTTCCGCTGGCGCAAGGACGGCTATGCCTATGACTTTTTCCAGGACAGATTGATGTTCCCCATATTCAACAGCTACGGCAAGGTCATCGCCTTTTCCGGACGAATCCTCAAAAAAACTGATGCCAACATCCCCAAATACATCAACAGCAGCGAGAACATCATATACTCCAAGGGCAGCGTCTTGTTCGGGATGAACTTTGCCTTCCGCCATATCCGCAAGGCGGACATGGCCGTCCTTGTGGAGGGCAACGCCGATGTGGTGAAGATGCACCAGCTTGGCGTGTGCAATGTGGTGGCAGCCTGCGGCACCGCCCTGACCGATGAGCAGATACGCATGCTCGGTAGAGCCACCAGGAACATCACCCTCATGCTTGACGGTGATGAAGCCGGACAGAAGGCCACGGAGAAAAACGGCAAACGCCTTGTCGAATCCGGCTACAACGTCTTCGTGCTGGAGATACCCAAGACCGAAAGCGGCGGGAAGCAGGATCCCGACAGCTTCTTCACCTCGCGGACACACTTCGATGAGTTCCAGGCGGAGCACCAACGGTCTTTCATTGAGGCTTTTGCACAGAAGAAAAAGGAGATTATTGACAGCAACCCCGTATTGAGGAATGATGTCTTCAGGGAGATTGCCTCCATGTTCGTTTCACTTCCCATCAGTGACCGCAACTCCTACATTGATATCATCTCCAATATCATTCCCGGCAAGAACCAATGGAAGCAGGTTCTCAAGGAGATGGACATGGACTTGCAGCGGAAGAGGGAAGCAGCCGAAAGCAATGCGAAACCCTCCTTTGCCGGAAAGACCGAGGAACAGGAGGAGTCCATCCGCAAGTACGGCTTCTACACGGAGAACAACTGCTACCATTTCTACTCCCTCAAGGGCGACAGCTTCTTCAAGGGCTCCAACTTCGTGATGGAGCCGCTCTTCCACATCAGCAGCACCATCAACGCCAAACGTCTGTACCGCCTGAAAAACATGTACGGCAATGTGCAGGTGCTGGAGTTTGGCCAGAAAGACCTCATATCCATAGCGGCGTTCAAGCTCCGCTGTGAATCCCTTGGCAACTTCCTGTTCGAGGGCGGCGAGCACGGACTTAACAAGATTAAGGCCTACCTGTACGACAACACCAAGACCTGCAAGGAGGTCACGCAGCTGGGCTGGCAGAAGCAGGGCTTCTTCGCCTGGTCAAACGGCATCACCGAAAACGGCCAGTTCACCCCGATTGGCGAACTCGGCATTATCGAGCATGAGAAGCAGTACTACTACATTCCCGCACTGTCCTCGTTCTACAAGGACGATGACACGCTCTTCCAGTTTGAGCGCAAGTTCGTCAACAGGGAGGGTGATATCACCCTGTTTGACTTCACGGACAGGATGCTGGCGGTGTACGGGGAGAACGCCATAGCGGGCATCGGCTTCTATTTCGCCACGCTGTTCCGTGACATCATCATCTCTTCGTACCGCTTTTTCCCGATACTGAACATATTCGGGCCGAAAGGCACGGGTAAGAGCGAGATGGCGCTCACGCTGCTGAAGCTGTTCGGCGACCTGCCCATAGGCATCAACATGACCAACAGCACCGTTCCAGCCATGGCAGACCATGTGGCGCACACCCGAAACACGCTTTGCCACATTGACGAATACAAGAACTCCCTTGACTTTGAGAAAATAGAGTTCCTCAAAGGGCTGTGGGATGGTGTGGGCAGAAGCCGCATGAACATGGACAAGGACAAGAAGAAGGAGATGACCGCCGTGGATTCGGGCATCATCTTGACAGGGCAGGAGATGACCACCGCCGACAACGCCCTTTTCTCAAGGGTTATTTTTTTGTCCGTGTCCAAGACGGAGTTCAGCGATGAGGAACGGCAGCGCTTCAAGGAACTGAAAGCCATAGCGAACAAGGGTCTCACCCACATCACCAACCATCTGCTTGTATTCCGTCAGAAGTTCCTGGACGGCTTTGTCGCCGCCTGCGATAAAGCCCTCTTGGAGGTGAAAGCGTGTATCACCAGCCCTCAGACCGAGGAGAGAATCCTCAGTAACTGGAGTATCGTCCTCGCCGCCTTGAAAATAGTCATGGAGGAGGAGCCGCTGCCGTTTTCCTATGACAAGGCGGTGAAGACATTCGCCAAGATGATCATGCGTCAGAATGGTGACGTGGTGGCCGGCAACGAGGTGAGCGATTTCTGGAGCATCTATCAGGAGCTTTTCAGCAGCGGCTATGTCGAAAGGGAATACGACTTCCAAATCAAGGAGGTGTCGGAGCTGAAGACCACCTTGGAAACCATCCAGCGGCGGATGAAGGTGCTGTACATGAACCCGAACCGCATTTTCGGGCTCTACGCCCAGCAGAAACGCATCGCCAACGAGAAGAAGCTGCCGAAGGACTCCCTCAAGTACTACCTCAAAAACTCCCCCGCCTATCTCGGACTGCAGCAGAAACGCTTTCGCCGCAACATCAAGAACCTGCAGGAGAGGGAGTCCGCCAAACTCCTGCCCGGTGACGGTACCGTGGCGCTGGAGTATGAGAGACCCTATGCCTGGTGCTTCGACTATGAGCTGCTTCGGCAGACCATGGAGCTGAACCTTGAGACGGATTTCGTGTGGGAAGCCAAGGAGGAAGTCAGTGTGGTTGACCAGGAGGATGAGACAAGCCCGAAAGGGGCTGAAAAGGGGGAGAAGAATATTGATTTGTCGTTATTCCCTAATTGACAGTGATTTACATCAAAAGCGGCATGGCCGCTTTCTTTTTTTAAAAAAAATTTTCAGAGCAAAGACCATATATTTTCCGATTTGACAATAAGAATGACAAGACAATGCTGAAAGACAATGAGTTACAAAGAAATTTAAACAAGACAAAAACAAGACAAAAATATTTTGCGATAAGACAAAGTCACAAAAATAAGACAAAATTTGACAATAAGACAGCGTTTTTTCTTTTGTCTTATATTATAAAATATTAAAAGACAATAAGATAGATTGAAATATTGTCTTGTCTTGTTTTTCTTACCGGAAAATGTGTCCTTTGGAAGGTTAAACTAAAAATTTTTTTTTCATGAGAAACACAACAGACATCATCACCATCAGGGTTCACCCTGCGGTTTTCCGACACCTGGAGAACCACTTCCCCAAAATCGGGGAAGCCTACGACATGAGAGGACATTTCTTCTATGACTTCCTGCGGTCTGGACTGACCCGGAAGAGCGGCGGGGCTGCTCCGCCCCAATCGTTCGCCCAGCTGCTTGAGGTGGAGATCGTGTTCAGCCGGAGGGACTGCCAGCATTACGGCTACATCATCCCCGAGGTGTACCAGTCCTGGTTCTCCCGCTTCGCCTACAAGTTCATCCAGCACACCGCCTGTATGGAGGTGCTCTTCGCCCATGTGGCCGGAGGCATCCCGAGGGACACCGCCATCAAGGAGTATTTGCTCAACAACCTGTACGAGGATGACGAGCTAAACTATCCCGCCTTGCGCAAATACTACCAGCGCAACTGGATGGAGGCCGAAAGGCAGGTGCTGGAGGAATACAGTGAGTTAACAGGACGGAAACAGCTCGTTCGCAGCATAAATAATTCTGTCAGAAATGTCCCATTTAGCATATAAAACAAGAAAACATGGAAAATTTAGTGAAAAACGGAAACTGCAACGTCATGGCAGGCTTCTTTAGAATCCTCATTGCTGACGTTGCGGAGGTTCAAAGCATTGATTTTGTTGATTTTAACACCAAACAGGTGACCATGCGCAGCGGCCTTGCCTTTGCGGAAATCCAGGCTGAATCCATCCAAACGGAGGTGACGGAAGAGGACGGCGGCTTCGGCCATGAGACCAAATGCCGCCTTTTCGGGGTGAAGAACAGGTATGACCGCCTTTTCGCCGACATGGCCAGACGCAGGTGGATAGTCAAGACGGTGGACAACACAGGCCTTGTTTGGCTGTCGGGCTCCATGGAGGAGCCGCTCCGTTTCTCGTTCAGCCACATAGGGCAGGCGAGGGCAGACGGTGAGCACCTCTACGAGTTGAGATTCCACCGCAGGATGAGCGAGCCGCTCTGCGCCACCTCTTTATAATTATAATATTGTATGTCCACAGGATTTAGCCGGCTTGCCCTTATTTTTGCCCAAAACAAGAGCAATGAAAAGGCATTCCGCAATAAGATTCCTTGGAGAGACCGCCGAAGAGGCCGTGATTGAAATCTACGGCCAGATCGGCTATGAGGGCTGGACACGTGAGGAGGATGAGAACACCGCCCGCCTGATGAGCGAGGAGCTGAACCGCATCAAGTCGCTGCAGGCCAAGCGCATCACCGTCAAAATCAACTCCCTCGGGGGAGACGTCAACCATGCCCTTGCCATCCATGACCTGCTGGCGGAACATCCTGCGGCAGTGACCACCCAAATCAACGGGCTTTGCGCCTCCGCCGCCACTATCGTGGCGATGGCGGGCAAGGAACGCAGGATGAGCAAGAACGCCCTTTTCCTTATCCACCAGTGCTCGGCATACATCGGGAGAGCCAACGAGGAACGCCTTTACCAGGAGCTGGAGACGCAGAAGACCGTGAACGGCCGGATGCTCTCCATCTATGCTGATGTGTGCAAGGGCAAGGAGGGGGAACTTGGCGAGCTTCTGAAAGCCAACAACGGGCAGGGCAGATGGCTGACCGCCACCGAAGCCCGGGACTTCGGCTTTGTGACCGACATCTACAACGAGACCCGCAAGACCGCCTGTTTCACCCAGTCGGTCTTCTTTGACAGCGGACTGCCCGCCGTTCCCGCCGAATACGCCGACATGATAGCCCTTGACCAGCCCCAGCCCCGTTCCGCATGGCAGGCTCTGCTTGAGCTGGTGTCAAGACACATTTCCTCAGACAACAACCCCAAAAACGATATTGAGATGAAAAAACTCTTTCCGTTGCTGGCGGTGGCTCTCGCATTTGCGGACACCGCCCAATACGACCCCGAAAAGGGGATTACCCTCACAGACCAGCAGCTGAAGACCCTTGAGGGCAAACTCGGCGAGCTTGACACGCTGAAAGCCGAGAAGCAGACCCTCACCGGGGAGAAAGCCTCCCTGACCAGCTCGCTGGAGGAGATGACCAGAGACCGTGACCGCCTCAAGGCCATCGTGGACGCTGTTCCGGCACAGACACCCGCCGTGGCGGGCGCTGATCCGAACCCCGCACCGCAGGATGACCTGCAGGCATACGTCAACGGCTCATCCCTTTACCAGTCCATCAAACGTGACATCTAACCTTTAACACCTTACACCATGCCTGAAATCGAAACCAAGATTGATGTCAACCTCATACTTGAGGAGTACGGCCGCTTCTACGAGAACTCGGGGCAGGGAATGGACAGGCTCAAGCGAGCCCTGATGGTTCCCGCCACCACCTTGGAGAAGTACGCCACACGAATCAACACCAAGGACGACATCTACAAAATGACCACCGAGGAATGGGAGGACGTGCTCCAACCGTTCCGCATCCAGTTTGAACCCAAAGCGGGTGTCAAGTTCATCCCCAACGCCATCATTCTCAACCACATCAAGGTTGATGCGCAGTTCTCTCCCATGGGAATCTACCACTCCTGGATGGCTTTCCTTGCCGGAGGCGAGAACAAGATTGAGAACTGGCCGATTACCCGCTATTTTGTCGAAATCTATCTCAAACGCAAGATAGACAACAACCGTGAGCTGAAAGCCGTTTACAAGGGCGTGCGTGACGACAACGGCACCACTCCCGAAAGCTGCATGGACGGCATCAAGCAAAAACTTATTGAGGGAGCCAACGACTCCAACAACCCCATCAACGTTATCCACGGCGTTGACCCGTTCACCGAGGAGAACATCTTCGATGAGATTGAGGCCTATGACCGCAAGATTGACGAGCTGTATGACGGTGAGAACATCATCCACTTCGTAGCCCCGAAGTGGGTTCGCGCGATGAAGACCGCCAAGAGAGCGGCTGGCTACTACTTCATCAACTCTCCCGACCAAATCAACGCCGACATTGACTTCACCAAGCATGTGGTCTGCGGTGTTCCGTCCATGAAAGGCACGGACGACATCTTCTCCACCATGAAAGAGAACCTGTTGTGGCTCACCAACCGCAACAAGTTCGACTTCGACATCCAAAAGGAGAACCGTATGATCAAGGTTCTCGCCGACTGGATGGAAGGTGTCGGCTTCGGATGTAACGCCATGGTATGGACATCGGCACGCACGGTGGGACAGGAGTCCTCAATTTGCGGCTGTGGTCCTAACGGTGAAGTGGAGACCCTTACCGATGAAGTTGAGTACATCCTTTCCGCTGCCGCCCAGGGTGCGAGAATCGTCAAGGAAGGCAACATGTACCGTGTGACCTGGATGAACAACACACCCGAACTGGCGTTGAATGTGCGTACCGATAACGCAACAGACATCACCACAGGCTCTTTCACCTTGCATGGCTCAATCTCCGGCGATGATGTTTCCCAGCTGTCAGGCTCCGATATAGGCTTCTATATCGCCATGTCAGCCGAGCAGCTTGTGCCAAGACACGGCAGACATCTCGGCTATGAGATGCCCAGCAACGGGGAGGGCAACCGTCCGGCCAACGAAGCGTTCTTCATTCCTGCGACAGTAAGTGGTGGCAGGTTGACCGCTACCTTTGAAAGCAACATGCCTTCTGAAATGGATGTGTTCTACCGTGCTGTGGTTCACCACAACGGCGCTGAATATCTCGGCGACATCGAACGCTTCACCACACTGTACAACGATAACCCGCCCGAAGGTGGTATCACTCCACAGGCCAATGTGTCTGTCCAGACGGACAGCTGCTCCTATGTCGGTGACCACACCGTGGAGTTGCACGCTGATTATTCCGGCTTGGAATACAACCAGGCGGACAGGATGGGCTTCTACGTCTCCACCTCCGCTGACAACCTTGTCGCTGGCGATGACACGGAACTTTCCGAAACCATCAACACTTACGGCAATGGCGAGACCTTGACCGATGGCGACAGCTATTATTACGAGGCATCCGCAATAGGCAATGAGAGCTTCAGTGCCCAAGTGACAGGTGACTCCGAAAATCAGGTCAGCTTCTATTACCGTGCCTTTGTCATCTACAACGGCAGGGAATACCTTGGCGAAATCAGACAGGCCTCCATCTCATAGCAGACCGCTGGCCAGGCTTTAGACTACAGAGGGGTGCGCCTCTTCAACGCACATCTTTTTCCTTTAACCCTTTAACCCAATGCAATCATGTCCGAAGAAGTAATCTGCGCCCTGGAACTGGAAGACCTTAACAAGGGTGCGAACTGCGGCAACAACATGTCCGGCGTGAAGAACGTCTATATCTCCCTCAAGGACAATGTGGCCTCGCTGCCCAAGCTGCCGACAAACCGAACCTCCTACGAGGATTTCGCCATGCTGGAGGGGGACATCGTGATGGTGAACGGCTACCGTTTCTACCACATCTACTGCTCCCGTGACATGGGTGAGCTCAAATACACCACCCAAGGCACTTTCGGCGGCAAGTCCATGAAAGCCAACCTGGAAATCTACCACCCCGGCTTCAAGCCGAAACTGCTCGGTTTCATCGCCTCGGTGATGAACTCCGAGACCGTCATCCTCGCCCGCCTCAACAACGGCGATGTCCACATGCTGGGGGACGCTGACCGTGGCGCTGAAATCGGCGACAACGTGGAGGCAAGCTCCGGCAAGGCCGTCACCGACAACAACGGCGCGACCCTCTCTTTTGTCTATGACACCCCCACCGCCCAAATCTATACAGGCGACATGGACAGCCTAATAGGGCAGTCCACCAACCTGGATGAGGATGATGACGAAAATGAAACCACATAGGAATCAGCCGCATAAAGTATGTTTTAGAGTTTTGTGTGAAGCCGTTGCGTTTTGTAACGGCTTTTTTTGTAGTTTTGTGTCGTTAATTGAAAAGTTCAAAAAATGCGAAATTGCACAATTTTTTTAGACAAAAATCGTTGTAATAATATGATTCACAAAACGTACCAATCTATAGGTTTTTATGACCTGATATTTCGAGTACGTTAAAACCGTTTGAAATATCATTGATATGAAAAGAAAAGAACACCTGAAAAGATGCCCGATTTGCAATTGCCTGACACTGTCTGCGGAAGAGAAAAGTCACGATATTTGTCCAGTTTGCTATTGGGAAGACGATGGATCTGAAAAAGAGATACCGACAAGTGAATGTGCAGGTGGTCCTAATGGTATCAGTGTAGATGAGGCACGCCACAACTACAAAAAGTTTGGAGCTTGCAGTAAGGATTTCTTGCCTAATGTACGAAAACCAAAACCGTGGGAAAAATAATCTGCGTCAATCCGCGAGTTCTGCAGTTTTTATGACCTGATATTTCGAATGCGTTAAAACATTATAATGACAAAAGTATTGAAAATTATTTGTTTAATTGCTCTTGCAATAGTTGGTTGTGGTGCTTTTGAATTGCTTCAATATGGAAAAGCCATTCAAGAAGAAACGCGAATAAGATTGCAAAAAGAGAAAGATTGTTTTTTAGGACTTGAATTTGAAGGGGTTGTTGTTGAAAAAAAATATAATGTTTTTGTCAAAAAAAAACATGAAGATGAATATTCAGTAACACTATTATTGCATCGAATAGAACCAAAACCATCATTTCCTTATAATAGTAATATTTATTTTGATTACACTTGTGATAGTTTACTAACAATTCATATTCCTCAAAATGTTTATAATCAGATTAAAGAAGGGGATACTGTTAAAAAAGAGGTTAATGATTGTAATGTGGTGATAGGTTGTAAATAACCAAAACACAAACCAATATGCGCTCATCCCATCACCCTCCATCGTTTTTATGACCTGATATTTCGGGTACGTTAAACTAATGATGGCTTAAAGTCTAATTCTTTTTATTTGGGGCGACCGGGCACGCTTTCCGCTCAAATTTCGTCCTTGCGTCCTCATAACCGCTTCAATCGTTGTCGCGGAGTTAAGGTAACAAAAACACGGTCAAACAGCACGACCGTGTTTTTCTTTTTTTTGTCCTATATATTCGTTTATAACCTCCTATCTTTGCCCCAAAAGACAAGGATATGGAAGACATTCTGCAATGGCTGGCCAGCGGCAAGGACTACTCGGAGGGAGTGGCGATATTGGACAGGCACACCAAAAACAGTGCCCTGATACGCCATTTCCGTTGCACCACCGCCAAGTTCGCCGCCGCCAAGCTGGAATATGAGCTGCGAAAGCTGCTCAAGGGAAGAGGTGCGGCTTTGGATGGCGGTTCGCTTTTGAGCAGACCCGCCGCCCCTGTTGTTGTTAAACAGGTGATAACCGCCCCTGAACCTGTGGCGGAAAAACGTTCCGGGACAGCTGTCCCCGACATCATAGCGCAGGCTAAAAACGAACTTTACGAGCTGTTCACCGCCATCTCCATCGCCCACCGCCAACTCTATGAGTTAGGGGAGGGTAACTCCCAGGATGTGGTGGCACGCCGCAGGCGGATCCTGCAGGAACGCCTGCCGCTTATCAGAAGGTATGAGCGGCTCTACCTGCTCAAGGAACAGTATTTCGACACGGGAAAGGTTCCCGATGAGCTTGTCCGGCTGATTGAGGACAAGGTCAAGGAGGAACCCGCCGAGACCACTCCCCACAGGACGGAGTTTGAGGCTCTGTCCGACATTGACCTTGTCAAGAAACAGCATTCCCTGAAGGTCAACATCAACAAGACCCGCAACAGGCTGGAGTACCAGGCACTCAAAAAGCTGGACACCCCCAATCCCATGCCCGACAGCCCGCTGCGCTCCAAGCTGGAGGCAAGGCTGGGGCTGCTGCGCTCGCAATACGCCGCCATCACCCGTATTTTGGAGGAGAGGAAATGAGCATCATAGACCTTTCAAACCTTAACAGCCGCAAGGAGGCGAAGACCAGGGTGGCGGATGCCTATCCCTATGACAGCTATTTCCCGCAGTCCGTGTCGTTCATCGGCGAGCCGTGGACTGTCCTTTCCAAGCATATCGGAAAGCTGGAACAGGGTTCGGTGGTCAACTTCTGGACGTTCGGCAGGTATGCCATGCACGACCTCATATCCCACATCTGCCGACAGATAGGACCCTGCAACGTCACCGCCTGCACCTGGGCGATAACCGAGAAGGCCGTCACCCAAATCCTCAACCGCAAAAAGGACGGGCTCATCAGGGAGTTCCGCCTTTGGATTGACCCCCGTGTGAAAGTGCGCAACCCTGCGCCGCTGCAGATGTGCAGGGCTAACTTTGAGGTCTGCATAGCCCCCGTGCACGCCAAGGTCGCCGTGATATGGAACGACCAGTGGCGAATCTCCGTGTCCGGCTCCCTGAACTTCACGACCAACCCCCAGCCCGAAAGGGGGGTGATACAGGTCATAGACCATGTGTTTTACAGCGACAAAAAGATACTTGATGAACAGTTTGACAGAGAAACAGAAAGATGAACTCTGCACGCTGGGGCGGCTGGGCTTCTCCTACAAGGAGGTGGCGCTGAACTTCGGCTTCGACGTGGCCGAAGTCGCCCTGCAGTTCCAGCGGGAGAAAGGGGAGGTGTACGAGAACTGGTTCCGGGGCTACCTTTCCGCACAGGCGGAGATACGGCAGACGGTCTTGGACGCGGCTCTCAACTCCTCGCAGCCGGCCATCCTGCAGATGCTCAAATACTACGCCCTCACCGAACAATCCAACCTTGAAGCCTTTGACTATGAACCCCAAGCAGAGAACCAGCATAGAGAAGATACGGGAGAGTGACTTTGAGGCCATCTGTGAGTATTACACCACAGGCGGCTCCGCCTCCCTGACCGAACGGCAGCAGCGTGTCCTGGAACGGCTGCGCACGGCGCACGCCGTCATGCGCAAATACCCCCGCAAGAGCGTGGCGGCATTGAAGCTGCAGGCACGCTTCCCTGATATCTCCCGGGAGCAGGCGTAC
>Ga0265298_10007108_pt1 | contig 13688 bp, 10 predicted proteins | sample AusTroGonzalo_MG_3_FD_193486 | JGI IMG/M metagenome (GOLD analysis project Ga0265298, IMG submission 193486) | Bovine rumen microbial communities from tropical cattle in Woodstock, Queensland, Australia - Gonzalo_01 | ecosystem: Host-associated > Mammals > Digestive system > Stomach > Rumen ...
GGAGATGGGCGATACGGGTCCCTGTGGCCCTTGCTCTGAGATCCATGTGGACTCTCGTACGCCAGAGCAGCGTGCTGCCAGCGGGAAGAGTGGTCGTGAACTGGTGAACCAGGACGATCCGCAGGTGATTGAGATCTGGAACCTCGTGTTTATGCAGTTCAATCGCAAGGCAGACGGTTCTCTTGAAAAACTGTCGATGAATGTGATTGATACGGGTATGGGTTTCGAGCGCCTCGTCCGTATGTTGCAGGGCAAGCACTCGAACTATGATACTGATATCTTCCAGCCGATTATCAAGGCCGAACAGCAGATAACGGGACTGAAATATTTTACTTTCGAGGAGGAAAGTGTTAATCCTATCAGCAAGGAACAGGATGATATCAATGTCGCCATGCGTGTCTGCGCTGACCATCTGAGAGCCGTTAGTTTCTCGATTGCTGACGGGCAACTCCCCTCGAATGCGAAGGCTGGCTATGTCATCCGTCGTATCTTGCGTCGTGCTGTACGTTATGCCTATACCTTCCTCGGACAGAAGGATGGTTTCCTGCATAAACTCGTGCCGACATTGGTGGCAGAGATGGGTGATGCCTTCCCAGAATTGAAGGCCCAGCAGCAACTGATCACCAAGGTGATCAAGGAAGAGGAAGAGTCGTTCCTGCGTACGCTTGATAAGGGTATCGGAATGCTCAGTGATGCAATGGATCTGTTGAAGGCTGAAGGCAAGACGGAACTCGATGGTGTGCAGGCTTTCCGCCTCTTCGATACCTATGGCTTCCCCCTTGATTTGACTGAGTTGATCTGTCGCGAGAACGGCTTTACCGTCAATGAGGAGCAGTTCAATGTGGAGATGCAGAAGCAGAAGGAGCGTGCCCGCAATGCGGCTGCCGTTGAGAACTCGGACTGGACGGAACTTGCTCAGGGCGAACAGCAGTTCGTGGGCTATGACTATACCGAATATGAGTGTCATATCCTCCGCTACCGCAAGGTGACGCAGAAGAAGAACGAGTTCTATGAGGTGGTGCTTGATTATACCCCGTTCTATGGCGAGATGGGTGGACAGGTCGGTGATTGTGGCGTGCTCGTCAACGAGGCTGAGACCATTGAGATCATTGACTCCAAGCGTGAGAACAACCAGACGGTACACATCGTGAAACAGTTGCCGAAGGATCCGACGGCCCAGTTTATGGCCTGTGTGGATACCGATAAGCGTGATGCCTCTGCTGCCAACCATACCGCTACCCACTTGCTCGACTATGCCTTGAAGCAGGTGCTTGGCGATCATGTGGAGCAGAAGGGCTCGTTTGTCTCACCTGATACCCTGCGCTTCGACTTCTCCCACTTCGAAAAGGTGAGCGATGAGCAGATTCGTGAGGTGGAGCGTATGGTGAATGATATGATCCGTCAGGATATTCCTCTCGATGAGCATCGTGATGTGCCCTTCGAAGAGGCCAAGAAACTTGGCGCCATTGCTCTCTTTGGTGAGAAGTACGGTGATAAGGTACGCGTGGTGCGTTTCGGTCCTTCATGCGAATTCTGTGGTGGTATTCATGCTTCCTCAACAGGTCGCATCGGCTTCTTCAAGATCCTTGCCGAGAGCAGTGTGGCTGCTGGTATCCGTCGTATCGAGGCCACCACAGGTCGCGACTGCGAGGAACGCCTCTATCAGATGGAGGATATATTGAAGAACATCAAGTCGTTCTTTAATAACGCCAAGGATTTGCAGGGTGTGATAAGGAAATATATCGAGGAACACGACTCGATGAAGAAGGAGATTGAAGGTTTCCAGGCTCAGGCCGTAGAGCGTGCTGCCCAGCGTTTGGTTGAGAAGGCTCGCGACGTGAATGGTGTCAAGGTCGTCGCCACAGTGCTGCCTATGGCTCCTGCTGCTGCCAAGGACCTGGCCTTCAAGGTGCGTGCTGCTGTTGATGGCTCCCTGCTTTGTGTCATTGGCTCTCACGACAATAATAAGCCTCAACTCTCTATCATGCTGAGTGATGATCTGGTCAGCGATCATGGCCTGAATGCTGGTCAGATGGTGCGCGAGGCTGCTAAACTCATCCAGGGTGGTGGTGGCGGACAGCCTCATTTCGCCCAGGCTGGCGGTAAGAGTGTTGATAGTCTTTCAGCAGCCGTTGACAAGGTCATCGAACTTTGCAAATTGTAAATCGTCAAATTGTAAATAATATGGCACTGAATCTGAACAAAAACCTCAAGTTGTATTACAACATCAGCGAAGTCGCTAAGATGTTTGGGTTGAATGAGAGTACGCTTCGTTACTGGGAGCAGGAATTTCCCTACCTGAAACCGAAGACGAGTGGTCCTGCTAAGATCCGTCAGTATCAGGAAAAGGATATTGAGCAGATTCGTGTGATTCATAATCTTGTCAAGGTGCGTGGCTTCAAACTTGCCGCTGCCAAAAAGATCCTGAGTCAGAACCGTAAGGGTGCCGACAAGAAGACTAATGTGCTTGATACTCTTATCGGCGTGCGTACTGAATTGCAGGCCTTAAAAAAGCAACTTGATTATTTGCAGTAATGATTAAATAATTTGTGAGATTTCCTTCAGGTCGGCCACCGACTTGAGGTTGTTGATGATGGTTTTGACATCTTCGCGGTCGTGGACACGCAGTTCGATGGAGCCGTCGAAGATACCCCCCTCGCAAGTGATGCTCACCGTATGGATGTTCACATTCATCTGTGCAGAGATAATCTGTGTTACCTCGTTGAGCAGTCCTACACGGTCGATGCCCCCCAGTCGGATAGTGGCATCGAAGAAAAGTTTCTTGTGCATGTCCCACTTGATATCTAAGATGCGGTTGCCGTAACTGGTCTTCAGTTTGGCAGCCACGGGACAGGCCCGTTTGTGAATCTCTATCTGGTTCTTGTTGTTGATGTAGCCAAGGGCATCATCGCCTGGGATGGGATGGCAGCAGCCCACGAACTTATATTGGTTGATGTTCTCTTCAGAGATGTAGATGGGCTTCTTCCGGTTGAACTTCTCCGGCACGATGAAGAGTTCCTGCTTGGGCAGATCTTCTTTCTTGTTGCCGATGAACGGGATGTACTTGCGCCAGCCTGACTTGCCGTCCTGTTTTTTGTTGTTGCCATGTAGTTCGTCAAGGTCTTTCTCACCCAGTAACACCGTCTTCTCACCAAGGGCAATCAGGAAGTCGTTCCGTTTGGCAATCTCATGGAACTCTGCCAGTTGGTCGATGATGGCTGGTGCCAGATCCATGTCGTTCTTTTTGAGGAACTCCTGTAGGATTTCCTCTCCGGCTTTCAGCGTCTCCCTACTGTCACGACGCAGGATGGCCTGAATTTTCGCCTTGGCTTTGGCGGTGGATACGAAATTAATCCATGACGGACTGACATGCTGTGACTTGGAGGTCAGGATCTCCACCTGATCACCACTATTCAGTTTGTGGCTCAGGGGCACCAGTTTGTGGTTCACCTTGGCACCGATACAGTGGCTACCAAGGAAGGTGTGGATGGAGAAGGCGAAGTCGAGGGCTGTGCAACCGGCAGGCATCGTCTTGATCTCACCCTTGGGGGTAAAGACAAAAATCTCACTGGCAAAGAGGTTGAGTTTGATGGTGTCGAGGAAGTCCATAGCGTCGGGCTGCGGGTCGTCAAGGATTTCCTTGATGGTACGGAGCCAGTCGTTTAGTTCGGCCTCGTCCTCGGTGTATTCCTCGTCCTCCAAACCGTCCTTGTATTTCCAGTGGGCAGCAAATCCCTGTTCTGCCACCTCGTTCATGCGGTCGGAGCGAATCTGCACCTCTATCCACTGGCCCGTCTTCGACATCAGTGTCACATGTAGCGCCTGGTAACCGTTGGCCTTCGGATGACTGAGCCAGTCGCGCAGACGGTCCGGGTGTGACTTGTAGATTTTCGAGATGGCCACATAGATACTAAAACACTCATTAATTTCCTCTTCCCTGACTTTCGGCGTGAAGATAATACGGACGGCAAGAATGTCATAGATCTCCTCGAAGGTCACATGCTTGTTCTGCATCTTACTCCATATAGAATAAGGTGTCTTCACACGCTGTTTGATCTCATAGTCAATACCCATCTGGTCGAGGGCATCCTTGATAGGTGCTTTGAACTGTTCGAACAACAATTCACGCTGTTGCTGGGTCGATTCGAGTTTCTTGGAGATGGAAGCGTATTCATCGGGGTGTTCAAAGCGGAAACTGAGGTTCTCCAGTTCCGACTTGATCTTGTAGAGACCGAAGCGGTTGGCAAGGGGTGCATAGATATAGAGGGTCTCACCGGCAATCTTGTATTGTTTGTTGGCGGGCTGCGACTCTAAGGTGCGCATATTGTGCAGACGGTCACAGATCTTGATGAGGATGACGCGGATGTCATCACTCATCGTCAGCAGCAGTTTCTTGAAGTTCTCCGCCTGGGCAGAGGCTTGTTCACCGAAAATACCACCACTGATTTTAGTCAGTCCGTCGACAATCTGTGCAATCTTCGAACCGAAGATGTTTTCGATGTCCTCAACGGTATAGTCTGTATCCTCAACGACATCATGGAGCAGGGCAGAACAGATGCTGGTAGATCCCAGGCCGACTTCCTCACAGGCGATCTGGGCCACAGCAATCGGATGCATGATATAGGGCTCGCCAGACAATCGCCTGACACCTCTGTGCGCCTGGCGTGCAAAGTTGAAGGCCTTGGTAATCAAGTCAACCTTCTTACGATGGCGGGATGCCAGATAACTGTCCAACAGTTTCTGGAAAGCCTCATTAATCACTTGCTCATCCGCCAGGTCTTGTCTGCTCTGCTCATCATCCATAATTGTTATCTCCTCCTACGTGTTGTCTTTTTCTTGGTTGTTTTTGCCTTGCTACGTGTGGCAGTCTTCTTGGCAGGAGCGCGCCGTTTGGCTACCGTTGTCCGACGGCTCTTAGTGCTCCTGACGACGCGTTTATTGCGTGAAGCCCTTGAATTCCTGCGGGTTGCCCTTGTCTTCTTCGGTGTGTAGGTCGGTACATCATCGTTGATGGTGACCTCAATGCGCTTGTTCAGTAATTCATCGGCACGATAGGCATAGATAGAGTCTTCATGGTCGATAAACCGGCCTGTGTCAGCCAAAGGCAGTCGGATGGCGTATGGTTTGGTCAGTCCAGGTACCACGTCATGGCGGAACTCTGGGTTGAGCGAGCGTAGCATGTCAATATCGAGTCCAAGTACGCCTGCAATCTGTTGTAAGTGTACATTTCTATGAACCATAATGGTGTCTGTCTGTGCTGGTAGACGGGTGGTCATCGGACAGATATTATGCTCGCAGTAATATGTCATGATGTAGTTGGCGGCAATAAAAGCCGGCACATAGCCTCGTGTCTCGGCAGGGAGATAGGGATAGATATGCCAATAGTCTTTTTCTGCCTTTGTGATAGGTGTGTCATCTTGGGCATGTCCTGCTGCCGCACGAGCCCGACGGATGGCCTTGTTGATGTTCTCCGGACCACAGTTATAGGCGGCAATGTCCAGGTTCCAGTCGCCGAAAATCCGGTAGAGTGCCTTCAGATAACGGGCGGCGGCATACGATGACTTGATAGGGTCGCGGCGTTCGTCGACGAGGGAGTTGACCTCCAGACCGTATTGTTTGCCGGTGGCCAGCATAAACTGCCAGAGTCCGGTAGCACCGGCTCTCGATACAGCCTTGGGGTTCAAGGCCGACTCGATGATGGGCAGGTATTTCAGTTCCAGAGGCAATTTATAGGCTTCTAACGCCTCCTCGAAGATGGGCATATAGAAGTTGGCTGCTCCCAGCATGTAACTGACAGAGTAGCGCAGACGGCCGCTGTAGCGGTCGATGAACTTCTGTACCACATCATTATAAGCCAACTCCATCACAGAGGGTATACGGCTGAGGCGGTCAATATATTCCTCTTTGGAATAGACGGGATTGACATCTGACATCTGGCAGTCGTTGTCACCGCTGAGATACGTCTTCGACATATAGAGGTTCAACAGACTGTCCAAGTCGTAGGTCATAGCCTCTGGGAATTCAACGACCTCCTCATTTCCTTCATTGTCTGTGACGGCAAACTCGTCCTCTCCGAGCGGTACATCCACTTCATCATTTTCCAAGTCACCGTTGTCCTCTTCATCAGCATCATCGAAGTCTGTTTCCACAGGGTCTGTTTCCACGACGACCTGTGCCTGCAATGTATTGCAGGTGCCTATGAGTAACATGACGGCAAATAACCATAATAATCTTTTCTTCATATCTTCATTATTCACTTTTCACTTATCACTTTTAAAAATTTACACTGCACTGCAATCCGATGGATGAGGAGTCGAACGGGTTGTTCGATGCGTGTGTATTGATGATGGTGGGCTCCACTCTCAGACTTAGGTCCTTAGAGATATCGAATACCGATAGTTCGGCATCCACGTAGGCATCAATGACTGAGAGGGCATAGACACCACACAGAACGAAGAAACTCAGGTCACGCCATCGACGATACTTGTCTCTGCGTTTCTTGAAGATATCTTTGTAGCGATCTCTGTTATTGTCTGTAATCTGCACGTCGAAATGCAGGAATTTATTATAACTGGCAGTGTTGGGGTCATTGTCTGAAATGTCCAGAAAGGCCTGAGAGTAGTCCTTGTACTGGGAATTGTTCCAGTTCATGGCATATAGGCAGCCTAAAAAACCTCCATAGACCAATGGCAGTTTCCAGTATTTGCGGTTGTAGATCTGTCCTCCGCCCGGGATGACGAGTGCCAGCCACAAAGCCCTTTTGGGGTTAGGCTTCCACGTAGACCAGTCCTTGACCTCCTTGACAACCTTCAATGGTGGTATGACCGTCGGAAGACTGTCTGACGGAAGACTGTCTGTCGGCATCGTGTCCTGGGCAGACAGTATTTCTGTACCGGTCAACAGCATCAGGGTCAGGATAGCCAGTTTCTTAACCATTAATTCCATCAATTGCATTCATGATGCGTTCCAGTTCTTCTTCGTTGGCGAAAGGAATGCTGATCTTCCCTTTTCCTTTTGGTGAGCAGGTCATCTCGACCTTGGCTTTAAATAGGTTTGCCAGACGATCACGCAATATGACATATTCTCTTGGTAATTGTGCCTTAGGAGGAATGACCGTCTTTACGGTCTGTATATCCTTACCTTTCTTGAGCATCTGTACCATTTCTTCCACCTTGCGCACAGAGTAGCCGTTTCTCTGCACCTCCTTGAACATCTTGATCTGAGCCGAAGGACTGTCCAATGAAAGCAGAGCGCGGGCATGTCCCATGTCCATGTCACGGTTCTTTAGTGCCATTTGAATCTGTGCGGGGAGTTTTAACAGGCGCATATAGTTGGTGATGGCCGTACGGCTTTTGCCAACGCGGTCGGCTATTCCTTCCTGAGTCATGCCTAAGGTGTCGGCCATGTGCTGATAGGCGAGAGCAATCTCAATGGCGTTGAGGTCTTCACGCTGGATATTCTCCACAAGTGCCATTTCCATCACATTCTCGTCCTCGACGGTACGGATATAGGCGGGAAGACTTTTCAGTCCGGCCTGTTGCGAGGCTCTCCATCTGCGTTCTCCGGCAATGATCTGGTATTTGCCGTCCGGCATCTGGCGCAAGGTGATAGGGGTGATGATACCAATCTCACGGATACTGTTGGCCAATTCGGTCATAGCCTCTTCGTCAAATTCCCGCCGGGGCTGGTTGGGATTGGGCTCAATGAGGCTAATAGGTATCTCATTCAGGTTGGAAGTTCCCTGTGTCTGCACGTCTCCAGTGTCTATCAGAGCATCCAGGCCTCTGCCTTTTCCCGTGCCGATGTTGTCCAGGCCTCTGCCTAATACGTTACGGTCGTATTTTTTATGTACTGCCATAGCCCCTTATTTGTTTTTGTTAATGATTTCCTTGGCAAGTGCCAGATGATTCTTACTACCCGTGGAGTCTGCATCGTAGAGGATGGCGGGCAGTCCATGACTGGGTGCCTCGCTTAACTTCACATTGCGCTGGATGACGGTCTTGAACACCAGTTCCTGGAAATGGCGCTTCACCTCGTCGTATATCTGGTTGGCCAGTCGCAGACGACTGTCATACATTGTCAGCAAGAAGCCCTCAATTTCAAGGGTGGGGTTCAATTTCTGTTTGATGATCCGGATAGTGTTCAGCAGTTTGCTGATGCCTTCCAGGGCAAAGTACTCGCACTGGACGGGGATGATGACGGAGTCGGCTGCCGTCAGCGCATTGACGGTAATCAGTCCTAATGACGGTGAACAGTCGATGAGGATATAGTCGTACTCTTCCTTGACGGGAGTCAGCAGTTCGCGGATGAGTTTCTCGCGGTTGTTCATGTTCAGCATCTCTATTTCTGCCCCGACTAAATCAATATGGCTTGGGATAATGTCCAACCCTTCTATGTCTGTTGTATAAGTGGCGTCCCGGACGTCTGTTTTATTGACAATACACTCATATAGGGAACATTCCACTTGCTGAATATCGACACCCAGACCACTGGAGGCATTGGCCTGCGGGTCGGCATCGACCACGAGCACCGTCTTTTCCAATGTGGCAAGAGAGGCAGCCAGATTAATGGTTGTCGTCGTCTTTCCTACACCTCCTTTTTGGTTTGCTAATGCAATAATCTTACCCATGTTTCTAAAACTTTATACCTTATTTAATAGGAAATTTGGCTACAAAGGTACAAAATAATTGGGAATTAGGGGGTAGGAATTAGGAATTATTTGTAACTTTGCACCCAAATAGTTGATATTTTATGGAAATTAAACGACCATTACTACTCATTTCCAACGACGACGGGTATCAGGCAAAGGGGATCAATGACTTGGTTGAGATGCTTTCTGACATCGGCGATATCATTGTCTGTGCACCGGAAGAAGCCCGTAGTGGCTATTCTTGTGCCTTTTCTGCCACGACACCGCTCCGACTGAAATGCCGTGCGAGGCGTCCGGGTGTGGAAGTATGGTCCTGTAACGGGACACCAGTCGATTGTGTGAAACTGGCCTTGGCAGAGATTGTTCCGCGTAAGCCGGATATGGTCATCGGTGGCATCAATCACGGTGATAATGGCTCTGTCAATACGCATTACAGTGGTACGATGGGCGTGACCCTTGAGGGTTGTATGAAATATATTCCATCTGTGGCATTCTCTCTCTGCGACCATCGCGATGATGCCGACTTTGAACCGCTCCGGCCGCTCATCCGCACCATCACCCAGCGTGTTCTGGCTGAGGGCTTGCCGAAAGGAGTATGTCTGAATGTGAATTTTCCGCTCCTAGGATCCCCTAGGACTTCCTATGCAGGCGTTCGCGTCTGTCGGATGGCGCATGGCACCTGGTGCAGCGAGGTGACGAAGTGCCACCATCCCCGGGGCTATGATTATTGGTGGATGGTGGGACATTATCAGAATGATGAGCCAGAGGCGGAGGATACCGATAACTGGGCTCTGAATCATGGCTATGTCGCCATCACACCGACGCAGATAGATGTCACGGCCTATCAGACGATGGATCAAATTAAATCCTGGAACTTATGAAGTATTATCTCATAGTTGGTGAGGCCTCGGGCGATCTGCATGCATCGCATCTGATGCAGTCATTAAAGCATGTGGACAAAGAGGCGGATTTCCGTTTCTTTGGCGGCGACCTGATGACGGCAGTGGGTGGAACGCGTGTACGTCATTACCGTGAACTCGCCTATATGGGTTTTATTCCTGTGCTATTCCATCTGTCAACGATACTGGGTAATATGCGGATGTGCAAACAGGACATCAAGGAATGGCAGCCCGACTGTGTCATCCTCGTGGACTACCCCGGCTTTAATCTGAAGATTGCCAAATATGTAAAATCACAGACATCCATACCTGTTTACTATTATATCTCGCCCAAGATATGGGCGTGGAAGGAGTATCGCATCAAGAATATCAAGCGCGATGTGGATGAACTCTTTTCCATCCTTCCCTTTGAGGTGGACTTCTTTGAGAAGAAACATCATTACCCCATCCACTATGTCGGCAATCCCACCGCCGATGAGGTGCGGGAGTATCAGTTACAGAACCCACCCTTTGAGGGGCGGGGGCTACCGGTGATTGCGCTGTTGGCTGGCAGTCGGAAACAGGAAATCAAGGATAATCTGCCGGCCATGCTGGAGGCTGTGAAGGCTTATGAAAAAGATTTCCGCATCGTGGTGGCTGGTGCACCAGGCATCGAGCCTGATTACTATCGTGCTTTTATGACTGGCAGTAACACTGAGATCGTATTCGACAGAACTTACGAACTGCTTACCATATCTCATGCCGCCCTTGTAACCAGTGGGACAGCGACGTTGGAGACAGCCCTTTTCAAGGTGCCCCAGGTGGTGTGCTACGAGACACCGCTGCCTACGTTTATCGGCTGGGCCAGAAAATATGTATTGAAAGTGAAATACATCTCTCTGGTTAATCTCATCGCCAATAGGAAGGTGGTGCCAGAACTGGTGGCCGATACCTTCTCCGTAGACAATATCAAATCGGAACTCCAGAGGATCCTCGACGGTCCCGATCGTCAGACGATGCTTGAAGGCTATGCTGAGGTGAGAAGGCGGCTGGGCGACATGAAGGCTTCTGATAATGCGGCACGAATAATTTATCAACTAATTAATAATCAACATGAATAAGTTCTTTAAACTTTTGGGCTTTGACCCAGCCAAACATTCTGTAAAAGTGGAGATGATGGCTGGTCTGACCACCTTCCTTACCATATCATACATCCTGGCTGTGAACCCACAGATTCTTGGAGATACCGGAATGGACAAGGGGGCTTTATTCTCCGCCACCGTCGTGTCGGCGGCTTTAGCCACACTAGTGATGGCTTTCTATGCCAAGTTGCCTTTTGCCCTGGCCTCTGGTATGGGACTGAATGCTTTTTTTGCCTATACGCTTGTGCTTACTTTGGGCTATACCTGGCAGGAAGCCTTGGCTGCCGTATTCTTCGAGGGAATCCTGTTTATAATCCTCACCATTTTTAGGGTGCGCGAAGCCATTGTTAATGCCATCCCTCTCAATCTTCGCAACTCCATTACCGTCGGAATAGGTCTTTTTATTGCCTATATAGGATTGAAGAACGGCGGTCTGATTGTGGCCAGTAAGGATATGCTGACGATGCAGGGGCCTTGGACTGTCTCTTCTGTGCTGGCACTTGCGGGTATTGTCTTAGGAGCCGTCCTGATGGCGGCAAAGGTCAAAGGAGCCTTGTTTTTTTCCATTATCATTATAACGGTTGTGGGTATCCCTTTCGGTATGACACCACTGCCGGATGACTTCTCTTTGATGAGTATGCCTCACTCAATGGCACCTATTGCCCTCCAGTTGGATTTCTCGGCATTCTTGTCTTTCGATATTAACTATTATATAGCCTTGTTCGCCTTGCTCTTCATGGATTTGTTTGATACATTAGGCACTCTGATTGGTACTTCTACCAGCGCAGGGATGGTCGATTCCAAGACGGGACGTATCCATGGTCTGAACCGTGCCTTGATGGCTGATGCCATCGGAACCACTTTTGGCGCACTTTGTGGAACCAATACGGTGACGACCTATGTGGAGAGTACGACTGGCGTGATAGAAGGTGGTCGTACTGGACTGACTGCCTTCACGGTGGCCCTGTTGTTCTTAGTATCCCTCTTCTTCTCACCGCTTTTCTTGGTCATTCCTCCTGCTGCCACTACCAGTGCGATGGTATTGGTAGGTGTACTGATGATGAAGTCCATCACAAAGATTGACTTTTCTGATTTCACAGAAGCCGTGCCTTGTTTCATGATGATTCTCACCATGCCCTTTACAGGCAGTATTTCCGACGGTATCGTGTTGGGCATGCTCTCCTATGTGATGGTGAAGGTCTGTACAGGCCGCTATCAGGAAATATCCGTTGTGATGTATGTCCTGTCCGCCTTCTTCCTGCTGAAATATGTCGCAGAATTTTTTAATTAACTAAAGATAATATGAAAAAGTTTCTAACAACCGCGCTGATGGCTGTATCAGCCTTCACCGCACAGGCGCAAAACATCCAGTTGCATTATGACTTTGGTCGTAACATCTATCCCGACGAGGAGGACGGACGCCAGAAAGTGACCGTTACCCTCGAGCAGTTCAAGGCCGACAATTGGGGCTCATGGTACTATTTCGTCGATATCGACCTGAGTCGTAAGGAGACCCGCGGGGCCTATACGGAGATCTCCCGTGAGTTCAACCTCGGTAAGCAGTCGCCCTTTGCCGCCCATGTCGAGTACGACGGTGGATTGGGTTCCCGCTCCGGCAGTTATCAGCAGGCCGCCCTCATCGGTGCCGCCTATAACGGACATACGAGTGACTTCTCCACCACCTGGTCGGTGCAGTTGCTCTACAAGCGTTTCTTTAAGAGTTCAAACTTTAACCGTGCCTTTAACAGCGCCCAACTGACAGGCGTGTGGGGCACCACGTTTGCCAACAAGAAATGCACCATCTCCGGTTTCATCGATTTCTGGCGCGAAGAGAAGGCCGACGGGCATGGCAAACTGGTTATCCTCTCCGAGCCGCAGTTCTGGTTCAATGCCACGGAGCATTTCAGCGTCGGCAGTGAGGTGGAAATCAGCAATAACTTTATCTATAATACCTATAACGACAAAACGTTCTTCGTGAATCCGACGCTCGCCGTGAAATGGAATTTTTAATTCAACCAATATATTAATTAATTATTAAAAATTATGGCTTTTACAGAAACAAAGACAACAGGTTACGGAACGCGCGTTGGACGCTCGTTCAAGAGTATTGGATCTGGGTTCATTATCTTCTGTCTCGCTACGGCACTTCTCTGGTGGAATGAGGGGCGTGCCGTGAAGACGGAGAAGATGCTCGACGAGGCAGGAAATGCTTACGTGGAGATGGAGAACCCCAACAAGAAGGATGCCTCACTTGAAGGCGAACTTATCTGCGGTACGGCGATGGCTACTACTGAGGACTCCCTCTCTGATGCTCAATTCGGCATTGGTGCCAAGGCCATTGCTCTCCGTCGCACGGTAGAGTACTACCAGTGGGTGGAGCATGCTGAGAGCAAGAGCGAAGACAAACTCGGCGGTAAGCAGGTAACGACTACTACCTATACTTACAGTAAACAGTGGGTGTCGAGTCCTGTGCAGTCGAGTCAGTTCAAGGATCCTGCCTATCAGAACAAGAACATGGTACTGACCACCATCGATGAGGCTGAACAGTATGCCGAGAACGTCTCCTTCGGTGCCTACAAACTGAGTGAGAGTCTTATCCATAGTATCTCCTCACGTGAGGGAGTCGACCTCGCTATCAGCGAGGACTTGCTGGCGCAATTCGACAAGAGTACTCAGGCCGCCTATGAACGTTTCTATGGTGTGCAGAAGAGCGTTCAACAGCAGCCCACCCAGCAACCGATCCCCCAGCCGGCTATTCCCGACTCTATCAGGGCGCTGCTCTCCGATTCTGCCAAGGCTGTGCTCGACTCCTTGCAGGCTGTCAACGACTCTATCGTCAAGTCGATGGCCAATGCCGAGAATAAGAAGGACTTGCAGTACGTTCACCAGGCCAGCAACGTGCTTTACTTTGGACGCGTGCCAGGTTCACCTGAGGTGGGTGATGTACGTGTAACTTTCGAGATTATCGTTCCTGCTAAGGTGACGGTGATGGCTGTGGTTGATGGCGATACCTTCAAG
>Ga0265298_10007109_pt1 | contig 13688 bp, 5 predicted proteins | sample AusTroGonzalo_MG_3_FD_193486 | JGI IMG/M metagenome (GOLD analysis project Ga0265298, IMG submission 193486) | Bovine rumen microbial communities from tropical cattle in Woodstock, Queensland, Australia - Gonzalo_01 | ecosystem: Host-associated > Mammals > Digestive system > Stomach > Rumen ...
ACCTCACTCGTTATGTACGTCCGTTCGCGCATATGAACCTAAATACATTGTGCTTCCCGTATCAGATTGATTCGTACACGGGTGCCACGTTCTATACTATTCAAGAGACGGACGTCGATGGCGAAGGACAATTGACCAAATTGGTTCTGGAATCGGTAGATCCGGAAGCACCATTATCAGCAGGTACTCCGTATTTCTACGACCCGATTCCGGGAGAAGACAAACTGGTTTGCAACTATTCGGGATCAAGTACGTCCATACAAGAAGGGGCAGGCGGTTTGACAGGAAGATACGCGGATAACTGCTTAATTCCTGTAGGTTCCTATGTGACGGTCAATAACCAACTTTATAAATGTGGTGCAAACGTGACGCTCGCTGAATATCGTGCGTATGTAACGCCGGTAGCATACAGCCGCGCTGCTGTTCCCGGTCGCAGACGTTTGACCATCGGTGGCAAGAATGCTCCCACAGACGTGGAGAATGTACAAAGTGACAATGTACAAAGTACAAAGGTTCTCCGCAACGGACAATTGTTCATCATTCGTGATGGCAAGACCTATAATGCAATGGGACAGAAACTTCGTTAATCGTGCCCTTGTGGCTAAGAAATCGTAAAATAACCCAATGGCTAAATCAATCGTAAATCGTAAATCGTCAAATCGTAAATTATGTTAAGGATGTATACAGAACCGAAAACAGACATAGCGACTATAGAGGCGGCTATGAATATCTGCCACGTGAGCGCAGACGGAAATGTCAAGATCAATAATGAAGACACAGTAAACGACATTAAAATCTTCTAATATTATAACACATGAAAAAAATCTTCTTAGTAGCGCTGTGTGCGCTGATGAGTGTATGCGCGTGGAGCGCGACCGTAGATGAACTGGTGACCATCAAAAGCGATTGGACGTTCATCGCCGATGACATCACCTCGAATGGTACGGCAGGATTAGTTGCCAACAACCTTTATGCGGACGGTAGAATCTTTACCCCGACCGGTAATACTGCGGCAGCCAACAAAGGCAAATCGACCATCGGTGGCGAAGAACATTTCAATTCGCTACGTCTGAAGAACGTGCAGGATCGTCTGGCCTTCAAGGTGGCAGAACCTTGTACTGTTACATTCTATACCCAAAATCACAGTACACGTGGAATAGTGGTAAGTAAAGTAGATAGAACGGATGTGAAGGATGCCTACTATGCTTCCCAACCCGGTAGCACCCCTGTTTGGGAGTTAGAACTGGATGAAGCCGGTACGTATTATCTCTCTAACCATGACGGTGACTTCTTCCTTGCCGGTTTTGTGTTTACGTTCCCCAAAGCTCCGATTGATCCTTCGACGCTCTTTACATTCGGTCTGACAGCCGGTATTGACGCGCAGAATAAAATCAGTGCCTTGTCCATTCTTCCGGAAGAGTGCCCACACGTCAGTTCCTCTGAGGTGATGGCTACTTATGGAATTTTAGCGGACAGAGATGTATATCATGGAGACGAGACGGTTTACAATGGCGCTATCACCTATCGTAACTCCGTGCAGAACAATACCATCGTCATCTCTTCCAAAGAGGCAGCTGAGACGAACGATGCCTATATCGCCTTTAAGATGACGATAGATGACGACTATGCTTTCTCGGCAACAAAGATCAACTCCGATCTTTATGTGGCTGCCAAGGCCAATTGGAGCTATGAGTTTGTAGTAGAGAACAAATACGGTAATATGGTTTATAAATCGCCGGTTCAGACCATTGCTGCAGCCCAGAGCGGTACTGGTCATACCTGCGAGTTAGAACTCAATGATTCCAAGTTGCAGAACTTGACAGGTGAAGTGACGGTTAAGCTGATTTATTGGATTAGTAGTTCATCTACCTATCTGGTAGTGAAAGATCTGAATGTCACCGGTGTGGTTGGTGCCGCTCCTGAGCGTGCCTTTACGGACTTCAAGATCAATTTCCGTACCGATCCGTATACCGTTCTGCTGCCTGAAAGCGGTGTGTTACCAGAAGGTGTGACGGTAAGCAACTATACCTACAACGATGCTCAACACGGTATCGCCGGCGGTACTATCGTTGTGCCTGTGGACGGCCCGGTGAAGTTCACCTTCGGTTCCTGCCAGTTTGGTAATCACACGATGACAATCAAGAAGAATGGTTCCGACCTGACAACGGTAGATACCAATAACGGCTGCGACAATACCGAGAGTTACAATCAGTTCGTTACTTGGACGTACAACTCCGAAGAAGCGGCTACGCTTTCCTTTACGCTCAATGGGTATATGCCGTATTTCTTTGCTGAGGCTTGTGATTTCATTCCTTCCGTCACTGTCTCCTACTACGATGTAGATGGTACGACGCTCATCGGAAAAGAGACCGTAGATGGCGGTTCGGCATTGGCATATGCGTATGGCGCAGCAGATGTGACGGTAGCGGACGGCAAAGCTTTCCGCGGATGGTTTACCAGCACGGCGACGGATGCTACCAAAGTGGCAGAAGGAACGCTGCTTAACGAACATATCAAACTATATGCGCATGCGACAGAGATTGAGGTGGCTACCGTAGGCAGTTATTTCAATTACGACCTGACAAAACCGTATTTCTATCAGGAAGACCATGAGTTGATTGCCCTTACCAACGGTAAATACTATAACAACCACGGATGGTCTTTCGGCGCAAACGGAACCATCGCCCTGCAAGTAGCAGGCAATGCCGTGATAAGTGTTCTTCGCTGCGCGTACGGTAACGGTGGAACGATCACTTGTACCGACGCTTCGGATAACCAGGTAGGCGAACCGGCGGACACCAAAGCAGCCAGTGACGGCGAGCAGGTGGCGTTCCGTTACACGGGCGAAGCTACGACGCTGACGCTCACCCTCAGTAACGGCGGTTATATTCACGGCGTGAAGGTGTATAACATCGAGAATATGCCGGAGAAGAATCAAGCAGGATATTATGTGCTGCCGGCTAATGACGGCGCGGGACTTCTCCTGATGCTCGAGACCGCTAATAACGGAGATCAGATCTTCCTGCCGAACGGTACGTATGACTTAGGTAATGCTACGTTGACGAATATAGGCGCCAGCATCAGCCTTATCGGCGAATCGATGGACGGCGTGCTCATCGTCAACCATCCGCTCAATGCCGGTATGAACGGCTCCGAGACCTTCCTAATCAAGGCGGATAACGTCTATATGCAAGACCTCGCTATTCGTTGCGATGTGTCGTATGAGGGCAGTCTTGCAGGTGGAGTAGGTATAGCCCTCCAAATAAAAGGCGACAAGAGCATATGCAAACGTGTTGATCTGCAAGGTAACCAAGACACCTATCTCTCATCAGGAGCTGTAAATCAACGCGGATGGTTCGAAGACGGACGTATCGAAGGAACCGTCGATTATATCTGCGGAGGCGGAAATATGTGGTTTGAGAAAACACTCCTTTATAATAACTCACGCACGAATGCGGATGTCATTCTGGCTCCGGCTACCTCTGCCGAGACGCTCTATGGCTATGTGTTCAATAACTGTACCATCGATGGTGATGCCGACCAGGCAGGCCGCTGGAATATCGCACGCGGATGGAATAACTCTCCTGCTGCTACCTGGTTGAATACCACCTGCAAGATCGCTCCGTCGGAGAAGGGCTATACGAACATGGGAAGCGGTCTCGTGTGTCGCTTCCATGAGTATAACACCCGTCTGGAGGACGGTACTCCCGTTACGGGCCACAACCTCGACGGCCTGGGTTATTCCGCTGAATCGGACGCTATCTATCTTGAGAACGCCGGTGTATATACCTACGAGAATGTGATCTTAGGCGACGACAACTGGGATGCTGCAGCTATCGCAGCTCAAGTAACCGCTGAATTGGCGAATATAGAGGATGAAGCGGCTTATCTGATTGAGAACAAGGGCGTGTACGTGGCTATCGTCAAGGGTTCGGAACTGGCTCTCAACACCTATAAAGGCATGACTGTCCGTCAGGCCAACGCACGCGGTGGTTTCGGCGCTGCCGTTGAAATCCCGTCCACCCCAACCGCTATTGACCAAATGGTAAATGGTACTTGTTCAAATGGTAAATTCCTGAAGAACGGCCAGTTGATCATCATCCGTGACGGCAAAGAGTACAACGCCCTCGGCGTCGAAATAAAATAACGCCGTGCTTACGTTATTACGATTAAAATGAGAAAACCACTCTTCATACTCGCTCTTTTTGCTTCGCTGTCCCTGTGGGCAGCGGAGCAGAAACCTCTTCAACAACAAAAGTGGGGGCATGTATGCCAGGGTAAGATGCCCGAAGCATGGTACGCGTCCGATGAGGCGCGTTCCATCGCCGAGGTGGTAATGGCGGTTCAGAAAACCAACGGAGGATGGTATAAGAACTCCCAGATGCATAAGCTTTCCGAAGAGGAGATGATGGAGCTCATGCGTAAGAAACGCGACCACTCCTGTCTGGATAACTATGCCACGACCCAGGAAATGCGTTATCTGGCTCGGGTGCGTGCCGTCGGTCTCATGCATGCCGCCATCAGTGAGCAGGACGCAGAGCGATATCGTCAGTCTTTCTTGCGCGCACTGGAGATGATCCTTGTTTGTCAGAAAGGCTGCGGCGGATGGTCGCAGTACTGGCCGCTGACGGGGAAGGGTAGTTATCAGGACTACATCACCTTCAATGACGACCTGATGACCAATATCATGCTCATCCTTCGGGATGTGTATGAGAACGAAGGGATCTTCCGTGACCTCACCGACGAAACAACCCGCGAACGGTGTCGTGCGGCTTTCAACCGGGGACTCGGCTGTATCATCCGCTGTCAGATAGATGACGAGGGAGTCCCGTCCGTCTGGTGTGCTCAGCACGACACGGTGGCGCCATACCTGCCCACCGAAGGACGTCCACACGAGCTGCCGTCGTTCTGCTGCTCCGAGTCAGCCGCGCTGTTAGAGTTCCTCATGTCGGTCGAAAACCCCTCGCCGGAACTGCAACAGTGTATCGGGGCTGCATGCGCGTGGCTCGACAAGCATAAGATCGAGAACAAAGCCTTGGAGAAATGCACCAATGTCCTAGGCGAAGATGATCGATGCATCGTTGACCAACCCGGTAATGCCCTCTGGGGACGGTTTGTGCAACTCGGTGGCAAGACCGCCAAGAAAACCCAGAAGCTGTTTGTCAAACATCTGGAGGCACGTAACAAAACCCGCAAAGTGGTCTATAAAGGCAAGGAGTACAAATACATGGAGTCGGACAACGCCCGTGAGTCCTACGACCCTTCGCGCGCTTATCAGCCGGTCTTCGGTATTTACAAAGATAGTTTGCAGAACCTCTATTACCGCTATCTGTATAACTACGAAGATACACCGCCTGTCACCGACTGGCAGGGCGTGCCGCAACGCACCTCGCTCATGGCGGCTAACCGCGCCAAATATCAGTTCCTTGGCAATTGGTGCTGGGAAGTGATTTATGGCGAGTACCCTATATGGAAAGAACGCGTGGAGGGAGCGGCAGAAGCGTCCTCGAAAGGCTGGACACAAATCACTGTAACCAAAGACATGCTCTCCAACACCAAAGGCAAGGAATATAACGATGCACGTCTCGGAACCATCAAACTTGCCCCCGTGGAGCACAGCATCGCTATTCCCGAAGGCAAACAGGTTGTTCGCGTGGTGGTACACGGCTTCGCCAACGGCGAACAGGCTTCGGTCATGACGGTAAATGACAAAATGGTAAATGACAAAATGGTAAATGAGTTTGTATTTCCGGCTAAAGGCTATAATCCTGTCTATACCACCCACATCATTGACTTGACAGAACCAACAGAAAGTCTGTCGCTCAATTTTGCTCAGTCCCAATGTTGTGTCGTAATCCGCATTTATTGCAAATGAATATGAGAAAATTTGGATACATAGCGCTGATAATTTTCAATTTTCAATTTTCAATTTTCAATTCAGCGTCAGCAGGCGTCCGCGACCTGACTTGGTCCGCCGTCTGCTCGGGTGCGATGCCGGAAGCATGGTACGGTTCCGCCGAAGCGCAAGGCATCGCCGACACAGTCATTGCCGTGCAGAAATCGAATGGCGGATGGATGAAGAATGACCAGTTGCATCTGCTCTCCTCTTCCGAGTACCAGCGCCTCATCAGCGAGAAGAACGGCCGTTCGTGTTTGGATAACGCTGCCACTACCCAGGAAATGCGTTTCCTCGCGAGGGTATGGAAAGCCACCGGTAGCGACGCCTGCCGTCGGGCCTTCTTGCGTGGACTGAATATGATCTTCACCGCACAGAAAAACTGTGGTGGATGGAGCCAGTACCTGCCGCTGAGCAATGATAACGGTTATCAGGATTACATCACCTTCAACGATGACCTCATGACCAACGTGCTAAAGATGCTTCGCGACATATACGAGAACCAAGGAGATTTTCAAAATATCACCGATGCGGCTGCCCGTACGCAGTGCGAGAATGCTTTCAATCGTGGACTGCAATGTATCTTGGACTGCCAGGTAAATATTGACGGCACCTACGCCGCCTGGTGCGCACAACATGACACCGTCGCTCCCTATCTGCCTACCGAAGGACGTCCGCATGAACTGCCTTCCGTCAGTGGCTACGAGTCGGCGAATCTCCTCTCGTTCCTTATGTCTATCGAGGATCCCTCCGACGAACTCAAAAACCGTATCACGGCAGCCGTCAATTGGCTTGATGCACATAAGATAACGGACCATGCCGTCGAAGACTATACCAATGCAAAAGGGGAGTCCGACCGGCGTATCGTCGAGCAGGAAGGTACGCATCTATGGGGACGCTTCATCCAGATAGGCGGAAACACCGGCACGCAAGTATATAACAAACTGTTCAACAAACTCAAAGCCCGTGGAAAGAAACGCAGTTATACCTACAACGGCGTCACTTATACCTATACCGAGGAAGAACTGGCACGCGCCAATTATGACCCGTCCAAGGCGTACCAACCCATCTACGCTATTTACAAGGATACGATTCAGCACATGTACTATCGTTTTCTCTATAACTACGAAGATACCCCCATCGCTTTTGATGCCAAAGGTTGCCCGTACTACACCTCGCTCCTACCTACTAATCGCGCCAGTTATCAGTATATCGGTTCGTGGCCTCAACGCGTCATTGAAACCGAATACCCGGCTTGGATGGCGAAACACGGGGTGCACGAAGACGGTCTGTATATCCTCTCTGCGCAGACCTGCGTGTCGCAACGCAACGACCAAACCTTTACCTTCAATAACGCTTTCGTCATCACCAACGACGGTGGTGCCGGATACTCTCCTGCCAAGCAGAATGCCATCCGCTATTCGGCAGACGTGACCTATACCATTCAGATTCCGGCTGACCTGCAAGTAACCCAAGCACAACTGCGCGGCTACTGCAACTACAGCGACCTCGATGCGCATTTGACAATGTGGAACAACACCACCTACTCAGACAATCAATATGTATTCCCGCATACCGATGAAGGAGACTCCCAGTGGGTGACCTATTATATCGACATGTCTGCCGCACCCGCGGTGAACACTATCCCGTTCCGTATTACAGGCAGACAGACCAGCATGCTCATCACCCTTACTTGCGTCCGCAGAGGAAACGGAATTGAAACGGTGAGTAGTGAGCGGTTAGCGGTTAAAGTAATACGTAACGGACAAATCGTGATTATTCGCGACGGGATAGAATATAACATTTTAGGAAACATATATTAACCAATTAAATTATTACAAGTTATGAAAAAATTCTTTACTTTCCTGTGCGCGGCGCTGCTGAGTGCCGGCACGTGGGCAGACACAGCTGTCCTGTCATGGAACTTAGGTGAAAACGGAGCCGAATTGGGCGATGCCGGCAAAGTGAATGCTATCGTAGGTGCTGCCGGTTCGTCTGCCGAAGGATGGACTCTCGCTATGACCGGAAACACATCCAAGAACTGGTCGAACGGTAATGGAAAGATCTTCCTCAACGGCGACTCCATCATGACCCTCAAGAACTCCAACGGTGTACAGATCACCCTTACTCTGCCCGAAGGACTCTATGCTTCCCAAGTGGAGTTCTATGCGGTTACCAATGCGGATGATGCCAAAGGTACGCTCAAAGAGTTCGACGGCGCTGCATGCAAGGACTCTGTCCACAGCCTCAAAGACTATGACAACCCGACTTACATCGTGAAGGAACTGGAGTTGGCTAAGAATGAGTTCACTTTCACCTTCGGTGGCAAACAAGTGTGCTTCATCGCTGTGGTAACGTATTCCAACGAGAAGCCCGTGGAACCCGACCCCGTAGCACTCCTCTCATGGATGTTAGGCGAGAACGGTGCGGAAGCAGCCGCTGCTAACGCTATCACCGGTGCTGCCGGATCGTTGGCGGAAGGATGGACGATCGCGCTGACCGGTAACGATGAGAAAAACTGGGGTGCAGGCGGTAAGATCACCTACAAAGGCAACGAGTACAAATCTCTCAAGAACTCCAACGGAGTGCAGATCACCCTTACTCTGCCCGAAGGACAATACGCTTCCCAGGTAGAGTTCTTCGTCGTTACCAATGATAACGAAGTGAACGGTGAATTGCGCGAGTTTGACGGTCAGGAAGAAGAGGTGGTTATCGAGAGTCTCAAGGACTTTGCCAATCCCACCGTCATCGTTCGCAAACTCGATACTCCGAAGAATGAGTTCACCTTCACCTTCGGTGCCAAGCAGGTGTGCTTCCTTGCTGCAGTCACCTATTCCAACCAGGCGCCCAGCGCTGTAGAGAACATCCAGGCTGCTCCCAAAGCCGTTAAGGTTATTCGCAACGGACAGATCGTCATCATCCGTGACGGTGTGGAGTACAATGCATTAGGTGCACAGCTCTAATAGCATCATAATACCTATATTGTAAAAAAAGCGTCATTTGGCGCTTTTTTTTGATACAGTGCACTCAATTGACGAGAAATTGCACATGTATATGCGCGAAAAGCAGTACCTTTGCAGCAGATTTTAAAAGTACACACCATGAGAAAAAGTTTATTGCTCATATTAATTTTCAATTTTCCATACCTTCAGATCGTGCCGGCAGGCAAAGAATTTTCAATTTTCAATTTGACTGCGGCAACGCCGTCATACACCAATCCCATTCTGCCATACGATTATTCGGACCCCGATGTATGCCGGGTCGGAGACACGTATTTGATGACGTCCTCGTCGTTCAATAACGTACCGGGCTTGCAAATACTTGCATCGAAAGACTTGGTGCATTGGGAGATTGTGGATGCGGCGATACGTTATCGTCTTCCGGGTTATCAAGAAGGCGACAAAGTAACCGGTAACTTCGTATGGGCTCCGGCTATTCGCGAACATGACGGGCAGCTCTACATCTATTATGGTGACCCCGACCGCGGCATCTACTGCGTGCGGAGTAAACCTCTAACCTCTAACCTCTCACCTCTAACCTTCCCACTTAAGTGGGAAGAACCGGTGTTGGTGATACCTGCAAAAGGCTATATCGACCCGTGTCCGTTATGGGATGAGGATGGTCGTGTATGGCTGAGTCACGGCGTGGCAGGTAGTCGCTTCGGATTGAAGAGTGTGCTGCTGATGGCGGAACTTAATGCGGACGGACTGAGCGTCAAAGTGCCGAGCCGGATTATCTTCGACGGTCACGCCGAGCACCCGACAAGCGAAGGAACGAAACTCTACAAACGCAATGGATACTATTATATCATGCACCCTGCCGGTGGCGTGGCAACAGGTTGGCAAGTGGTACAGCGCAGCAGAAACATCTACGGTCCGTACGAATTGAAAATAACGCTGGCGCAAGGCAAAACGGATGTGAACGGTCCGCATCAGGGCGGTTGGGTGGAGACGGCCGAAGGAGAACACTGGTTCATCCATTTTCAGGACGTCGGTGTTGCCGGTCGTATCGTGCATATGCAGCCGATGAAATGGGTCAATGACTGGCCGGTAATGGGTCGAAATGGAGAACCCATTTCGGAGTGGAAAGTTGAAAGTGGAAAGTTGAAAGAAAAGACCTATGCGAATTTTGCGCATCGCGATGAGTTTGACAAAGGTGAGTTAGGGCTGGACTGGCAGTGGGCTGGTGGCAGAGTGAAACCGCAGTGGTTCTTCTGCGATGCCGCGAACAGTCAGTTGCGCCTCTATAGTGCACCGCGGGAGGCAGATGAGTTTATGCCGAACCTGCTGCTGCAAAAGATTCCTGCCGTGGCGTTCACGGCTACTGCACGCGTGCGTTTCATGCCGAATAAGGACAAGAAGATGGCTGGTGCCGAGCAGGCGGGCATGATTGTCTTTGGTCGTAAGAGTTTCACACTGGAAGTGCCCGTAACAGACGAATGGTGCTATATGCGTCTCGTCATGGACAACCACCAGCAAGGACAGTTCTACACCTCGCAAGACGGCAAGAAATGGATTAAGTCGGGCGAACTATTCCAAGCCAAAGAAGGGCATTGGATCGGTGCGCAAGTAGGACTCTTCTGCACACGCGACAACCGCAAATTCAACGATGCCGGCTGGCTCGATGTCGATTGGTTTGAAATCGAATTATAAATCATAAATTATAAATCATAAATTAGATTTATGAAGAAATCTATCTATATCATGAAACAGAGTTTTGTGCGATTATTTCTTTGTACATTGTCCTTTGTCACTTTGTCACTTTCGCTGCAAGCGAAAGTAGTAACGGGACGTGTGACGGACGCGAACGGAGAAGGAATCATCTCCGCTACCATCGTCGTCAAAGGCACGAGTATCGGTACCGTGACGGACTTTGACGGCAACTACAGTCTGGATGTACCGGAAGGCGCTATCCTTGTCTTCTCGTACCTCGGTATGACCACGCAGGAGGTGATGGTCAGCGACAAGCAGTCAGTAATCAGTATTCAGTTGCGCGAGGACAACCAAGTGCTGGATGAAGTGGTTGTAACCGGTTATGGAACAACCCGCAAACGCGACCTCGTCACCTCCGTCGCCAGTGTGTCGGGCGACCAACTCAAAGACGTGTCGGTGACCAGTGTAGCAGAAGCGTTGCAAGGTAAGTTGTCGGGCGTGCAGGTGACCACCACCGAGGGCAGTCCCGATGCCGAAGTGAAGATCCGCGTCCGTGGCGGAACATCCCTCACGCAGTCCAGCGAACCGCTGTATATCGTAGACGGTTTTCCGGTAAGCAGCATCGCTGACATCGCGCCGGGTGACATTGAGTCTATCGACGTGCTCAAAGATGCGGCGGCTACGGCTATCTACGGTGCGAAAGGTGCCAACGGCGTCATCATGATTACTACCAAAGGCGAGAAACTGAACAGCGACGGCGCAGGCAGTTCCACTGACGGACCCAAAGGCGGCAAGGTGAAAGTGCACGCCGATTACTCCGGTTACATGGGATGGCGAACCATCGCACACCATTATGACCTCATGAACAACGAGGACTACCTGCGCATGCAATACGAGTTCCTCTATATGTCCGAAAAAGGCAATACGGACAAGATGACCGAACGGTTCTTCACGCCCTACAGCACCTATGACCCGAACCAGGGACGCTACGGACGGACACCCAACATCGCCGGTTGGGACAAACAGACGTGGACCGGCACGGGTTTGCAGAGCCTCGTGGATTTCTGGAATGACAAAGGTACTGTCGATTGGCAGGACGAGATATACGGAGGTAATCATCTGAACTCCAACCACACGTTCGGTTTCAATGTCGGCAACAAGCTGTTCAGTCTCAACCTCAGTTACAACCGCGTGGATGACAACAGCATCATGTACGGTTCGAACTTCGACCGCAATAACCTCAACCTCAAGTTCAAGATACAACCTGTCAAAGGACTCTCCATTGGCCTCTCAGGACGCTATGTCAATACCAACGTCTTAGGCTCCGGCACCAACAGTGCCGACGAAGCGAAGAATAGCAAGAGTGACAGCCGCTTGCGTAACTCCGTCACCTTCCTGCCGCTCTATGGTATACCCGTCAAACTGTCCGCTAACGAGTCACTTGAAGACGATACGGAGATGAACGTGTGGAACCTCTTCAACCCCTTCACCGCCATTGATGATAACTACAAGACCAAAACGGAGCATAAATGGGCGATTAACGGTTACGTAGCCTATAAGTTCCTCAATCATTTCACGGTGCGTGCCGAAGCCGGTTATGAGAGCCGTAGTATTGACCAGCAGCGCTATTTTGGTGCCACTACCTCCTATGCCAAGACAGGTGACGGCAAGTCGCAAGCCGTGTTACCGGACGGTTCACCGATGGGACATGTGCTCACTACCAACACCGCCGCATCGCGTTTCAAAGAGACCAACACTTTTGAATACGCGCAGAAATTTCGTAGCGGACGGCACGACCTGACTGTCCTTATCGGTGAAGAACAGATCATCAATAAGACTCGAAACGACTATAACTACTATTTCGGTTTTGACCCGTCCATCGCGCCGGCTACTATCTTCAAAAACAAAGAGACGGCGCAGAAAACGCTCTCCAAGACCTACATCAACCCCAATGACAACATGCTCTCCGTTTTCGCGCGTGCCAACTACGTGCTGTTGGGTCGGTATTACCTCACTGCCACTTTCCGTGCGGATGCTTCGACGAAATTCACGAAGGGCAACCAATGGGGTTTCTTCCCCTCCGGAGCCATTGCATGGCGCATGATAGACGAGCCATGGATGCGACCGGCGCAGGATGTGATGAGCAACTGGAAATGGCGTCTGTCCTACGGTGCTGTGGGTAACAACAATGTCGATCTCGGTTACCTCAATGTCAATTATATCTTCGACAACACCGCCAACTACATGCAGGATATGAACGATGTGCTCATTGACGGTACAGGCAGCGGTTCGCTCATCGCCCCCAATCCCAACCTCAAATGGGAGACCACCATCACCCGTAATGTCGGTATGGACTATGGTTTCTGGAATGAGCGTCTGAGCGGATCCATCGACCTCTATTGGAACACCACCAAAGACCTCATCCTCAAATATCGTCTTGCGACAGGCGGCTACAACTACCAGTTCCGCAATATCGGTTCGACGGACAATAAGGGTGTCGAGTTCTCTATCCGGGGTGTCATCCTCGACCATCGCAGTCCCAAACTCCGTTACGGTCTCACGCTGGATGCCAACATCGCCTACAACAAGAACACTGTGGTCAGCCTCGGTGGAATGGATGACTACCAGATTAGTTCCGAGTGCTTCTCTACCTACTACAAGCAGGGTTATGAATTCTACCTTACGCCGGGTTCAGAGATAGGAGACGTCTATGGTTATCGCACTGACGGCATTTACACCACGGCGGATTTCAACGGCTACAACAACAGCAAGTCGCAATGGGAGAAAGATGGCGAAGTCATCTCTACACCACTCGGAAATGCCTATCCCGGTATGACCAAACTGGCAGGCGACTCGCTCGTCAAACTCGGTAATACCCTGCCGATTGTCAGCGGAGGATTCAATCTCTCTTTCTTCATCGGTGGTGACGCTTGGGGACAGTTCGACCTCGCGGCTAACTTCACCTATAGCATCGGAAACGATGTGGTAAACATGACCGCACTCGATTTCTCCACTATCAACTCCTCCACCAAGAACCGAAACCTGCTCGCTCTATACGGCTACAACCAACGCTACTCGCTCTTTGATACCGACGGTCAACGTATCGGCGAAACACTCTATCAGGGTACGTCTGTCACCGG
>Ga0265298_10007110_pt1 | contig 13687 bp, 12 predicted proteins | sample AusTroGonzalo_MG_3_FD_193486 | JGI IMG/M metagenome (GOLD analysis project Ga0265298, IMG submission 193486) | Bovine rumen microbial communities from tropical cattle in Woodstock, Queensland, Australia - Gonzalo_01 | ecosystem: Host-associated > Mammals > Digestive system > Stomach > Rumen ...
AGTCAGCATCAGCAATGCCAATGCAAGCAGAAGGGGAATTACGCGTTTCTTCATTATAAATACCTCCCGATTCATTGATCCCGTGAAAAGGATCGTTCATCATAATAGACGAACAAGAATCCATCCTTCATCCCGTCGCCTGAAAAAAACATGAAAAACCGGGAACCCATTGTGATGAATCAGTTCCCGGAAAACTCTTTTTTATTTCACGTTGATATCGCCGCTGACACTGGAGGCCTGGATTTGGAGCTTTGCTCCTGGGCCGGCATCGGGAACGTCACAGCTCGCTGATCCGGAAACAGTGGACATGGAAGTATGCACGCCGCCGCCGGTTACGCCGGCCAGAGAGATATCCACATCGCCGCTGGTGGAACGGGCCTGAATGGAACGAGCCGCATCGCCACGCAGATTGACGGTCACATCACCGCTGACAGAATTCATGCGAATCTGTTCTGCCTCGCCGTTCAGTTCCACATCACCGCTGGTAGACTTCAGTTCGGCGTTTCGATAAAGACCGCAGGCTTCCACGTCACCGCTCATGCTGCTGAGGGTAGCGGTATCCGCGTTTCCTTCGAATTCGACCTCTCCGCTCATGGCGCTGAGGGTTACAATATGGGCCGTTCCGTGATCGATAGCTTTGATTTCTATATCGCCGCTCATGTTATGGGCGGCAAGCTTCACGGGCATCTTCGTCTTCACTTCAATGTCGCCGGACTTGGCGTTCAGTTCCATTTCATCCAGAGCCTGACGCGGAAGATCAATAAAGACATCTTCGCTTACACTGATATTGGCCGCAACGCTGCCGATGGCCTTGCCGATAAAACTGAGCAGGCCTTTCATGGTAAACTCCTGGCTTGCCATTTTCCGACCTTCTTCTTCGATAGATTTTTTTGCCTTGTCCACAGCCTTCACAACAAGTGCGGAACCCTCTTTTTCACAGAGGATCTGTTCCATATCCTCACACCGTACATGAATCCGGCTGTCACCGGAGATGCCGATCTTCAAATCGCAGTTTTTCAGTTCCGTTTTCAGGCTGCGAATTTCCGATGCTTCATAAACATACTCGCTCGGCTTTTCGACGGGAGGAACTTCCTTTTCCTCTTCGCCCATGCGGATTTCCGGAACTTCGGCATCCTGTTCGAACTTCTGCTCCGCGTTCATTTTTTCCTTCTTCGCAGCCTGAACATCGCTCTTCTTCGGATATTCGTCAATGACTTCCTTCATGCCCTTGAGGCTTTCCACCACCGCGTCGATGGCTTCTGTTTCACTCATGCCCCGGGCGATCAAATCCTCGTAATGCTCCAGGCAGTTATTCAGCAGTTCTTCGTGTAACGCTCTAGTTTCCGCGTTGTCAACGGTATCCTTAAACATGTGATCGATAATTCCCCGAATACTTGCACTCATGGTCTTTACTCCTCCTCCAGCAGGCGGTTCAGCACTTCCCTGGTCTCGCGCCAGGCGTCCGCTTCCTCCGCCAGTCTTCTTTTTCCTTCTTCTGTTATGCTGTAATACCTTCTTCTTGCGCCAACCGTCTCGTCCCCCCAATAGGAGCGAATACAGCCCGCGTTTTCCAGCCTCCTGAACGCTGTGTACAGCGTTGCTTCCTTCAACTCCAGCCGGCCGCCGCTGATGTTCGTAACTTCCTTGCTGATCTGATATCCGTAGCCGTCTTTCTCCTCCAGGCGGCGAAGAATCACAGCATCGGTATATCCGCGCAGCAGATCCGCCGAAATGACCATAGAATCACCTCCCGATGCATGTTATATCACAATATACCTCATCTGTCAATGTATTATATCAAATTATTTACAGAAATACTTGAAGTATTTTTTATTTGCCTTTCCGGATCCTGCCACGTTCCTCCGCCGCTTTGTACTCGTTGATTTCTTCCTCCGTTTCGGGAGTGAACGGAGGAACCGGTGTCGGCTGATCCCGCTCATCCAGGGCGACAAAAACGGCATAGGCGCGATTGATCAGTTCCCTGCCTCCGTCCAGGGTTTCCACAAGGCTGTCCACGCGGACCTCCAGAGACGTTCTTCCGGTCCAGGTGACCACCGCTTCGAGCACAACGGTATCGTTCAGGTAGGCCGGCTTCAGAAAAGTAAGGTTGTCGATGCAGACCGTTGTAACGGCCTTGTGGGTATACCGTCGGGCCGCCACTGCGCCCGTTACATCGATCCAGGCCATGATCTGCCCGCCAAAGAGTCTCGGCTTTGCATAGCCGTTGCAATGCTGCGGCATAACAATCTGGACGGCAGTTGTTTTTTCCTGCATGTTGTTCACTCCTCTTTACATATTTTCAATTTCTTCCTCAAGGTCATCAATTTTGTCCTCAAGGATGTTTCTTTCCGCTTCCCAATCTTCAAACTCAATGCTCAGAACATCCATAGGTTCGTCAAGCTTCAACAATTCCAGGCGATCCTTCAGTTCCTCCAGTTCCTGTTCCATTTCTTCCCTCGTGGGCGCATAATACTTTGCAAAGACCGGATTCTGACGATAGCTGACGTTACCCTGTTCGTCCACGCGAATATCGAGCCTGTTTTCTGGATATCCCGGAATTTCTTTCAAATGAATAGCCTCCTGTCCCGATTGTTTTTCAATGCCCAGTATGGTAAAATCATAACTGTTTGCAATCAGATTGTAAAGGAGTTCCGTCCATCATGAAAGCATGGCTGTCACATTTGTCCCTGGATCTGACCGTTTCCCCTTCCTCTCCGGAGGAACTGGCTCGGGCAGAACTGTCTTCCGCGCTGCCGGAAACCGTTTTCCGGCTGGACAACGATCCTTCTCTCGGAGAAGGCTATCGGATTCAAAAGAAAGCAGACGGCAGTTTTACCATCTCCGGCGGGAAGACGGGTATCCTTTACGGTGCATATGCCATGATCCGCAGCGCGCTTTCCGGCAGGGGGCTTCCTGAATCCCTGTCCTCCGTCCCGAAATACGGCCTGCGTATGATCAACTGCTGGGACAATATGGACGGAACGGTGGAACGGGGTTATTCCGGCCGCAGCCTTTTCTTTGAAGGAGACCGCTTTCAGTACAACCCTCTGCGCATGATGGAACTCGGCCGGCTCATGGCTTCCGTCGGGCTGAACGTGCTTTGCATCAACAATGTGAACGTTCATAACCCGGCGCAGCTGCTGCTGGAGGACTTTCTGCCTGAAGCAAAGCGCCTCGCGGATCTTTTCCGTCCCTTTGGCGTGCGGCTGATGTTTTCAGTTGACTTTTCCCAGCCTATGCGTCACGGGATTCCGACGGCGGATCCCCTTTCCCCGCTTGTTCAGGACTGGTGGAAGAAAACCGCACAGGAGGTTTACCTGGCGATTCCGGACCTGGCCGGCTTCCTTGTCAAGGCAGACAGCGAAGGCCGTCCCGGGCCTTTTACCTACGGACGCAACCATGCGGACGGGGCCAACATGCTGGCCGACGCAGTGCGGCCCTTCGGGGGCAAAATTGTCTGGCGCTGCTTCGTTTACAACTGCCGCCAGGACTGGCGGGACGTGCAGACCGACCGGCCGAAAGCCGCCTGGGAGCACTATGCCTTCCTGGACGGTGAATTTGCGGACAACGTGATTCTTCAGGTGAAACACGGGCCTTTCGATTTCCAGGTTCGGGAGCCGCTGTCCCCCCTGCTGCTCGGCATGAAGCAGACAAACCTGGCCATGGAACTGCAGCTCGCGCAGGAATACACCGGACACCAGATTGATCTTTATACCATGATCCCCATGTGGAAAGAGATTTTTGAAGAGCTTCCCGCAGACAACATCATGTCCGTCGCGGCGGTTTCAAACCTCGGCCGGGATGACAATTATACCGGTCATCCGCTGGCTGCCGTGAACTTCTACACTTTCGGACTGATGGCCTGGGATCCGGAAACGCACGCAGAAAGCGCCGTTTCCGAATGGATCCGGATGACATACGGTTTCAAATCGGAAGATGAACGAGCCCTTTTAAAGACTCTGCTTGGCAGCCGGCGGACCTATGAGAAATACACGGCGCCGCTGGGCATTGGCTGGATGATTACGCCTCACGATCACTATGGCCCGAACCCTTCGGGGTATGAATACGACCTTTGGGGAACTTACCACAAAGCGAACCGGGAGGCCGTCGGCATTGACAGGACTGAAAAGGGCACTGGGTACCTTCTTCAGTATCCAGAAGAACTTCAGAAAAAATACAGTGATCCTGCCACCTGCCCGGACCTTTATCTGCTGTTTTTCCACCGGCTTCCCTATTCCTTCGTCATGAAAGACGGGCGAACACTGATTCAGCGGATCTACGACGATCACTTTGAAGGGTACGAAGAAACAAAAGCCATGGCGGAAGTGATCCGGTCGCTCCCCTTCCCGGAACCGGATCGTGAAATCATTCTTTCCCGCATGGACAGGCAGCTTTACAACGCCAAAGAATGGTGCGATATTATCAACACGTTCTTCCGCCGTCTTTCCGGCGCGGATGACGCACGGGGCAGAACGATTTATGACTGACGCGGCATTCCCGCGGGAGAGGAATCACAATGTCATTTGAAACCATTCTGAAGATGACCCTGGCTACGGCCGGTTACGTACTGGTAACCGGCTTGCTGTGGTTTTTCTGGATGAAAAAGAAAAAACATAACAGAAAGGATCAGATTCTGGTTGGCCTCGTTTTCGGCGCCTGTTCCGTTGCTGCCAATCATTTCGGCATCGTTCAGGGAAGTTTCCTGATTCTGAACGTTCGTGATATCGGTCCCCTTTCCGCAGGCCTGTTTTTCAGCCCGGTCAGCGGTATTATCGCCGGCCTGATCGGCGGCATTGAACGCTATCTCGCCGCGGAGATCTGGGGCATCGGTTCTTTTACCAAAGTTGCCTGCAGCATGAGCACCTGCCTGGCCGGTCTTCTTGCCGCGTTTCTGAATAAAAAAATACACCAGGGAAAACGTCCATCCATGCCGCTGTCCTTCTTCATCGGGGCTGTGACGGAAGTTTTCCATATGTACGCCGTGATTTTTACCAACAGGGATAACATCAGTATAGCCTATTACATTGTCCGCAGCGTTGCTTTGCCCATGATTCTGTTTACCGCCTTCGGGCTTGCCTTCTGCTCCGGAGTGATCATGCGCCTTTCCCACGAAACTTCCGACCTGGGATTGCGCGTGCCGGAGGAAAAAATACCGATCACGGTCCTCTTTCAGAGAGCGTTACTTGTTGTCACAATCGGACTTTTCGTTTTCAACTTCATTGTATCCTACAACACGAATACGCGAATGGTCGCCGAAAGCGCAGAAAGCGAACTTCAGTCCATCTGTCTGCAAAAATCATATATATACGAATCCACGCACAATCTTGATGCATTGAAAAAGAACCTGAATGAGTCGGATGAAGCCAGTATTTCGGCTATGCTAATCGACATCGATACAGGCGAAATCGTTGCCGGCGGTGACTCCCTTACCGAATACGTCGTTTTTGATGCAAACGACCGGGAAGTTCTTCGTAATTGCGCAGATAGCGAAGCCGTTCATATAGAATTTGAAAGCGTCGGCGATATTGAATTTCTTTGCTGTGCCAGCAGCATTTCCGGACAATACTACCTGATTTGCCTGCGCGAAATGTTCTCGGTGTACTTGATCCGGGATTCTCAGATGTATGAAAACACACTTTCAGATATTCTGCTGTTCACGGTCATGTACATGCTGGTTGTGATGCTGGCGGACCGGCTGGTGGTTCGGAATCTTCACCGGGTGAACAAATCCCTGCACAAAATCACCGGCGGCGACCTGAACGAAGTCGTATGGGTTCACACATGCAAGGAATTCACCGATTTGAGCGAAGATATCAACAGAACTGTTACCGCCCTGCGCGGATATATTGACGAAGCGGAACAACGAATGAAGAACGAACTGAAGCTGGCGGCCACCATTCAGGAAGCCTCTCTTCCGCAGAATTTTGATCTTCCGGCAAAAAACATCGATATTCATGCGCTGATGACCCCTGCGAAAGAAGTCGGCGGCGATTTCTACGACTTCTTCTATGTCGGCGTTGATTGCCTTTGTCTGGTAATCGCCGACGTCAGCGGCAAGGGCGTTCCTGCCTCCCTTTTCATGATGCGCGCAAAAACCGCTATCAAGAACTACACACGCAGCGGTATGAGCCCTGCCGAAGTGCTTTCCAAGGTGAATCACACGCTTTGCGAAGGCAACGATGCGGAAATGTTCGTAACCGTCTGGCTCGGCATTCTGAATCTGAAAACCGGGCAGATGCAGTGCGCCAACGCCGGGCATGAATACCCCGTACTGATGCGGGCAGACGGTAACTATGAGCTGCTGAAAGACCGACACGGACTGGTGCTGGCCGCCATGAACGGCATTAAATTCCCTGAATACGAAATTCAGATGAATCCCGGCGACCGGATCTTCGTATACACTGACGGTGTTCCCGAAGCCATAAATGAAAAAGAGGAAGCATACGGAACAGACCGTCTGGTCAGCCGGCTGAACCGCGTTAAAAACTATCCGCAGGATTATATTCTGAAAGAAATCCTGCAGGATATCCGGAACTTTGCCGGAACCGCAGAGCAGTTTGATGATATTACAATGATGGGACTGACCTATAAGGACACAGTCGGGTAAGTTACGTTTTTAAAGCGTCCTTGTACCAGGTCAGCAGTATCATCACGTCACAGTTACTCATCCCTTCCAGGGTCGTGATGCCGTTCTCGTCCGTCACTTTTCGCGGCTCTTCAATCAACTCAAGATCCTGGATAATCAGGTGATCTTTCAGCGTGATTTTGAGCTCCTTCAGGATTTTATTGATCATCTTCACCTTATGCCCGGCAAAGATCCCGTCCGGACGCTTCTCGGTGTAGGTCTCCAATAGCAGGTAGAGATCGTTGAACACCTGCATGATATACGCCAGGTCATGATGATCCCGAACGTACCATTTCTTTTCTTCCGGAGGCTTCTGTTCCTGGTCCTGATCCGCCGGAGAAAACTGCTTCCCCTTTTCTTTAAGGTACTGCACCCCATTGGATACCCGCCGCTGCATCGCGGCGGGATCCTTTTTCAGTTCGGCTATTTCCTTCTTCTTCGCGCAGCGCATCAGAAATGGGTCGCGGATTTCTCTCGGAACGGTGTTGGGCACCAGCGCAAAGTAGTTTTCGTTCGGATACATCCGGTCTGAAAAAAGCGGGACCACCTTGCCGATGGTCCTGCGCCTGACCCTGGAATTCTGTGTCGCGCTGGAATACTCACGCTCCAATTCCATCTGGACCGTCTTCTCGTTCCGGATGATGATTTTCCCCTGCTCAAAAGGGATGGGAACCGTAATATCTTCCAGATACATGGTTTACTCCTCCTCTTCTCTGTTTCGAGTGTCGGAATTCGAGTGTCCGTTTTCCCCGTCTGAAGCCTGTTTGTTTTCAACCGGATTGTTGATTTCATTGGCTTCATCCGCGGTTTTTCGAGTGTTTTTTTCCGAGTGTTCGAGTGTTTCTCCATGCAGATTCCGCATCCTTGCGGCGAAATCCGCAATCCGTTCGCTGGCCTTCTCCACCTCGTGCTCGCTGCTTTGGATCTGCAGCATCTCGTCCGGCTTCCCGTATACACGGTCCAGAATGATGCCGACCAGCGCCAGCTTGGCCGCATCGGGTACATTTCTGTCCTTCAGGATTTCTTCCATCCGGACTGCTGCTCGGTAGGCCAGTCCGCGCAGTTTATCCAGGGCTCCATTTGCGTCTGTGTCCGGCGCGGGAGTTTCCACCTCGCTGTCCCTGTCAAGGATGAGGTGATCGTTGGGTATATCATGAATCATAACTTGTTCCTCCTGTCTTTTCTATAATTACATATACCATCTTGGATCCCAGTACCGACAACAGCATGCGGCGCTGTCCGGAGCGTCGTCATGCTCGGCCTGTTCTGTATAATCCATGATCTGATTGATATAGTCCGGATCTGTACCACGAAGGAAGATAATGTTCGGCCACCACTTCTTCAGATACGTGGAAATCTTGATAAACTTGTTCTGATTTTCGGAATAGGATTTTGCCCATTTGCCCCTGTGCCGGATTTCCTTGCAAAGAAAACCTTTGTCGCCGTTATCCTCGCAATGCAAAGGCCAGCACAGGAGCCGATCCGCTTCGATGATGCATTCTTCAAGCACGGCATCCACAGGTTTGTGCCAAATCCGACCATAAAGATAGATTTTGTCACCGGTCCGTTTCGCGCAGGTGAAGGCAGTAAAATCACTCCCGCCGTAGGCTGCGTCGATGTGAGAAATGCCATTCCGCAGTTGTTTCGGATCGTCTGTGAAAACTGGCGGCGTATCGAAAAAGGCTTCTTCCGACGCAATGTGTTTCAGCTCATAATTCGCCGCGAACAGCGAAGGCGTCATTGACTGCCGGATCTCATCCAGCTTCTCGGTGGTAATCAGTCCCGTCTGGTAACAGTCGTATCGATGGATATTCGGCATCTTGCTGAACACGTCGTCCTTGTGCCAGGGCGTTCCCAGGTTGATAATCCGTCCGTCCCTGTTCCGGATGTTCTGCAGCTCGTCATACTGCAGCTTGGTACGCTCTCTCTCGGCCCTGCTGATGCGGTCGTTAAGGTTGCAGATGTCGTCGGTAATCACGTAATAGGCGTGTTTACCGGTGATACTGGCTCGAAGACCGATGCCCAGCAGCTGATGGGCGCCCATGGGCGATGTCCAGAGATTGGTTGAAATATGATCCGTACCTTCCGAAACAATTTGCAGCGGTTTGCCATGGATAAAATTGCAAAAATCCTTCATGAGACCCGTTCGAAGGATCTTCGCCACCATCCCCAGCATCTCGCTTACGTCGTTGTCTGTTTTCCGGATAAAAATGATGTTCCTTTCCGGGGTCATCAGAAGAATCAGGGCAATTGCCACAGCCAGGCAGGAGCTTTTGTAGCTCCCCCGGTGTGCCTGCAGCGTATAGTCTCCTTCACCGAAGACCATCTCATGGATCCATTCCCCGTGCAAAGGCGTCAGGTCTTTAAACCCGACTTCCTTGCCAATCTCTTCCAGGTGGCTGAAGGCATCCTTCAGCATCTCCAGTTTCTGCTCATTCATAGTTCAATGCTCCTTCATTTTGATTCGCTCAACCAAAGCCTGAATGCTGACGCCGGATTCCTCCGGAGTCCTCTCTTCCGCTTCAAGCTTCAGAACACCTTCAGGCTTTCCGTACGTCCGGTTCAGAATCATGTCAATCGCCTGAATTTGCGCATTCAGCGGTGCCTTGGGGTTATCAAGGACTCTTTCGATCACATCGACAGCCAGTGGTGCAAGGCTTAAGATCTTCCTTTTGGGATCCTTCTCCTCAAAAGAAGACGCAGCTTCCATGGCGATAATGTTGGGTCCGGCTGGAGTGTGTTTCATGTAAGATCATCCTTTCATATTAATAAATGGGTAGAAAAAAACCGGTTCGGAGTTTTCTCCGAATCGGTTGATTCTCGCTGTCTTGATTTTAGTACATCATAAATGATATCATCCATGAACACAATATTCAACAGTCATTGACGTGTCATAGGAGTGTCATAGGCGTGATTCTTTCCCGTTGCCTTTCAAATCCTGTTCGACAGCATATCTGATATCATATATCGAAACGGCATTCAACATGCAATGTCCCGGTTATCAACCGGCAATTTTTTTCAAATGAAAAACTCTGCACGCTGCTCGCACATCATAATAATATCACCCTGGGCAGCGGTACACAAGGAGTACACCCCTGTCACTCCCCTGTCACTCCCCCGTCACTCCCCTGTCACTCTTTAAATCGGTTTAACAGTTACAACTTCCGGTAGGTAATGTATTCTCCTGATCATGAGAATCTTTTTGTAGTTTACAGTATATTGTTAATCACGGAGGTTTTCAAGAGGAAGTGAGTGGCATTCAGAGGAAGTGAGAGGCTGTTTTTTACAGATCTTAATACTTCGAACGCCAGAGAGCAAGAACAGTGGTTTTAGCTAAAGACATCCAGACAACTGTATTTACAGGATTGTGAATGAGTCTTCTTAAGTGAAAAAAGCCATCCCACAATGGGACAGCTTTTTTCAAAAACCAATTCTAACCTTTCGCGATAGAAACAGCGCCGGCCTTTTTTGCCTTGGCTTTATCACGTGCACTGAGAATCACGCTCTGAAGGAGAATGAAAACACCCAGCAAGGCACCGCTGGCCATATCCTGCCACCAGGAGTCATTCAGCTTGCTCATGCCAATGATCTTCTGGATCGTAGCCAGGATCATCGTTCCGAAGAAGGTGCCGATCACATTGCCGACGCCGCCGGTCAGCAGCGTTCCGCCGATTATCGAAGCGGCAATTGCGTCCATTTCACTTCTCATGGCGACACTCGCATTTCCCGTCGGTTTATGCATGAGGAATACAAAGCCCGCAATACCACTCAAAAGTCCGCTGATAACATAGCTCATGAAACGGGTTCGCTTCACATTGATACCGAGCATCAGAGCGCTCTGCTGATTTCCGCCGAGGGCGTAGATATTCCGTCCGAGCTTTATATACCGGAGCATCAGGAAGCTAAGCACAACCACCAGCAGCGCAACCACAGCGCCAATCTCAAGCTTTGCAGGGATTGTGTTTCCGTTCTGTGCAATATATCCAAGGAACGGGATTTCGATCTTATTACTGCGGAAAGCATAGAACGCGGCATGGGTCTGAGCAGAAACCTTCACAGGTTCCACAGAAAGCATAGTCGTAAGTCCTCTGGACAGGAACATACCGGCAAGAGTTACGATAAAGGGTTGTATCTCCAGATAACTGATAAGGAAGCCCTGGCCCACGCCGAAAGCAAGGCCAATTCCCAAAGCGAGAAGCAAGGTGACAATAATTCCCAATTCATTCTGCGGTGCCGAATTGTTCAGGAAGATTGAACAAGCCATGACGGTCAGGCTGATGACACCGCCGACACTGATATTAATCCCGCCACCAATCATTACGATGGACAAGGCGCAGGAAATAATAATCAGGTATGCATTATCATTCAGGAGGTCAAAGAACATCTGGAACTTTTCAAATCCCTGGACACCGGTGACGATGGCCGCAATATACATGACCGCGAAAATGCAGACGGCGATCGTAGTCAGTAGCTGGGTATTATTCAAAGGCTCTCTGCGTTTCATGATCACCTCACCCCCTTTGCGGTACTGAGCTGCCTGCCGGATTTCATTTTATTGGAGAGAGCGGCAATCTTGCTCTTGATCACTGGGGAGCCGGCAACCACGATGACGATAATCACAATGGCCTTATAGGCCTTTACATTCACGGTTGCAACGTTCATTGCATAAAGCGTTGTGGTCAGCATCTGGATAATATAAGCACCCATAATACTACCGGCGATTCTGAATTTGCCGCCGCCCAGATTGTTTCCGCCGATGGCAACAGCAAGAATTGCGTCCATTTCAACATCAACGAGCAGGGTTTTATGGCTTAATTGGGCCATACGGCAAACGCCGATCATGGAAGCGACTGCTACACAGACTCCCAGCAAGACAAAACTCAACAGCTTGATAACTGTAGGATTGATGCCGTTCAACCGGGCCGCACCCTGATTAATACCAACCGACTGTGTATAGAGCCGGAGGTTCGTAAACCTGAAAACCAGGGACAGAATGATACCGACAAGAATAACCGCAAAGATCGGCGTAGGGATCGGAATTCCCGGAATCGTCATACCCATTGCCCGAATAATCGGACTGTTCAGCTGGGGAGTGGCGCTGCCGGTGATCCAGTATGCAATGGAGCGTCCGCAGGAGAACAGGATCAGGGTTGCAATCATCGGTTGTATTCTGAAGACGGCAACCAATGTTCCGTTAAACATCATAAAGGCAACAGCAGCAAGTATGCAGACCAGCACACCTAAAATTACGGAACCGGCGGTGATTTCCTCACCGGACTTGAGAACCTTCACAAAGAAACTGCCTGCAATGGCTCCGACCGCCCCGACGGAAATATCCTGACCTCCGCAAGCCGCGGTCACCAGCGTCATACCCATGGCAATAATCGCCAGAGCGCTTGCATTATCAATAATCGTGATCAGATTACCGCTGAGTACGCTGTTTCCGTCATTGTTCACTGCAACCTTGATAGCGAAAAAATTCGGATCGCGGATGAGGTTGAACAGAAGCAGAATCGCCAATGCGGTCAGCGGGATCAGAAGCTGACCGAGCGCACTCTTTTTTCCGTTTTTGCTCTTCGAGATCATGTTACCGTTCACCTCCCGCAATTGTCTTCATGACCTGTGCCTGGGTCAGTTGGTCACCGGTCAGTTCACCGACAATATTCCTGTCTCTCATGACAATCAGCCGACTGCATGTACGCAGCATTTCCTCTATTTCAGAAGAGATGAACGTAATGCTCATGTTCTCCTCTGTTGCCAATTTCAGCACCAGTTTCTGAATTTCAAGTTTGGTACCAACGTCGATGCCGCGGGTCGGCTCGTCCAGAATGAGATAATCCGGATGTGTCAACAACCAGCGGGCCAGAATCACCTTCTGCTGGTTTCCGCCTGAAAGGCTTCCCACTGGCGTTTCCTGGCTTGCAGTTTTGATGCTGAGTGCCTTGATATATTCATCGGCAAATTCTTCAATTTCCTTCTTGCTCATGGGATGGAAGAAACCCTTCATGACCTGCAGTGCAAGAATAATATTCTCGCGCACCGAAAGATCAGCTATAATTCCATCGCGTTTACGGTCTTCAGGCAGATAACCGATGCCGGCTTTCATGGCTTCATGCGGCTTTGTAATATTGACTTTCTTTCCCTTTACCTGCACATCGCCGCCCGTTACCCGGTCAGCTCCGAAGATCGCCCGAACGCTTTCACTGCGTCCGGAACCCAGCAGACCGGTAAAGCCGTTTACCTCACCCTCGTGAATCACAAAGTCGAAAGGTTTACTTTCAGAGCTGGAAAGGTCTTTTGCCTGATAGACCACTTTTTCCCCGGCAGTCTTCTTTTGTCCGATCTCCTCGAGATCCGCAAGATCGTCCAGATTCTTGCCCATCATCCTGGCGACCAGCTCCACCTGCGGCAGATCGCTGATTGGGTACTCACCGACCAGTTCGCCGTTGCGAAGCACGGTAATACGATCGCTGACTTCATATACCTGTTCAAGGAAATGGGTAACAAAGATGATACCGACACCGCGGCTCTTCAGATCGCGCATGAGTCCGAAAAGCATCTGGACTTCCTTATCATCCAGAGATGAGGTCGGTTCATCCAGGATCAGAACTTTACAATTCATGTCCACCGCGCGGGCGATAGCCACCATCTGCTGTACAGCCAGGGAACAGTTCCCAAGCTCCTGCTTGGCCCTGGCGGGAACACCCAGACTTTTCAGGATTTCATTCGCTCTATTTTCGTAATCCTTCCAGTGCACCATTTGTCCCTTGTTTCTGCCGATAAACATATTTTCCGCCACAGTCAGATTCGGGCACAGAGTGATTTCCTGATACACTGTTGCAATACCGATATCCTGCGCTTCCTGAGGAGAATGAATATGCGCTTCCCCGTCCACACCTTCCACCCAAATACTTCCGCCGTCCTTTTCATGAACACCGGTCAGCACCTTGATCAGCGTTGATTTTCCCGCTCCGTTTTCACCCATGAGCGCATGAATCTCGCCCTTTCGAAGGGTAAAATCCACTTTATTCAGCGCTTTTGTGCCCGGAAACCGCTTATCGA
>Ga0265298_10007112_pt1 | contig 13684 bp, 10 predicted proteins | sample AusTroGonzalo_MG_3_FD_193486 | JGI IMG/M metagenome (GOLD analysis project Ga0265298, IMG submission 193486) | Bovine rumen microbial communities from tropical cattle in Woodstock, Queensland, Australia - Gonzalo_01 | ecosystem: Host-associated > Mammals > Digestive system > Stomach > Rumen ...
TAGCCATTGTCCAAGTACAGCGAGCTAACTCCTTCTAAGCCAAAAATCTTCTCTTGCAGACGGCTTTCGTCGTAAATGTCGCCTTTGTCTATGGATAATACTTTATTTAATAACTCCGTGGTATAAATAGAGTTACCTAACCAAGAGATGTTCCCGAAATAGTATTTTTTCCCTTCGTCAATGCTTATTTCAATGTGTAATAAGGAAGAATCAAGGGCGTAAACTGTGTCTTTGGTGATTTTTGCGTCACGGTAGCCCAATTTCTTGTATTTGTCGATGATGGATTTCTTATCTGTTTCGTAATCTTTGGCAATATATTTTGATTTTTTGAATATGTACCATGCTTTTTTCTTGGTTTTTTTCATCGTTCGGCGAAGTTTCTTGTCGGTGAGCGCTTCGTTACCAGAAAAAACAATGTTGTCAATTTTTACTCTTTCGTTCTTGTCAATGTAAATCAAAATGTTAGAAGTGTTAAACGATGTGCTGTCATTTTTTTCTTCCAATCGAATGCTGGCATTTCTGTATCCTTTGTCATCGTAATAATCCCTAATTTTTTTGACTGCCATGTCCTTTTGGTTCTCGGTAATTTGCATGTGAGATTTTAAATCCAGAAGATCTTTTATGTCATTTTGTTGTGACTTCTTTACGCCAATGATGCTGACGGTATTGAGTCGTGCGCGTTCAATGATGGAAATAGTCAGATAAATATTGTCGCCCTCAATTTTTGATGCCGAAATTTTTGCGTCGGCAAACATTCCTTGTTCCCACAGTTTTTCGATTGCGGCAGTTATTTCTGGTCCGGGAACGGAAATTTCCTGTCCGACGTATAATCCCGTCGTTCTGATAATTGGCGGTGCTTGAAGATATTTTGTTCCTTCCACCTCAATACCAGCGATGGTATATTTCTTTACTTGTGCAAATGTTGAAATCGCAAGTAGGTTCAGTAGAAGGAATAGGACTATTTGTATTTTTTTCATTGAGTGTGCGTTAAATTTGTGAGTCAACTTTTCCAAAGCGACGTTTTCTGTTTTGGTAGTCAATTATGGCTTTGTAGAATTCTTCTTTTGTGAAGTCAGGCCATAATGTGTCGGTAAAATAAAATTCGGTGTAAGCGCATTGCCACAGAAGAAAATTGCTTATTCTATATTCTCCGCTTGTCCGAATCAATAATTCGGGATCGGGAATGTCTTTCGTACATAAATGTTGTTGAATGGTTTCAGAGGTTATGTCCTCAATTGCAAGATTGTGGCTCAGACATTCTTTTGCAATGGATTTTGCCATTTCGGTAATTTCCCAACGACCACTGTAACTTATTGCCAAGATCAAGGTTAGACCTGTGTTCGCTGCTGTTTTGTCTATCACGTTTTGCAAAGAGTCTTGAACAGATTTTGGTAAACTGCCGAAATCTCCAATCGTGATAAGTTTCACATTGTTTTTGACTAATTTTTCAAGATTCTTTTCCGAAGCACTAATCAAAAGGTTCATTAAACCAGAAACCTCGTCTTTCGGACGGTTCCAGTTTTCGGTAGAAAACGTGTAAAGTGTAAGATATTTTATCCCTAATTCTGCAGCTGTCGCAACAATGGTATCTACCGTGGAGACTCCTTTTTGGTGACCGAGCAGACGTATATTGCCTCGCTTGTTCGCCCAGCGGCCATTCCCATCCATCGTAATTGCTACGTGCTGGGGTAATTTTGCTATATCAATATCTTCTTTTGTTACTATTGTCATATTTCCTCAATTCGTATATTGGACAAGGAATTTTTTCGTCGCTAAAATTAAACAATAAAGAGATACCAAGTACCGAAAACCAATCATTTGTTTTCTGAAAAGATATTTGTTTGTAGTGTAAATATCCGTCGTTGGCGTGATATGCCAGTTGATCGAGTTTGTCGGTGAAGGTTTTTCGGAATACCCATTCGCCTCGGAGTTCCAGTCGTGGAAGCAATTTATATTTTAATCCTAATCCTTGTGCAATGTTAAATGCTTCGAACCATTTTATGTTTTCCAAATAAAGTGCACCGATGCCAAAAACCACAAATGGCGAAAAGTTTTTCTCTTTTTTGTTGTTCGTCACTTCAAAAAAATTGAATTCAAGCATTGCTGATGCTTCCATTATTTTAGTATCGTCAAAGAAATAAGCTCTATTTGTTTGATATCCGTTATCAAAATCCTCGTCATTCGCCGCCAGGTTACCAAATGTCGCACCGAGGCGAAGGGAATAATGAGGGTTGAAGTTTTTTCTGAAAATGCCACCGAAAGCTGGCTGTGGGGAGTAATAGGGGCTTCGCATATTTACGTCGCCGTTATATTGCATTGTTCCTAATAAAATTCCAAAATCAAAATCTTTTTTCTGACCATAGGAATTGAAACAAAGACAAAGTATCGCAATAAAAAGTATGCTACGTTTTATGTGTATCAATGCTTCCATTGTTGTTTTTTGCGGGACAAAGATAGTTTTTTTGTCCGTACCCATGAACAAATAACGAATAAAACCGAAAAAAAGTATGTGTCAATGCTTATTTTTGGAACGTAGGCCAACCTGCTTTGTTTTCTTTCAGTCTATAATGAGCCGAAATCATTATAAACATGTAGAAATCATTGTCGTATGGGTCGCCACGCTGTTCATTGTAATAATGGTATCCAACGTATGGGTCACAATGTCGGTCATACGCGGGATCGGCACAATAACGTGCTGTCATATCGGGAACAGTTTCATCGTAAAGAGCGACCAAATCTGGATTTGCGTACGTTGTACTAACATCGTCCAAATAGTCGGTAAACAGGAACCTAACTCCAACCTCTCCTGAAATAGCCCATTGTTTGTTTATTGTGTATTTCCCGATAAGCCCCATAGGAATGCATAATTGGTAGAGAGAGTAACCTCGTCTTGTCGCCATGTATCGTTGACCTTCGGTCCCGATAGGTTGTAAAGCAACCCATTGTCCATCAATCTTTGCTTTAGGATTGAAGTGATATGCTCCAATTCCTACGAAACAGAATGTCGCAAGTTTTCTCCCTCGTTGACCACGAACACCTCGTAAGTCGTAAATGTGACCACCTCTTTCTTTTCTAATCTTATATTCAACCCGAAAACTGACTTCTTGAATAGGACTACGAAATTTTATTGCTCTATCGTTTCTAAAATACTCTTTTGTTTTCGCATCATCGCCAAAAATCATACCTACTGAATAGGTCGCTTGCCAAGAAACACGTTCGCGAAACGTTTTTCTGATACCGATATTTCCACCGAATCGAGTAGATAAAAAGTCATAATCTAGGATATTGTTTCGTCCAACGCCATTTCCTCCACCAAGTTCTCCTAACATTGCAGAAGGACCAAATCCGCCAATTAGTTCATAGGGATATTTTTTCCAGTTGTTGTCTTGCCCGAAAACAACTGTATATCCTAAGATAAACAGAATACCGAGTGAAAGAGCTCTTGTATGAATTCCCTGCATAGAACTATTGTTTAAAATGCAAAAATAATAGAAAGTTTTTGAAAAATCAATTTTTTTTATTTCCTAATGTCAATACCTAACTTTAATTTTTCCCGAAGTGTTTTGAAGAAACTTGTGTCGGGACATTCTACAATTGATATTTTGTGTTTTGATTTTTTTATTGTAATAGTTGTTTTGGTTTCCTGCACCGTTTGGCTTTGGTAATCGTTTGAAATAAGAAAGTTGGTGTATTCTCCACTCGCTTCCAACACTATTGTTTCTGAATCGGGAATGATGATAGGTCGTATGCTTAGCGTATGGGGAGCGATTGGCGTAATGATAACCGACTTGCTTTCTGGTGAAAGAATTGGAGCTCCAAGACTTAATGAATACCCCGTCGAGCCGGTTGGCGTGCTAATAGCAACTCCATCAGCCCAAAAAGAACAGAAAAATTCTTTTTTGATGTAAACGTTTATTTTTATCAATTTGACCGCATTACTTTTTTGTAACGTGATTTCGTTCAGTCCAATTCCTGTAACTTTTTTTCGAGGCGTGGCGGAATACGAAAAATCTAAAATTGACCGTTGTTTTATGGCGTATTTTTTTTCTTTGATGTTTTTTATCAAATTATCAATGTCGTCGGGATTTGTTTGTGCTAAAAATCCAAGTTTCCCGAAATTTATGCCAAGAATAGGAATGTTTGTCTTGTAACAAAGATGGGCACATTGTAAGAATGTCCCGTCGCCGCCAAGACTTATGATGATTTCAGCATCATTTTTCGTTAATGACGAAAATTCGGGAATGTTCGAAATACTGAAACTCTGTGAGTGTATTTCTTTTTTGAAATCCTTGTAGATAAGTAATTCAAAACCGCTTGCGACAAAGCTGTGAAGTATTTCTTCCACTTTGGAAGTGCAGTCTGTTGTTACTTTTGTTCCGAAAATTGCAATTTTCATATGAGCACTATTGTTTTTTTCGGTTGTAAAGATATGAAAATGAGTTATAAAAAAAAAGACGACCTAAGTCGTCTTTCAATTATTGTAATTTAAATCGTTTTTCAAGGTCGGTGATATATCGCTTGAATCGTTTGTCGGTTTCCATAAGATTATTTACTGTCTTGCAGGCGTGGAGCACTGTTGCGTGGTCTTTGCCGCCAATTTGAGAACCGATGGAAGCCAATGAATTTTTTGTATAGATTTTTGCGAAATACATGGCAACTTGACGAGATTGTACGATTTCTCTCTTTCTTGTTTTTGACTTCAATTGATCTGGAGCAATGTTGAAATAGTCGCAAACCGTTTTCTTTATGAAATCGATTGAAATGTCTTGTTGCGTGCTTTTTACCAATTTTTCAACGACGTCTTTCGCCAAATCAAGACTTAATTGTTTTTTGTTGATGGTTGCTTGTGCGAAAATTGAGATTAATACACCTTCAAGCTCACGAACGTTTGATGAAATATGATTTGCAATGTATTCAACAACATCTTCGTCAATGTTAAGACCTTCTTTCTTGATCTTTAGTTTGAGAATTTCCAAGCGAGTCTCGAAATTCGGAACGGTAAGTTCTGCCGACAAGCCCCATTTGAAACGAGAAAGCAGTCGTTCGTTCAAACCTTGCATCTCAACAGGTGGACAATCGGAGGTCAAAATGATTTGTTTCCCTTTTTGATGTAGGTAATTGAATATTTGGAAGAACGCATTTTGAGTCCCTTCTTTTTTGGCAAATAATTGAACGTCTTCAATGATTAAGACATCAATATTCTGATAAAAATGCAAGAAATTGTTTCTGTCATTATCCAATGAAGCTTGTACATATTGTCTTTCAAATGTATCGGCATCAACGTATAGTACGTTCTTTTTCGGATACATTTCCTTGATTTCAACTCCAATCGCTTGTACCAAGTGAGTTTTTCCCAAACCTGACTTACCATATACAAGAAGTGGATTGTAGTTTGATTTCACGGCGTTGTGAGCCACTGCCAAACCTGCCGAACGAGCCAAACGGTTGCAATCACCTTCCACATAGTTTGAAAATGTGTAACTTGGATTGAGTTGTGAATCAATGGTGCTTTTAACTCCTGGAATGATAAACGGATCCTTAATTTCTTTATTAGGACTATATTGATTTACTGGAGCGTATGCTTGCGTATTCTTTTTGGTCGTTGTTTCAATACGGCTTGCAATTTTCTTGTCGGGCACATTTCTCTTTACTAAAACGCCATATTGTAATGAAGCGTTAGCTCCGAAAAATTTGTGCAATACGCTACGAAGCAAGTCAATGTAGTTCTCTTCAATGTATTCACGGTAGAAATCACTCGGAACTTGTAAGGTTAATGTGTTATCTTCCCATGAAAGAGCTTGAATTGGCTCAAACCATGTCTTATAACTTTGAATGTTATCGTCCCCTAAATTGTCCTTAATAAATTTCAGACTTTCTGCCCACAAATCTTCTAAACCCGACTTATTCTCCAGTAATTCCATTTCTTTGTTTTATATTTTGTTTTGTTATTTTCTCTTCAACAAAGTTGGTAATAAATTTTCAAAAAAAAAGTTCAAAATCACTTGTTTTTTTAAAATGTTCTATATGATTTTGGTTTTCAGTAGATTAAAATTTCAAAAAAAAATCAAAATATGCATTGTGTTGATTATCAGTGCGATACATTTAAATAATTGATAGTTTTAGAGTTGCAAAAGAAACTTCAACTTTTTGTTTAGTTCTTTTGTTTTTTTTATTTAAGAAAAACAGAAAAAAAACTGTTTTCGACCTTATGTAGTTTTTCTGCAATTTATTGGAACTCAGCATGATATGGTTTTTATATGACCTAATGCGCTGAAACCCATATAGTCTGCGTATTTTCCTATTTTTTTTCTTTCTTTTCTTTTGAAGAGCTAAAAATCGGGAACGAAACGTATCTCTTTGGATTCTTTTGTACGTCGATCAAAAGTGTATTCAACTGATTTGACGCGTTGTCAAGGTTGTTATACAGCGATTTGTCGTTGATAAGGGCACCCAAAGAACTTTGACCGCTGTTGATTTGTTGCAACACTTGGTTGAGTTCCGTGACGGCAGCCTCGGTTTTCGTGAGCGTTTCTGTGATGTTTGCCTTTGAAAGCGAGTCGCTCATATTTGAGAAATTCGCAATAATTGCGCCTATGTCTTCGGAATGATCGTTGATGTTTTTGCTTATGCCGTTAACATTTGCAAGGATTCCTTGAATGTTCTGGTCGCCGTTGGTCAGGATGGTGTCCAACGTGACGCCTGAGTGATGAATCGCGTCAATTGCATTTTGTAATTTCACGAAACAACGGCGTAATTCCTCGCCATTCGATTCGTTTACCACATATTTTATCTGGTCGATTGCAACGGCGGCGCTTTCCAATAGTTTCTCCGCTTGACGTTTTAATGGTGCTACCTCAATTCGAACTTGGTCGGTGATTGATGCCTCAATTTCAGAATTTAGCGTGTCGAAATTGCTGATATATTCATCGTTTTCGGAGAATGTCGCTGGTAATATGATGTCGATTGCCTTGGAACCGAGCAAGTCGGAACTGAAAATTCTTGCTATGGTCGTTTTGGGCAGGCGAATATCTGACGCAATGCTTAATTCAACGGTGAGTTGGTTGTATTGCGACGAGGTGAAATATATATCTTTCACATGACCGATTTTATAACCACGCAATAGCACTGCCGCATTTTTTTGAAGCCCTTCAACTTGTGTATACGTCGTATAATAGAGATTTTCTTTTGTGAAAAGATTTTTTCCTTTGCAGAAATTGATGCCCCAAACAAGAATGCCTGCAACGATGATTACAATAAGTCCGATTTTTATTGATTTCTCTTTATCCATAGTTAATTAGTTTTTTTTCTTGCTTCTGAAACTTGTAGTTTTTTATTGTCTTTGTCCCGTGCAATGATGTATGCTGAAGGATATTTCTCCTTCACGTCTTGCATAAGGGCAGTTATTTCCTTATACGTGGCCGTTTTACCATAATAATATTTGTATAAGCCATCTTCTTCAAGCACGAAAACACCTTGTAATCCTTTGAAATTCGCTGGCGTGCAAGGTGTTTTGTCTTTCCCTGCACCGATTTGGATGCTGTAGGTGATGTCGAATGAATTTTGTGCCGGTTTTTGAACGGTTTGACTTTGGGTAGGCGTCGTTTTTTGCGGCGTTACGGGTTTCGTTGTCGTGCTTGTTTGTGGTTTCGTTGTCGTTGATGACGACGGCGTGTTTGTGGTCGTATTTGTTACCGACATGTTGCCGTTGGAACGTTTTTCAATGTAGTTCTTGTATTCTACAAAGGCATTGTAGATTGCGTATGCCATTTCTGCCTGATTGTCGCTGTTGTTCAACCAGATTTCCTCTTCGACATTGGAAATGAAGCCCGTTTCGATTAAGACGCTCGGCATGGCCGTTTTCCACAGTACGAGGAACGGAGCCTGATGAACGCTTCTGTCTTTTCGACCGACTTCTTCACGAAACTGTTTCTGAATCATGCCTGCCAATGCCAAACTATTGTCGCAGAAGGCGCCTTGTTGCAGGTTGTGTAAAATAATCGCCTCGTTGTCATTGGCCGACATACCTTTATATTGTGATGCGTCGGATTCTAAGGAGATTACGTTGTTTTCCATTTTTGCAACTTTCAAATTCGCCTCGTTTTTTGCCAAACCCATCGTCCACGTGTCGGTTCCACTGGCATCGGGATTAGGATTCGCATTGACGTGGATTGAGATGAACAAATCGGCTTTCGCCTTGTTCGCAATCTCTGCTCTTCGGTGCAATTCAATGAATTCATCGGTAGTTCGTGTGTAAATGACCTTCACGTCGGGTAGGTTGGTGGAAATCAGTCCGCCTGTTTTCAATGCGATAGATAACGTGATGTTTTTCTCTTTTGAAATTTTTCCGCATGCACCGGGGTCTTTCCCTCCGTGACCTGCATCAATGACAACAGTTTTTACCGCGTATGAAGGATTGTTCTGTGCAAAAGAGTAGAAATTTGCAAGAATCGTTATCCCAAGGGTGACAATTATAATATGTAGAGTTTTCATTGTTTGCATAATGTTATAAAGTATTCCTGCCAGTTTTTCGTCAAGATTGAAAATTTCTAATTATTTTTGCCAACAACTAACGGTTTACGTTATATGTCACAAAAATAGTATTTTAACAACTTGCAGAGACAAAGTTTTAAATATTTTTTACTAACACTTTTTTCAAGTGTCTTTTTTTTGTTCTCGTACGCACAACAAGACTCAACTTTCGTGCCACAAGATAGCATTGCGCAGCAGCAGGAGACAAAAACCAAGAAAAAAGATAGCGGACTTGATAGTCCGGTGACGTATTCTTCACAAGATTCCATAGTATTTCACATCTCTGGAAATTCGGTACAGACATACGGTGACGGAAAGGTGAAATATGAAAATATTGACCTTGAATCGGAATATATAGAATTGAACGTGGTGAAGCGTGAGGTGTTTGCAAAAGGCTTGCCCGATTCAACAAACGAAGTGAAGGGGAGTCCCGTGTATAAGGACGCCTCGGAATCGTTTGACGCTGATTCGATGAGATATAATTTTGACTCAAAGAAAGGTTTGGCGTTTGGCATTTATACGCAACAAGACGAGGCATATCTGCATGGGGGACGGACGAAAATCCACGACAATAAGGAAATCCACATTCAGCATGGTAAATACACGACGTGCGATGACAAAGACCCTCATTTTTTTGTTGAGATGACGAAGGCTAAAATCGTGGTTGACGATAAGATTGTATTTGGTCCCGCATGGGTCGTCGTTGACGAGATTCCTGTTCCCGTTGTGTTACCGTTTGGCTATTTCCCCATTCGGAAAGGTCGTTCCAATGGTATCATCATTCCGACGATAGGTGAGGAATCGACCAAAGGTTTTTATTTCCGAAATGGTGGTGTGTATTTTGGTATCAGCGAATATGTCGATTTCAAATGGTTGGCCGATGTGTATTCGTTGGGCTCGTGGAGAACGACCGTGTCATCCAATTATAAGGTACGCTACCGTTTCAACGGAAACTTTTCGGTGACGTACGCAAGTTTGGTGACGAACGAAATCCGTCAGGCACCGACATTTAATGTGAAATGGTCGCACTCGCAGACGCAAAAGTCGCCGTATAGCCCTAATTTCAGTGCAAATGTGAATTATGGATCGGCTGGATATGCGAAACAAAATACATATAGCACGAGTGAATATTTGAACAATCAGATTTCTTCAAACATTTATTTGAGCAAGAAGTTTGCCGGCACGCCGTTGGCCATTTCGGCATCGTTGTCGCATAGTCAAAACAATATTGACAGTACCATAACGTTGACCTTGCCACAATTGCGATTGACGGCATCGACGTTTACGCCGCTGAAAAGGAAACACGCTGTCGGTAAGGAACGCTTTTACGAGAAAATCGCAGTCTCTTATACGGGCGAAATGCAGAACAAGTTGGTCAATGCCAAGTTGGACTCGAATTTTTATAGAAAAGAGACTCTGGATTTGTTCCAAAGCGGTATAAATCACTCAATTCCCGTATCGGCAAGTTTTAAATTGTTTAAATATATAACTGTTTCTCCATCATTTAATTACCAAGAACGTTGGTACACGACAAAATTGAAGAAGGAATGGGACGACGACTATATCCAGTACACGAAGACCGACACCATTATTGGTGGTGTCAGAATTGACACGCTGAGCGAATTCAATCGTGTATATAATTATTCGCTTGGGGTGAGTGCAAATACAAAGATTTATGGTATGTACCGCTTCCGTGGGCAGGCGCTCAAGGCGATTCGTCACGTGGTTACGCCAACGGTATCGTACATCATTACGCCCGACTTTTCGTCGGATAAATATGGCTATTATGGAAAATATGTGAAAAATTCGAGTGGCGACGAGGCGTTGTATTCTTATTATGAAAAGGGTATTTACGGCGTGCCTTCTTCGCAAAAACAAAGTTCCATATCGTTCTCGTTGGGCAACAACGTGGAAGCTAAAGTGAGAAGTAAGACCGATACGGTGACGGGTACCAAAAAGATTAAGTTGATAGAAAATCTTTCGTTGAGCGGCTCGTATAATTTTGCCGCTGATTCGTTGAAGATGAGCCTCATCAGTTTATCGGGCTATTCAACCATATTGAATCGCTTTACGATACGCTATTCGGCAACGTTTGACCCCTATGCCATTGGCGTGAAAGAATCGGATAACGGAAGTCGGACGCAAGTTCGTGTAAACAATTATATGATTGACAAATACGGTTCATTGTGGCGTAAGACACAAGACCAGTGGGCAACGTCACTCTCATACACATTTGGCCCTGTCAGTGATAATGTGGAGAATCTCAATCTTCCTGTTGATGAAATGTATTCATACTGGGATGTGCCTTGGAGTTTGAATCTCTCGTATTCGTTGAGTATTCCGCGAAAGTATTATTATGACTACAACAACCAGTTGGATTCCGTGTCGAATAATGTGATTCAGACAATTAGCGCGAGCGGTAAGGTAAGCTTGACAAAGAATTGGAATATTGCATTCTCGACAGGTTGGGATTTTGAAGAAAAAGGCATTTCATATACGACGTTAAATGTATATCGCGACTTGCATTGTTGGGATATGGCGTTCACGTGGGTTCCGTTTGGTGACCGTCAACGTTGGGAGTTTGTCCTGAAGATAAAGGCAAGTATGTTGAGTGACATTAAAGTTGAGATGAAGAGTTCTTCGGATTATTTCTAATTTATATAACATGAATACTATTATTTATACAAAAAATGCTCCTGAACCTATAGGACCATACAAACAAGCGATACTAGCAAACAATACATTATATGTTTCTGGTCAGATTCCTATAAATCCGCAAACGGGCGAATTGGTTTCTGAGTCGTATCCCAAAGCTACAGAGCAAGTTATGAAAAATATCTCGGCAATTCTGCAAGCTGCGAATATGACGTTTGACAACGTGGTTCGATGTACTATTTTTGTTGCCGATTTGGCACATTTTGGCGAAGTGAACGAGGTGTATGGTAAATTCTTTGGTGAAAAATCTCCGTCGCGTGAATGTGTGCAAGTTGCCGCCTTGCCCAAAGGAAGTTTGGTTGAGATTTCTGCTATTGCAGTACGATAATGCTAAAATCAAAAAATAGCAATGCATAAAGGATTGCCATGTATTATCTAAATTTATATATTTGCAAGGAATAAAAATAAAATAATTAATGGCAAAAGTTTCATCAACACAATTATTGAAAGCAATAGTTGAAGGAATCAAGGAAAAGAAGGGAAAAAACATCGTAAGTCTTGATTTCAAGAAAATAGATAATGCTATTTGCCGTTATTTTGTAATTTGTGAGGGTGATTCGTCAACGCAGGTTGATGCTATTGCCGACGAAGTGGAGGATTATGTGCGTAAGAAAACGGGCGAGAAGGTCTGGGGAAGCTCTGGCTACGAAAATGCCGAATGGATTTTTCTTGACTATGGTGACGTGATTGTACACGTGTTCCAACCTCACATTCGTGAGTATTATAAAATAGAAGATTTATGGGCTGATTGTCCTAAAAAAGAGTATAATAACGAAGATTAATATGGCGGAAGAAAAAGAAAAGAATACAAAACAGGAAGAAAAAAAGGATCCGAAGAAAAACCCTTTTACGCCTCCTGATTTCAAGAATTTTAAGAATCCTAAGAATAGCGGAAACAACATTTGGATTTATGTTGTGTTGTTGGTGGTTTTCGCCATTTTCTCCTTTATGGATTTTAGCGGCAGTGCAAAGAAAATCACTTCCACGGAATTTGAATCAAAATTGCGTAACGGCGAGATAGAAAAAGTTGTTGTCGTCAATCGCGAATATGTTGATATTTATTTGACGGCAAGCAATACGGGACATGGCAACGCCTCGCCCGATTATACTATGACGATTGGTTCAATCGAAAGTTTCGAGAGAAAGTTGGAAAATACCAACGTCAATATCGAATATCAGACAAAACATAATTATGCGTTTGAAATAATTAGTTGGATTTTGCCCTTAGTGTTGCTCGTTGCCGTTTGGATGTTTTTTATGAAACGTATGGGCGGTGGCTCCAGCAGTGGTGGCGGTGGCGGCATTTTTAACATTGGAAAGTCACGTGCAAAATTGTTTGAGAACGAGGACAAGGTTAAAACCACGTTCAAGGATGTTGCTGGTCTTGAAGAAGCAAAAGTTGAGATTCGCGAGATAGTCGATTTCTTGAAAAATCCGAAAAAATATACCGAACTGGGTGGTAAGATACCTAAGGGAGCATTGTTGGTAGGTCCTCCGGGAACTGGTAAGACGTTGCTTGCTAAGGCCGTGGCAGGCGAGGCGGGAGTGCCTTTCTTCTCGTTGGCTGGCTCCGATTTCGTTGAAATGTTCGTCGGCGTTGGTGCCGCTCGCGTACGCGATTTGTTCCGTGAGGCAAAATCAAAGGCTCCATGTATTATTTTCATTGACGAAATTGATGCGATAGGACGTGCTCGTGGAAAAAATGGCTTTAATACCAACGACGAACGCGAAAGCACGCTAAACCAGTTGCTTACCGAAATGGACGGCTTCGGAACGGACTCGGGCGTTATTGTCCTTGCCGCTACAAACCGTGCCGAGATACTTGACAAGGCATTGTTGCGCGCTGGTCGTTTCGATAGACAAATCAATGTGGAACTGCCCGATTTGAAAGAACGTGAACAGATTTTTGACGTGCATTTGCGCCCGTTGAAATTCGTTTCGGAAATAAAGTCTTCGTTTTTGGCAAAACAAACACCCGGTTTCTCTGGTGCCGACATTGCCAACGTGTGCAACGAGGCAGCGTTGATTGCTGCTCGTCATGATAAGAAACAGATAGAAAAACAAGATTTCCTTGATGCGATTGACAGAATCGTCGGCGGTCTTGAAAAGAAAAATAAAATTATGACACAGGTCGAGAAGCGCACGATTGCGTTCCACGAGGCTGGTCATGCCACATTGAGTTGGTTCTTGGAATATGCTCATCCGCTGATTAAGGTAACGATTATTCCTCGTGGCCGTGCTCTTGGTGCTGCATGGTATTTGCCCGAAGAACGACAGATTGTGACGAAAGAACAAATTCTTGATGAATTGTGCGCAACCTTGGGTGGTCGTGTCGCAGAACAAATCACGTTTGGAAAAATATCGACTGGTGCGTTGAACGACTTGGAGAAAGTTACGAAACAAGCCTATGCTATGGTGCAATACTATGGAATGAGCGACA
>Ga0265298_10007114_pt1 | contig 13682 bp, 5 predicted proteins | sample AusTroGonzalo_MG_3_FD_193486 | JGI IMG/M metagenome (GOLD analysis project Ga0265298, IMG submission 193486) | Bovine rumen microbial communities from tropical cattle in Woodstock, Queensland, Australia - Gonzalo_01 | ecosystem: Host-associated > Mammals > Digestive system > Stomach > Rumen ...
TATCTCTGTCTGGAGTTGCGCAACGACAGCGGTCGGCCTTTTACCGGCGCGGACGGCATTGTCTTGCCCGGTAGTAAATTCTATCTGGTTGGTAACATCGAAGCTCCCAGCGCCTTGGAAAGTGTTTTTCAGCAAGATCACACTACCACGATTCATTGTACCATTTCTTCACTCAAGAACGCCCTTAACGCCATCCCGAATCTGGAGAGGCCTCACATCGCTCTCGGTATTCTGATTAGCGCCAGTTGGACCATGTCAACTCCGGGGCACGTTATTCTTTCCTAATGCGACGTCTACCTCTCATATTGCTGCTATTTTCCGTGATGCTACTGGGCTGTAGAAGAGAGCCATTACCCTCCTCGGACGAACCGATTCAGGAGATGGGAATCTACGTCACCTGTCCAGGAGTGCTGGGAACGCGTGCTAATCAAGGGGAGACACCTGCAGCAGAAGAGGAATACATTATCCATTCCTTGCAAATTTGGTTATTCACCAGCGAAGAGCACGAACCCTTGTACCAGCTCTCGTTACTAAACGAGAATGAGTTGCCAGCTCCCGGACAAACTCGCCGTTACGCCATCCCGGTTGAGTCTGAGTTCGCCCGCACGAACCCCCTTCCCACAATCGACGTATTCGCCCTGGCCAACGGCGCGTCCGTAGGAAGCACTCTAAATGAAAGCTCCAGTTGGGAGGACTTGAACATCGCCATTTTCTCCGGCGACGACTGGTTCGGTGTCGGCTCCCCTGTAGGCTCGGTCGATCCGGCGCTGGGGCTGCCGATGACCGGCACACGTCGAGGAATGACTCTTTCTCCAACAGACGACGGACTTACTTTGAACGCAAGTCAGACCGTCGAGATTGTCCGGGCGGTGTCCAAGGTCCGTTATGTCTTCTGCCGTCTGGAGGACCCCGAGGATCCGACCGGAGAGAAAGTCTCCATCCAAAACATCACCTTGAACGGCTCCCAGATTCCGCTACAGGAGTATCTGTTCACTGATGACAAGCCGTATCGCATCGGTTCCGATTACGAAGTCCGTTCCATTGAGACCCCCGGTCCGACCGTGATCGCACCGAACGGCTCGCCCGAGAAACTGGTCTATGCCGGTCAGAATGCGACGAGCTATGAGCAGCTCCTGAATGACGCCGTCTCCGACGGCATCCTGACGGACGGCGGCGTCATGTACCTGCGGGAGAGTGACAAAGCGCTCACGGGATCCATCAGGTTCACCACGGACGGAGAACAGCGCACCCGCGTCTTTTCCATGGCCGCTCCGGGCGACTTTGCCCGCAACCACAGCTGGACCCTCTACGGCTACTTCATCAGCGGCCGCAAACTCGAGCTCTCCATCAACGCCATTCCCTGGGACTACAGCCACTATCATATCGATTTCTCGGAAGCGCTGTCCGTTACCAAACCCTTCACGCTCGACCGGGCCACGGTCGCCCAGGTCACGGAACCCACCAAGGATCATTTCAATGTGATCCTCAAGCAGAGTGTTGCGGCCAAGGCGAGTCTCTCCATCATCGCGCCCGTCAACGGAAAACTGAGAATCAATGCCGTGGGCGACGCCAATGCCTTTATCGTGGAACCGCAGGAGGCCCTGATCAATCCGAATGCCAACGGTGGTGAAATCACCTTCTCCATCCGCGCCAACCCCTATTTCACGGCCGAAGACCGGGAATATTCCATCACCCTCTCCTTCGTCGCGGAATCTGCGGACGGACGGGAATTTGACGCCAACACCGAAGTCTTCAATACCAACGTTTATCGATTCATCCGATGATGCGCCGCCTCTCATATTGCCTGCTGGTTGTCCTGGTGCTGGTTTCTTCCTGCGCCAAGGACCCGGTGTTGCCGAATGGGGCAGGCATTGAGATCTCCGTCCATTGTGGGGATTCCTTCCCCACAAAAGCGGATTCGGGCGAAACGATGAACGGTGAAGACAAATACAACGAGAATCTGATCCAGGCTGTGGACTTCTTCTTCTACCCGGGAGAAAACCCGAATCGGGATGCCGACGCCGTCTTCCACGTCCGCCGCGAATCCGGCCAAAGGGGCAGCGACGTATTCCTTCTGGATCTCACGGAGGAAGATGTCAAGCGCATTTTCCCGACCACGCCCACCGAGACCCGTCACGCGATCGTTTTCGCCATCGCCAATTATCATGGCACACTGGTTTCGGATGAGTTGGACTTGAGCGGGACGTCCTTGAACGAGCTGGAAGCGCTGGAAGTCGAAACGGACTTCGTCCTGACGCCGCCCGAGAACTATCCGAACATGCTGGGTTCGAACTACAAACAGGACGACTTTCTGATGAGCGGCAAGCTTGTGCTTGACTTGAACAGCCGCACCTCCAACATCGTGGCCAAGGGCGCGATGGAGCTGGTCCGCTATGCCAGCAAACTCACCGTTTCCGTCAAGGTCGCAGAGAGCGTCACGCTGGGTACGGCGGTCTGGGAGCCCATGTTGGAAGACATGGCCATTTACCTGGTCAACGGCGTCAACACCGTTGCTCTCGGCGGAGAGGATCCCAGCCCGCAATATTTCTCCTATATCGGCAACAAAAAGAAGTTCGCCTACCTGGATACGCAGGACGGAGACAAGCTTAAACCCCTCGTCAGCAAGACCGGAGAGTATTTCAACACTCACCCTATGTATATGTATCCCCAGCATTGGGATAACGGCGAGACCGATCTGGCCAAAGGTACGGCAGAGCCTTACCTCAAGCTGGAACTCCCCTGGCACCGCACCACGGAAGGCGGCTACAACGCCACGCAGAAGCAGTGCTACTATAAGATATTCATTCCGCTGGACAACCGGGGGCCGGAATACCTCCGCCACTTCGTACGGAATAACTGGTACCACCTCGACATCGACGTAGGTCTGCTCGGCGCCGACACCGACGATGCGGCCGTTGTGCTGCAGGGATCCTTCTACTTCGTCCCTTGGCAGAACGTCGACCGGGAAATCGACCGCATGGCGGAAATCGGCAGCGCCCGTTACCTCTCCGTGGACCGCGATCATTATGAGTTGCACAACCTCAATACGGCGACCATCCGTTACACCACCAGTCACCCCGTCACCCTCCAGAATGTCCGCGTCACCTGCCCGTACTACGGCGAGTCCACTTCGGGCACGGCACGTGGCGGCGTGATTACCAAGGTCACGCGGGATGATGACATCTACCCCAAGAACAGCTACTACTTGGACTATGATAAGGCGCACCGCAAGGCCCTCAACGGCGGCGAGGACTGGCTGACCGACATTGGCACCGCCATCCGCTTCTCCCATACCATCAACAACGACTACAAGGATACCATGTTTGACTACTCACCGTTCACGGTGAGTTTCACCATCGCCCAAGAGGGCACGACTGACGAACGCTATAGGAAATCCATCACCTTGATCCAGTCCCCCGCCATCTACATCTCGAGCCTGCCCAACTCCGACGACAGTTTCGAAGAAAGTGGGCTTAAAAACGGCAACGACAAGGTCTATTATTCGGACCATTGGGGATATGTCTATGTGGATGGGCGACAGATTGTACGTGCTATAGCGAGAACGAATCCCGATACTGGCAAAGTGGAAGAATATCCTGCACATAATACGAACATCAACGATGCCTACATGACCTACTTCCGGGGACAATATCCGAGCGATGAGGCCGTGCAGGGTTTCACCGCAGAGGATTTCCACTGGCGCGTCGTCTGGTACACCGGCGGTGGACGCGACATCTTCAGAATCAATGTTACGGTGTTGCCGGATGATTCCGATCTGGTGATTGGAGATCCGCGCGCGGACGAGATAGACAATCTGGGCCAGACATTCATGACGACCGATGCGCTCGAAGGCGGGCAGCGCACCCTGACATACTACTACCCGGCAGAGAAATCGGACCGTACCGCCAACATGCTGGCCCCCAGTTTCCGCATCTCCACCAAATGTGGAGGAACGGAGTTTGGCGACCTCACCGAAGATCAGGCGAAGTGGCGCTGTGCTTCCTACCAGGAAGACGGATTCCCCGCCGGACGCTGGCGTCTCCCGACCCGAGGCGAAGTCAAGTTTATGGCCCAGCTTTCTGCCAACGGCACCTTTGCCCGTATGTTCTCAGCTAACGGCAAATACTGGTCTGCCAACGGAGCCATTAAATTGGATGGCAGCAACGTGACCGATGTCACTGATACCAAGGCCATGACGCGATGCGTGTATGATTCCTGGTACTGGGGAGACGAACAAACCTGGCACCCGGAACACGGACGGGCACATTTCTATTGGGGGGACGCACTGCGATGAGACGGATTTGGGCATATCTTCTGGCTTTTCTCTGGATCGTCTGCTCCTGCGTAAATCCACTCGTAGAGCAGGATCCGGATGAGGACAGCGGCACCTATCCCGAAGGGGCAAAGGTCACCGTCACCTTCACTGTGGCCGGCGACGGCCTCGCATCCGGCACCAAGGCCCAGTCGCTCGGCGAAGACCAGCCCCTGACGAGCCTGCACCTCGCCGTGTTCGGAAGCTCCGGCTACCTCAAGGAATATGTGGAAGCGACACCCCTTGGACAGAAAGGCACCTATATATTCACGAGCCCCAAAGATAATCCCGAAGATCCCGACATCCAGACGGAAGTTCCGCTCTACGAATTCACCGCCAAGCTGACTCTGACCGACAGCAAACGTATCATCCATTTCATCGGCAACGGACCGGAGACCCTGTCCTTCGGCTACGCCGATGCCGTCCTGTCCCCGCTGCTATCATTCAGCGGCGAACGCGCCTACTGGCAGATGATGCGGATTGATGGCATCCACGCCAAGCAAGACCTGGACGGAAACTACATCGACAAGGACGGGAACATCATCTCCGATGGTCAGGGCTATGTGGTGGCAGCTGAGACGCAGAATCAGTTCGCGACCATTCCGCTGGTGCGCAACTGGGCCAAGATTATCCTTCAGGCTGATACGAACAACGGCAACGACCCGTATTTCGAGCCCATCAGCTATGCCGTTGTCCACGTACCGGACCGTGGCACGCTGGCCCCGCACAGCTCCGCCACCAACGGTTTTATCGAAAATTATCAGACGAAGACATACTTGAATATCGTCGATATGGGTTATCCCGCCAACCTCCCGCCGAACACGGCCATTGATGAAAGCATTCCCGATATCGCCGATTTCAAGTACTGGGATCCCGAAGAGTCCGACCATGGCGACCCTGTTACGGAGCTGGTAGATGGCGGATGGCGGAACGGTGTAGCGCCGGTCCATGAAAAAGGTGCGGTCTATCTCTACGAGCGCCCCGTTCCTTCCGACCAGTTGCCACCCACCTTCGTCATCATCTATGGGAAATATCTTCCTGAGGATACAAGTGATCCCCACTATGGCCAGAAATGTTTCTACAAGGTGGACCTGATGACGGACCGCAAGTACTATCCCATCTATCGCAATTTCCAGTACCGTATCCTCATCCATAGCATTCTCGCCTTCGGCCATCCGACCCCCACCGCCGCAGCAGCGGCCGCCGGCAGCGCGGACGTTTCCGCCGATATTAATGCCCGACACCTCCCGGACATCTCGGACGGACATCGCCGCCTGTCCATCCGACCGTGGATGGCCAAGACCTTCACCCGAAGGCAGGAGAACAATCAGGAACTCAGCGCCTACTTTGACACGGATATCACCACCGACGGATGGGATATGACCTCGGGATCGGTGACCCTGGAGTTGCTGCCCATGAGGAACAGCGGCATTGACCCCGTCATCGAGAGTTATTCGATCAGCCCCACCCCGGATGGGGAAGGATTCCGGCAAATCACGTTCACCACCAGCGGTCCGTCCGACAACATCCGAAGCCAGACTCTCCGCGTCACCGGCACCAGCGGCGACGAGATGCTGTATCGAGACATCGTCATTACCATCCAGAACATCCAGGATATGCGGGTCAGCTGCTCCGACCGCCGGATCAAATCCGAGAAGAGCACGCCCGTCGACATCTACATCGACATCCCGGACGGTCTAGCTCAGTCCATGTTCCCGCTCGAATTCCTGATCGAGCCGGAGAAGATGACGCTCTCACCGAACAACGACAACCTGCCGGTCGCGTACGGAGAATCCATCTCCGACAGCGGCAAGCCAGCCTTTCACTTCATCAAAACCCTCACCTGGGATGAATACCAGTCGCTCCCGGCGCAATTGGATGCCTCCGACAGGGTTTGGCGCCGCATGACCTGCCACTTCATCAGCAACCGCGATCTCAGCACCACGGCCATTTATGTTAAAGACGTCGATGCTTTCTTCCATCCAGCCGACACCCAACTCGGAAACTTCCTGGACAAGACCTTCTACGACCTGCACTTCGCCGAGCCCATTAAGCGAAATGCGCCCGGACAGGAACTGACCCTGGTATTCGACGTGACCCGCGGAGACAACAACGAACTGCCGGAAATCGAACTGACCGTCGACGGGCTCATCCCGCAGACGAGAGAAGGTCTCGCCCTGCCGGAAGGATTTACCCAGATTTCCGACGTGGCATACAGTTTCACGCCAACGGCGTCGCACGTCTCCATCCCGCTCATCACGAGCGATAGCACTGGAGAAGTGTACCTCCAGTTGACGGCAGAAGACTATGAGTCTCAGTCACTTAAGACACATCACTTTACCCTTTTTAACGGAATTGGATTCTTCGACGGGCACGGCACGAGTCGGCTTGGTGGTTGGTCCAATGTAGTATATGGCATGGTCAACTCGGATAATGGTAAGAATGTCCTCTTTGGCTATTACGATGATCCGGAAGATTTGAACCCGACGATTAGTCTATTGAACAGACAATCTTTGACGCCACATTACCCGAAAGCATCAGAGTATCCTTGGACTCCGAATGGCCCACAAAGCACTGACGGAGCGTACAATTATCACGAATTAGAGTTTAAGACAAACAATGGCGACCCGCAATTGCCCGCTTCCTTTACCCTTTCCTCCCCGGGTTATCTGGAAGTCCCTATTTTTGCGCCCCGTTTCCGCGGGAACATCTTTACCTACCAGAATACAGGTGTAAACTCAAATCATGGTGACGTAAGCAAGGACGCACGCACCATAACGGCTAATATGGACAAAGATGTTCCCCACCAGAGTACCGTCACGTTCTCTGACAACTTCCGCGTGGAGACCGATGGTATTTGGTTGGATGCTGGTCAGACTGGCACCATCAGTATTACAAATACCAACACAAGCTCCTTCCGTTTATTCTACGTTCAGTTCAATGTTGGGACAAAAAACAGCACGCGTCAATTCCCCAGTATGGAAGCAGAACTCCCCGAAGGAGAGATCTTCTTCAAATACCCTGGTCGCAACGATCAATGTATATGGCTTCGTCCAGACAAAACCGGGGACGCCACGATTACGATTACCGCTGAAAGCAGCCACGCATTCCAGATTACTGGCATCGTTCTCAAGACCTTCCGCTACAAATCAAGCTAGCCGTCTCAGACATTTTCCGAATTAATGCAACGGAGTCTGATCCCTAACATGGATTCGGTTTTGCTCCCGAGCGACGAATGCAACGTTGACGGAGCGCAAAAAACGCATATGAACGCGTAAATTTCATCGTTTGATGATGTTTTACTTGCTTTTTTAGGTAGAAAAAGTTAGTTTTGTGGCTAGACACTAAAACGCGTACGCGGGTTCCCCCACCTTGCGTACAATATTCGCTAACGAAACTGACCACTTGAACGGCCTGAAAATATTCGTTCCGGTCCTGCTCTTCGCCATTTTGGGCGTCAGCATACCGGCCCTTGGCAGCCCCACTCGGGAGATCCGCTCGCATGCGGACACGTTGGGTTGGCCGGGTGCTTCTTTACGGGCCAAGCTCTTCTACGCTGGAACAGCCATTCCCAATCCTGGACTCGACGTCGCCTTCGGGCAGCACGTCTCGTTTGGCGTCTCCACCGTCTTAGTTCGCACTTTCCACGAAGAAAAACAAATCATCAAATAAATAACTAACTGCTTATGAAAAAGACCTTTAAAATCGTCGCCGGCGCGCTCTTAGCAGCCGCGACCCTCGCCAGCCTCACCGGCTGCGTGCGGGAGCAGTTCAGCAACAATCCGAATTACGATCCGGATTCGAACTCCGTCCTCACGAAGTTCGTGCTGAACATCAATCCCCAGACCGGAGAAGGTACCAAGATGACCCCGGACAATGTCCAAGCGGCCGGTTCCGCTTTCCTCGGCATGCAGGACGTGCACATCCTGACCTACAAGATGGACGAGCACAATAAACCGACCTTCCCCGGCGCACCGGCAACATCTGGCGCTGGCGCAGGCAAATTCTTCTTCAACCCGTACTACGCCGGCAAGGCGACGGAAGACTACAACTACGGTCGCCTGCTCGACGCCGGCACCGTCACGGATACGAAACAAAGCCGCGTAATGGAGTTGTCCTTCCCGCTGGAGACCAATGTCGTCGTCCTGTACGGAAAAGCCCTCAACACCCTGGGCCCGGATCATCAGGGCAGCATCACCGCCACCGGCGACCCGGCCAACCTGGCTTCGCTCCGCTTCTCGCTGACCCCGCGCGTCGATCCGAGCAACAAGCTCCCCTACACGGCTGGCACCTATGCGCTTCAAGGTATCATTTCCAGCCTGACCATCGCCGGTCTGGTCGATGAGTTGCATTATTGGACAACGGACGGCAAGGCGAAATCGGGTGGGAATGACTACCAGCCCACCGGCATCGAAAACAAACAGTATAAGATCTGGCTCCCATACGAGCCCAACGATCCGCTCTACAAGAGAATCTCCGGCGCCAACACCGGTGGCGAAGGTATCTACACCAAACCGGGAGGCGGCGACTATGCGAACGGGGACACGTACGAACGGCGCGGTGACGACCCTGTCTCCACGTACACCTATACCCTCAAGATCGGTAACTGCTCCTGGAAGATGCTCGGCGACATGTATGCTGCCGAACATGACGGTAACAGCACCACCTCGGCCGATGTCGTCTGCAACGCCTGCGATGGCAATGGCCTTTCGTTCGTCCCTCTGCTTGGATCGCTGGGAGAAGCCTATTACAAACTGCTCAAGATTGTCACTTTGGAAGACGAGACAACGCAGCAAGAGTATCACGAACTCCGCGCCGGCTCGGCGGCGGCCATCCTCCGCACCATGCGGGATCTTGACTTCATTCTCCACAAGGCCCTGGACACCCAACCCGCCAGCTGGGGCGAGGTAATCGCCCAGCAACTTGCTAAGGAGATTCATACGCGTATGAGGCTATATTTCGACGGCGACAAGGACAACATGGTCTATCGGTCTGCCGCAGATATCAGGTCCGCCCTTTACAATTACGTGAAAGACGTGCCGACCGCACTTGCCCTCTACAATGAATCCGGCATCGCCACCTATTTCACGAACGACTACCTCCGCGGCACTGGCACCGCACTTGACGGAACGGACGGCTTCCCGATGAATATTGGCTTCCCCATGGGTGCCGCTTATCTCCAGGCGGATGTCCTGACCCCTGCGGGTGGTGAGTATTACTATTTCCACGCCGACCGTTTCCTGTTCAGCGAGGACATCCCCGCCTATGCATTCGGCTCCGACAATACCTTCAACATTTTCAATTACTGTTATCCGGCAGAGTTGATGTACTATGGCAACTCCCCGCTGCGCATCTCCGAGACGGCGCATACGGAGCTGGAGTTCCCGCAGACGGTCGCCCAGTGGAAAGATGAAGTTCCGGAGACCACGAAGTGGGGCGCTGACTGGATCAAGTTCGGCAGCGTGACTTCCGGTACCCGAAGCGTCGCCATGGTGGACTGCATCAACTACGGCTCCGCCCTGCTCAAGGCTCCGGTTGTGTATGACAAGAACATCACCGTGTTGAAGGACAACAACTCGTTCATCCACAAGGGCGAGAACGACAACCAGATCCCCATCAACGACGACACGAACGGACTGCTCGTCACGGGTATCGTGATCGGAGGCCAGCCGGCCGCAGTTACCTGGGACTACACCCGTATGCCTGATTTCGTAAATAATGACCACGACACCGAAGATACCTCAGACGACACCATCGATCCGCCTTCTTATCAGAATGTCACTTTCGAAGATGGCGTTTTCAAGGGCTTGACGTTCAATCAGGACAAGTTCGAGAAGATGATTTACGACAAGGTTGCCACGACGGACCGTTTCCGTATCAAGAAAGAGACTGACACAGATATCGATGCCGGCGAGAACACCGTCTATACGCTCTGCTGGGACAACTATGATGCCCTGAAGACAGCGGCCGATCAGCCGAATGTTTATATTGCCCTCGAACTGCAGAACAAGACCGGCATGGACTTCTGGGGTGAGACCAACCTGGTCCGCAAGGATGCCATCTTCTACCTGGTCGGCAAACTGGATCTGCAAGACCTCATTGCAAAGAGTACCACGACCCCTGATAAATCCGGCAACTATGCTTCCCTCGCCGGCCATCTGGGAGACCGCAGCAAGACCGGCTTCTACTATTATCCGCCGTTCAACCCGACTACGGGTGCCACCATCGAAGTCCCGCGCGTCTTCATGCAGGACTACGTGACGACGGCCAAGCTTGTGTTGAAGGAAGATGCCCTGAAGCACGCCTACATGTCCGTCCCGGACCTGCGCTCCAACCAGGTTTCGCTGGGTGTCTCCGTGGATATCAAGTGGGAGACCGGCCTCTCCTTCGAGGTTGAGATGGGCAAACTCAACTAAGCAATTTTATCGATTCTTAACATGATCAAGATGCGTCTTCTCATCCCCGCTCTCGCGGCCCTGCTGGTGCTCCCCTTCGGGTGCACCCGGGAGCCGCTTGCGCCCGCTTCGAGCGGGGATGGGAACGTACGCGTCTCCCTGGCCCTGTCCGTGAGCGGCGCGCAGCAGGGCGGCACCAAGATGGCGGACGCCATCACCCAGCACAGCATGACGCCGGAGAGTTTCCGGGGCATCGACCGGGTATTTATGCTTCCGTTCAAAACCGGGAACACCAGCATCCCCGTCGCCGCCGGAGACAAGCTCTGGGACTATCGGGTTGCGCTTCCGCAGTTGGGCCTGGACGGCGTCTTCATGAATGAAGCGGACGCCAACGGCGGCCTCATCTATAACAACTACGCCCATCTCTACGACCGGGTCTATCTCAAGCCGGAGACCGATGCCGTGCTGGTGTACGGCAAGGCACCGGATGCGAGCGTCAACAACACCGACGCCGGATCCGTCGCCTATCTGCAGCACAACGGTTCACTGGTGGTGCCGGACCTGGACCGGGCCGAGAGCACGGACGACATCGTCTTCTATCCGGATCCCATCTCGAGCAATGACAAAACCTCGCCCAAGTATGGCGCGATCCCGTGGCGGGATGACTTGATCAAGGACTATCTGAACAAGATCCTGCAAGCCAACGTCTCTCCGAAAGGCGGGACGCCGAAATACTATTTCAACAATCCGGCAAGCTACAGCAACCATCCGGATCTGCTGGCCGCGCTGGAGGCGTTTACCAACAAGGGTATCTATTTCCCGCTCTCCGCCAGCGAGCTGGGCGCCCGGCTGACCACGCTCTACCGGGCCATCTATCCTTACGCTACGGATGCCAGCCGGAGCGCGGACTATTATTATGTACCTAAGAACGGCGCGGCCTTCCCCTACGTGTACGAACTGGCCAAGGCCATCCTCAAACTGATCTACGACGACACCAAGACCGCCGACCAGAACAAATACACCACCCGGTCCGGCAGCGGAACCGGCGCCACGATCAAGATGAAGATCAACGGGCCGGCCATCTTTGGTCTGCCTGCAGGCACCTACCCCATCCAGTGGCAGGAAGGTGCGGGAACCTTCAAGAACCTCTTCAACATCGACTCCCAGGGCCACTTCAACGGCTTGGGCTATATCCCTTCCGACGAGTTCTGCTACCCGCCCAGCCTCTGGTACTACGTGAACAGCCCGCTGGTCTCGACCGGCGAAGAAGATATCGAACAGAAATATACGTCCGCATACAGTTGGGACGACATCCGCAGCCACTACCTGGATCCGGGCGTCAGTGCAAACGCCAGATCCACCGTCGTGCGGGACCCCATCCAGTACGGCGTATCGCTGCTGGAACTCAAGATTCAGCAGGCGTCGACCACCAAGGTCGGCGGCAAAGAAACGCTCAAAGATTTTGCGGGTGCCAACATCGACGTCGGGAACACCAAATTCCCCCTGACCGGCATCGTCATCGCCGACCAGTACCCGCAGCGCTTCGACTTCACGCCCCTACCCAGTACGGACGACCGCGCCCAGATGTACTACCTCTACGACGCCGACGTGAACAACGACAACGGCAGCGCCCGCGCCTGGCTGTCGAAGACAACGGCCAGCGCCGTGTTGACCACGCTGGTCCTCCCGACCCGGCCCGGCGCCGACGTGCGCTTCGCCCTGGAGTTCCTCAACCAGAGCAACTCCACCATCATCACAGGTGCCAACGGCTGCCAGATCTCGCCGGGATACCATTTCTACCTGGCCGGCATCCTCAAATTCAGCGAGCGCACCGACAACTCCGGGCAGAGCCTCGGCAGCGTTTTCGTCCGCGATTACGTCACCGAGGTCAAGGCTACGTTCACCTCCCTCAAGGCCGCTTACGATATCATCCCCGACCTGACCGAGCCGCAGCTCCAGCTGGGCGTCCAGGCCGAGTTCGGCTGGAATCTGTCCACCCCCACCACCGTCCCCGTCATCATCGAATAGCATGAAAGTCCTCGCCCGCATACTCCTTCTGCTGACGTTCGCCGCCCTCGCGGCGACGGCCTGCCGACGGGCCCTGGAGGAAGAGCCCGAGCTCATCCTCTGGCTGGACATCGAGGCGCCGCTCGAGACCAAGGGTGGAGAGGGTTCCGTTCCGGCCGAGGGCAACGAGGACGCCATCAAGGATCTGCGCATCTGGGTATTCCTGGCCGAGACGGTGGACGAGAACAACCCGGCAGGAAAACTCCTCGGCTACGTCACGCCGAACAATACGGCGGATCCGCAGACCCAATACGAGAACCGCTACCACATCCCGCTCGACCGGGCCGTCGCCCAGGCCAAGCCGAAGGTGGACGTCTACGTGATCGGCAACCCCACGGCCATCGGGCAGGGCGGTTTGAACGCGAACACTCCCCGAAGCACGCTGGACGGCCTGACGATCAACGGCACCCGCTTCGGCGTCGGCACGGACGGGAAGCCCTCCAACAAGACGGTGCCTTCCGACGGACTGCCCTACTCGGGTGTGGCCAAGGGCCTTTCGATGACCGGTTCCTACCCGGTAATGCGCGTGGACGTGGTCACGGTCCGCAAGGCCGTCTCCAAGTTCCGCTTCGTCTTCTGCCAGCTCCGCGACGAGGTCGGCCCGATGATCAAGAACCTGACCATCACCGGCCTGACGCTCAACGGCGTCGATGCGCAGGGAGCCTTTGCCGAGAACGGCGCAAACATTGCCGACACCGAGTATCTGTTCAACGATACAGCCCATGCCTACAAGGTGAACGGCTACCGGACGACGCCCATCGTCCTCAATCCGCCCACGAGCATCCGGCGCTACGCCGCCCCGGAGGAATATGTCTTCAACGCGCCGGACAACCTGAGCGAACGCGAAGCCTATGCCCGGGAGTACGAGGCCCTGATCAACGACGGCATCAACAACAAGAAGGTGCTCA
>Ga0265298_10007115_pt1 | contig 13679 bp, 26 predicted proteins | sample AusTroGonzalo_MG_3_FD_193486 | JGI IMG/M metagenome (GOLD analysis project Ga0265298, IMG submission 193486) | Bovine rumen microbial communities from tropical cattle in Woodstock, Queensland, Australia - Gonzalo_01 | ecosystem: Host-associated > Mammals > Digestive system > Stomach > Rumen ...
ATCCGGAGAGCTCGCATCATATATGCGGTGGATCTCAACCGTACCGTCTGTGTTGTGAATGACTACATCCATCGCAGCCAGCTCGTCTATGTCTTCTACGAAAAATGTGAACTCCATTTATGCCTCCCATATTGATTTGACTCTTGCATAAAGGTCACCGAACGCCTCGCACAGATCTGCGCCCGGTTCGTTTCTCCACTTATTCTCTTTGGCTCGTATCGCTTGTAATACTTTGGCTTTGTATTCTTTTGACTTCTTATATGCCTCTATCGCTTCGTTTCTGTTGATATATTCGCAGCTCCAGGCGGAACATCTGTTATCGTTCTCGCCGCCGTATGGTTTTGCATATACGCATGATTCACAGTCTCTATTCATCGGTTCTCCTTTTACAATTGTGGTAGCGGTGTTGTTCCAATTTTTATCATCTTCCCAAGGCATTTTCATCGGCTCTCCTTTCTCCGTAGGAACAATAATTATTATCATCTGTAATTACTGCATATGTAAAAGTCATTGGGCAACTATTCTTACCGTGCTTCTTACACTCCCTGCACCTTACAAGGTCTATCTTTTCAAGAGGACAAGCCTTTATCTGTTCTTTGTAATATTCGTATTTAGTAGAATCTTCCATCAACTCACAGTCACCTTGAAATACAAAATAGCACTCGGTACAATGTGTTGGCTTTTTTAATCCCTCAATGTAAATTCCCATCTTTATTCCTCCGCTTCTAATATGGTCGGTTGTTCTGCTATTTGCCATGAATCAATATAGTTATATGCTCCCTCTTTTAATGACTCTTCTAAGAGTACATCTAAATCTCCAAGCCTTCCGTGTGGTGTGGGTATCTCTATTAGTGGGCAGTCATCGGCAATCTTATCAGTCACCAAACATCTAAAAAGCCACCGCTTATCGTCCCAAAAGGCTTGAACAAAATTACAATCTCCGCACTCTTTCGGCTTCTCCATATTCGGTATATATACTCCCATATCATTCCTCCTGCATCTTCTTATTCAATAACCACACGATGCGGTTAACTGTGACCTGAATATCTGCCGCCAGCTGAAGCACGTCATCTGCTTTGCCGTTCAGCATTTCCTCATAAACACCGCAGAGAATACTGTCAGCAATTATGAGGCGTTCAAGTTGTGACCGTTTCTCTATCATTGTCATCCTCCATAATCCACCGTCTCCGTCCCGACTGTATACGGAACGAACGGTTCTATCTTCCTCAGATCATCAGCACTATCGACGTCGCAAGTATAGTCATTGATCGCAACGTATGACTTGTAATCTATTACGTTCGGCTTGCAACAGGTAACGACCTGCCACAGTTCCCATGCTATCGGTTTGCGACGGAACGCACCTTGTTTCGCCATCGTTTCGCAAAGTCTTATACAGGCTCGGAAGTGTCCCTGCTTTACCACCTTATAAGCGAATGGTTCGGCCCACGGTTTCGTGTATCTCTCATCGAACGGAGGAGCTGACGCAAAGAACTGAATGTCATCGGTCGGCGTGTTCACGATTTTCTTAATAGCTTCCGGACTGAACACGACATCACCGAATATGTAGCACGCCGGTTCGTCAGTCGGATAAAAGCAGTCTGTCCAATATCCGTTATTGTTCGTGTCTTTTATGTTCGTCACATATCGGTTGTTATGATACAGGACCGGAGCGAACTCCTCGAACACCGGATCGTTTGAGCTGATATAGATCTGAGACTTATCAACTCCTGCTTCTTCTAATAAGCGGATCGTCCTCGCAACTATCGGCTCGTTATGGATCTCGAGCAACTGTCTCGGTCTCACCCAGGCTGGATATACTCCGCCGCACATTATGATGTAGATCATCTTTTTCCTCCTATCGCTTCCCAAAATCTTTCGTCATCAACTATCTTATTCACATAGCATACGAAGCCCATGTCTTCCGTCAGCTCATACCACGGACAGGTGCTGCACGTCTCGTGACTGTAGCAGTATTCCTTCAGGATCCGCAACACTTGTATTACATCTGTATTACTCATATTGCCTCCAACTGTTTCGTAAACTGCCTGATACGATTATCAAGATATTCTTTCCGGTCTATCAGGTCCCAATTAGAACCGTCCTGCTCCAGCTCGTTATTAATCTGTTCCAGCTCCATGCGGTCGAGTTCCAGATTAGATTCGAGTCGGTTCTTCTGATCCGCTTTGACTCGTTCCGCTTCGGACTTCATCGGTTCAGGTGCAGCGAGATATTCTGCGAACTTCGGACCAAATAAGGTTGATGGTCTCAGGTATGATCGCATCGTCTTGTCCTCCAACCACTCGGCGCACTTCTTATCGACTACTTTCTTCAGGTCATCTATGTCATAGCCCGATTCAATTAGGTCATTTATCAGCTCGACTGACTCAGTTGTCGACAAATTGTAGTCAGCTCCGGTTTTGGAATTAAGATATTTGATTATGACTGAGGGAGAGGTTTCGCTTGGTTCGTTTTCGAAACCAAGCCCATTATCATTTACATTTTCATTTACATTATCATTATCATTATCATTATCATTATCATTATCATTGCGTTTCGGTTTGCTTTTGGTTTGGTTTTGTTTAGGTTTCTGTTTGGTTTCTTTTGGACGGCCTCCTTTTAGACCGTTTTCATACTTCCTCGTATTGGCGTCGAGCTGAGGTTTCAATAGGGTAAAGACCGCATCGCTTGTCCCTGTTAAAGCCTCCGGTTCTATGTCATTAAGAGCATAGTTACAAATCGCTTCAACGAGTGAAAGTCTATCTCTCTTGTTCAGTTTTTGTATGGTTTCGAAAAAACTGCGATAAAAAATGAAACTATCTCTCATAATTTGCCTCTATTTTCGTCTATAAGCGACTTTATTACGTTCTCTAATAAGTAATCCTCTGCCCAATTGAACTGAGCTGATTCGGCTCGTTTCGTTGCTTTCAGCCTGAGCACTTTTTTAGAGCAGCTCTCTTCTATCGGGATCAAATAGCACTTACCGTCCCACGTCGTAGCGAAGTAATCGATCTCGCTCTTATCGTAGTGAGAATACTGCCTATTTCCGTTGACGCTTTGCTTTCGCCTTACGTCTATGATGAGAGCATTTTCGTCACGAAACGTTGTAGCTGATTTGCATTGGATCCGATAAAATCGGCCGTTGATATCAACTGCAAAGTCATACTTATCGTGGTTACCATATGGAATGGAAACGGTATATCCTAAACGCTTGAACGCCAGGATCGCTTCCAGCTCCGTAATGTCACCTCTTATTTTGTCATCCATATAAGATCCTTATAATCTCTTTTCCTGTGTCTCTTTTGTGACAGAACCGGACTGAGATCGGATATTTCACCATCCATGACGCTAAGACCCGATACACCTTCTCGCCTCTTACCTGAGTATGAGGAGAAGACCAACGCATCAGATCTTCTATGGTCTGGACTCGGATCCATTCATCCCGGTCCTGGTATCTGTCCTGCTCAACCAATATCACCAGATGAGCTCCGACCTTTTTCGCTCGTTCCAGCTCACGTTTGAATCGTTCGTGATCGGAAGCGCAGCATTGTGCCAGCTCCTGAATGTTCTGTTTGCGGTCGATAACGAGCAGAGGGTTACCGTACTCCATATAATCGCCGAAATACAGTTTGCTCCGCTCGTATTCGTAACCGCTTTTCAGAAAGGAACTGAGTATATTGGTAATTGCGTCTTTGTGTTCTCTTGTGTCTACTAAAATGAGACTCATATTTGCACCCTATTTGTTAAATAAGCACCCTAATTATCAAAAGGGAACATCCTCGTCTATTTCCTCGAACTTCGGCTCCGGTCCGTCTGGCTTTGTTCCGGATCCGTCACTCTTTGATCCGCAGAAGTCGAAGTCTGAAACGATTATGCTATATGCTTTTCGCTTCACTCCGTTCTTATCCTCATATGAGCGGATCTGACCTTCCCCGGAGAGAACGATCTCGGAGCCTTTATGAAAGTATTTGTCTATTACCTGAGCTCTTTTCCCGAATATGGTGCAGTCGAAGAAGTCCGACTCGTCGCCGTACCTCCTGTCTGTTGCTACGGTGAATTTCGCTCTGTCTTTTGTCGGCTCGGATCCAGTAGTAAACTCCGGATCTCTTACGAGCCTTCCGTGTATCATGTGAATGTTCATTTTGCCTCCTATTGTAAATAAAGCGGGACGGATGTTATGAAATGGGGATGTTTATTGATGTTGATACTTGTTATAGTCTGCAAAGGAGATATAAACCGCCCCGCCTCTATTCGGTGATTATTTCTTAGCGAAGAAGATCTCCGCATCCAATGCCCTTGTAAGAGCTACGAAAGATGTCAGCGTCGGCATCCTTTTTCCTCGCTCGTATCTGCTTAATACGGACTGCGAGAGATTCGTCTTATCAGATAGATCTTTTAAGGTCATCCCTCTATCGATTCGTAACGTTTTGAGTGCCTCGCCGATGTTCGTATCATTCAGCGTTTTTAACTCTCTTAGCATTTGGCTTCCTCCTGTTTATCATTTTTCTATTGCCGATAAGAGCGTCCTGGATGCTATTGAGCCTTGTAATACGCTCCGAAATGTATTGCAGCAGAACCTGCTTTTCCGTATTCATCGACTCACACATATCTCTCGTCCGGCTCTTAATGATGTAACTGAGCACTTCTTCAGGATAATCGAATCTCTTATGCTCGAAATCACGGCCTTTTACAAGTAAGTCGTACCAGACCTCTCCATCATCGGGATCCTTATAAACGACTATGTCCGGAATGGACAGTACCAGCTCCTCACATTTGCTCTGAGGCGTTCTGTTCTTGATAACGCTCGAATGTTTGAGGCTCGTATCGTATACGTCCTGGAGCAGATCTTCTATCTCGTGACAGATGGCATATCTTATCTCGTCACCTTCGTCTCGTGCTTTATCGGCATAATCGAATAGCACGTCCCAAAATCTTCCTATCATTATTCGGCCTCCTTTATCTCGTAGATCTCCGGAGCGGTCAGCTTCTTAGTGGTTTTGCAGTAATCACACTTCTCACATCTAATCGGCTCGACTTCGCCGGTCTTTATCAGGTCAAATCTCTCTATCTTCGCCTCGACCATTTTGAGAGCCGTATCGAGAATGTGCTGCGGAATCTGTATGAGCTTGATATCAGGGAATTTCTCTTTCGTTGCCGCAGCCAGGAAGAACGGAAGCGGTTTGTCACGTCCTGTTACGAGCTGCTCGATCTTCTGATAGACTGCGCCCTGAATGTCGTAGCCCCAATACTCGATCCATGACCTCCAGCCGTAGCCTTTGTCATATATGTCCTCGAAATCCTTGACGACCTTCAAATCTACGATGCGTTTCTCGTTATATACGTCCATCTTGATCTTCCAGGGTACTCCGAACAGTTCTGCACTCATGATGGTCTGTTTTTCGCCTTCGAGATAGTCCATCATAAGAGGATCCGACGTGATTCGGGTTATAATGTCGTTAGCGTGAACGAACTTTGAAAGCAGCTCACCGTTCTTCTTGAACATCAGATTTCCGTACCGGGCATCGAACTCTTCACGCTCTCCGGAGAAGTACGCATCCACATACGATCCGATAAGCAGCGAATCGGTTGTCTCTCGCTCCCATACGCCACGGACCGATGCGTATCCACACGCCTCGCACTTATTGAACTCTTTGAACTGCGAGACGGACCAGTACGAGCGGTTCGCTTCCGGGCTGAAGTAATTGTCATTAGTCAGCGTCATTTGCGGCCTCCCTTGATCAGTTCGATAATATGCTGCTGCTCGTCCTCTGGTAGTTCTTCACGCAGCTTTCTTGATAGTTTCGATTCACTTAAACCTAATAGCTTAGCGAGTTGCCATTGTTTAAGATCGTTTTCGAGCATCGTCATTCTGATATTCTTATTTGTCATATCAGCTCACCCTCCTCGCTCTTCTTCGCTTCGGCAGCACATGAATAGCACATATATTTGCCGAACTTCGTCATGGCATTATTTGCTATCGCTTTCGCCTTATAAGTCTTGCCGTCGACTGTGACGTCGGTTATCAGCTCCCCGCACACCTCGCAGTAGATCTCTTCCGACTTAGGTGCATACTCTCTTACTCGTAAGCACTCGGTCGTGGATCCGAACGCTGAAATCGTGGCCTTATAGATGGCGATCTTCTTGTTTACCCACACATCGACCTTAGGCGAGCCGTAAGCCTTTGAAATCGCTTTGGCATTGGTCGTATTGCAGATCATCGGCTTGTAATCACGCTCTTTAAAGTGGATCGTCAGCTTCTTCTCTGATCCCCGGTCGTTCTTCACTTCGTCCTGAGACACATAATCTATGGTCAGTACCAGATCGTTATTGTCCGGAATGTCCCATGCTCCCAGGAACGGTTTATCCATATATTTGCGGAAATCTCCGCTCAGTTTCTCACTCATTGCTCTCCTCCTCTTTGATGACATTTATGATGATGTCTAATATCTCCGAGTTTCTCAGAAGCAGGTCGATTAGATACTCTGCGTCCTTAAATTCCTCATAATAGACAGTTAACTCGTTATAGCCCTGCTTTAAGCGGACCTTATAAGTGACTTTCATGACTTCGCCCCCTCTCTAAAAAGAGCATTCACTTCTCTCTTCTGTCCGATCTCCGTTATCAGTCGTTCCGGAACGCATACGTCATAATCGCCCTGGAGCACTACTCTCGCAATTTCCTTGAAGATCTCCGCTTTCGTCAAGTTCTCGACGTGCAGGTAGATATCATTGCTGATAGAGTCCTGGATCCTGATGTATTCGTTCCCGGTATTGATGGACCATGCGTATCTGATGGACTCGAGATCCTCAAAGCCTTTCAGTCCGCTCCATAAGCCCTCTATATATGCTCGTCTGTCTCTGTAGTATTCTGCTCTGCTCATTTGCCCACCTCCGACCAATATGCTAATAAAGCCTCTACTATTCCTTCATCGAGGTCGGCGAGATCGTAGTCTTTTATGCCGACAAATAACGCATTGCCGACGATATAATCGTCACGCCATGGAAAGTTCTTCGGAAGGTTCTTTATCTTGCCCTCCTCGTTTACGATCATGGCCATATGCGGCGTAAGTGATACGCACTCGATATAACCTCCTACGAGTTCCTGCCACTTTTCGAGTGAATCAGATATATCCATTGCCTCTGCCGGTTCGCCAGGTCTCTTAATAACTATCTTCATTCGACTCACCTCCGAGAAGAATGGCTCCGATAGCCATCATTACCAGGTACAGAAAACCTTTGAGTATAAGCGGGAGCATCGGGCCGTGAGCACCCTCCATAACTGCTACATCGTCAGCTCCCGCCATACCGAAAAGAAACACAAAACCTATAACAGAAAGCATTAAACCTGTTATCCTTCTAATTCTGCTAAACATAATTGAACCTCCCCTCTCTGGATCATGTCATAGAGCCTCTCACAAGCTCTCTGATCGCCGTTAACCTTGCAATAGTCTCTCATTATGCACTTACCGAATTTCGCTCTCATATCGACAGTTCCGTCCGCCTTAAGTGCTTCGTAATACATTGGACATTGCCTACATTTGAATCCGGCACCGATCATCTCATATTCTTCTTCAATGCTCTCCGGTGCCTCTCCGATCTTTTCCGTCCAGTAGATCCTCGCTCCGAGGAAGTTCTCGTAAAAATCGACTGTTACGTCCTTGCCTTCAAGCTCGACCAGCTTCTTATTGAGCGTTTCTGTAAACTGCTGGGCCGAGTCTCCTATGACGATGGCAAACTGCTTAACGCTCTTGTTTCTCATTAAAAAATCACCTCCGATTCCATTACTCTTTGGTGATTCTATTATCTCATATTGACTGTGTTAAACCCTGCCCTACTCCCCTCCGAAAAAAATACTCCGGATTATGATTTTAGGAATAGTTATGGCTCTTTTTTCTGGCGATTAGGATCATTCCCTCTCGCCTGTCAGAATATGATATTCGAATCACCTGTATATATATTAAGGCAAATTTGACCTTTTGTCAATTACTTTTTTATGATATAATCAATTTGGAGGTGATCTTATGGAAATAAAAGACTCAAATGGCAATTCATTTAATATTGCTCATTATGGAGAAGAACGAGATCTCAACGCTAATACTGATGAGCTTCAAATAGCAGTATATTTGATTAAAATGCTCCCCTCTCCGGATTACTGTCGGATCGTTCGTGTTTCAGATAGTTATATAACTGTAAAATGTGGATCGTGGGATTTAGCCAGGATAAAATACACAGATCGTGCAAAGTGGGTTCTCTTTCCTACCATTGAGAAGCAGAAAGAAAAACATTCTATTGAAAAAACTGAGGATGTGAAAGAGTTTCAAGAATATGTAGACAAATCATATGAACATTTCTTAAAGTATGGTATCAACTGTTAATAGATGGTCTTATAAGGCTTAAATCGCCGATTTCAGCGAGTTTTATCTATTTGTTGATATATGAGTCGTTGTAGGCTCTATCATTTCCACGCAAAAAGCCCGGAGCGTAATTGCCCCGGGCCTCTTGCTTTTAGAGATATATTTTAGGAGAGTGCCATGCCCTCTTGCGAGGCTTAGTCATCTACCTCTGGCAGACCTGCCATGCTTGTAAGAATCGATATGAGTGCCATCGTAGCAGCCATACCCAAAGCGGTCGGCCAGTCGATATCTACGATATTAATATAATCGGATCCAATAAGTGTTATTAAACCTTGAGCAAAAGTTTTGAGGGCTCTGATAGCCGCAGCGTATGCCCAGTTCCTATACTTCATTTTATCCTCCTACTCTACCGGCAACGAGCGGAGTTCACCGCCCTCGCCGTATTCTCTCTTCACTCGACCGTTTCCTTCGAGTGCGATATATGCTGCATATTCCTCAAATACGTCGTTATACTCTTCGGAATCGATGTAGCCTTGTTCTTTGTACTTATCAGCCTGAGTCAGCAGATGGTGTCGTGCGATCGCCTTCAGGATGATCTCGGTCGGAGTTTTCTTTTTCTTCTTCGACTTGTAGAGCTCCATCAGGAACTGACCTAACCAGTTCGAGCCAAGAACGATCCCTACAAGTGTAATAATCGTTTCTGTGTTCATATGCTCGCCTCCAGTTTACCATCTGCATCGAACGAGCACGGAATGTTTGCGGATCCTGTCTGCATATATCCGTCGCCCTTGATGTAGTACATATTATTTTTCCAACGGATCCAGGCACCTTTTACCTGTTTTCCGTCTTTACCGAGATAACACCAACCGGTAGAATCTTTCTGCCAGTCGTTCGTTTTCATATAGCCGTCTGGTTTCAGATAGTACCAGTCGTCCTTCCATTTGATCCATTCCGACTTGGTAATGTTTCCGGATCCATCGAGATAGCACCAACCTATTGAGTCCTGAGCCCAATTATTTTTGAGCTTCTCGCCGTTCTGGTAGTAATGCCATCCGTTCGGATCTTTTACCCAGCCTGACAGATAAGCCGTCCACATTACGTCCGGAATGCAGCCTTTCATACTCTTCTCGTATGAGTGCCAACCGTCGAGACATTTATTGCCGTTGGAATCCTTCGTATACAGATAGTGAAGACCGCCTTCGACCTTGTACTGAACGAACGCAACGTAATGCCCGCCTCCGGTCCATACCGTTCCGTCCGGAGCCGTACCCTTTCCAAATAAGATAACCCCTACCCGACCGCCTTTGTTCAGCTCATCGAAGAACGAAGTCATATTATAATGGCGTTTACTGTTGCCCAGGTAATTCTCGAGGCCCTTATCGATACCGACCCACTCCGTTCCGTCTCCGTTCGTGGCGTACTGCTTCATGAACGAGTAAAACGTTCTCGGAGTGCTGTTTTTGTATTTGTCGAGTTCGATGGCGCAATGAGTGACCGCACATAAGCCGCAGCCGTCTGTAGCGACTGTGTAAGGCTTATTCTTATATGGTTGGCTCGCCCATCGTGGGTCTTGCTGTCTGTATATTTTAGGATTCATAATTTCTCCTTATGTCAGTTTGTGGTTTGCGGAATTCGCACAGTCGATGATCTGCTGTATTGATTGCTGATGACTCCATCCCTCAATATTGAGGTTGTTTTTCGGTGCTTTGTAGACTTCTATGACATACTGTGCTCTTATATCGGTGACTGCGTTAGCATATGTGCTCGTGAAGTAAGATGTTGAACCTCTCTCCGTAACTGTCGGGGAGTTGATGGTCAATACACCGCTCGAAATACTCGGAGCCATTGCAGCCTGGCAAGTTCCATATGCTTGAGTTGATACTGTTGTTAATGTGCTTGAGCCGGAGTAGTACACTTCCCTATATGATGCGGAAGCCGTAGATACTGCGTTCAGTCTGGTCGTGTAGTATTTTGATGTATCAACTAGTGCGTGTATGGTGCTTCCTGGTATATCTATGACTTCATAGACATGTACGCCCATATGATACTCGCATCTTCCCTTGCCTTTCGTAGTAATGGAATAGGTCGGGATCGTGAGCATCCTCTCTACGACATAATAAAAATAATTGTCTCTGTCGAGTGTTATTGTGCCTATTGTTGCCCCCGCCTTTATCGTCTGCGCTGATGTCGAATAGGACGGGATCGTGATGTTCTCGTCTGCGTGCATATATTTATCATAGGTATATTTTTGCACGAGTGTTGCATCGGGGCGAATCGCATAATTGACGAGTGTAGGCGAGACATTTACTGTGACCGAGGAGTATCCGTCGAGATCGTCGTCGATTGCATTATATGTGCCGTTTTGCGTGATGTTCTTCGTATCAACTAAAAGCGGAGGCACTTCATAGTATTCGGCCGAATTGTGATACCCTACACCGATGTTCCAATATTGAGTCGAGTTCGACTGATAGATCTTCGCTTTTCTCGTTCCTGTATATGACAAGGAAGGCCCGACCGGAAGAGTCAAGCCGGCGACTCTTTCGACTGTGACCGCCACCGCTAAAAGCCCATCATAGCCGTTGTCGGCTGATATTATTTCTTCTTGTTGATAGGATGACGGGGTGTAGGTCTTCGTTTTGGTCTGTAAACTCGGATTGACATCGACTACCAAAGTCGCGAGGTTGGAGACATCGTATGTCCCGTTCGTTGTCTTGGTTTCCGATCCGCTCACGAGTTCGCCTGCGGTGATGTTGACTGCCGTTCCTGTGTGTGTGCCTCCCGAGATAAACCCTCCCGAGTTTGTGACTGAAGGCGTGACTGCGATTGCGTGGTTATTGACTGCTCCCTTCGTTGCGGTGGGTGTGCCTTCCGTTCCGAGTATGTGTGACGGGCTGACATAGTAGGGGTCTCCCGTGTATGGATAGTAAATGTCAAATAATGGCGAGCAGACTCCATTGGATGGTGTCTCAAATACCACGAAGTGAAGTTCGCCTGTGTTCGTGTCGAAGCCGTAGGCACTCCCTCCGTATGTCACTCCGTTATATTTCACGATGATATCGTATGCGTCGTCTGTTATTGCGTCGTAGCATCCTTGCCAGGTTCGATTACATAGAACGGTGTAGTCATTGGCGACGCTGAATTCGATACATACATTGACGACCGCTCGTTCGTAATTCTTGACGAGATACCCGAGGCCTGTTATCGTGTTCGATGTTAGCGTCGTTGTCCCCGAGGGTACGATGTATTGACTCGGTATGGGATTGACTGTGACCGCTCCCTCCATCATAACATTCGATCCACCGATGACTTGCGAGTTCGTCGTCGGGGTAATAGTTGTTCCCGAGGCGAGTGCATATGTGTCGAAGGGGTCTCCCAATTTTGAGAAGCCATCACCTATGAAGCCCGCTGTGTCTCCATCGCTGACAGAGACTTCGACTTTTGGATAGGTTTTCCATTTGCGTTGGCCTCCGCTTGTATAGAAGGTCGTATTCGCCATCATTACCCAAGGGTCGCCTTGTGGGACGGTTGCGGTCGCATAGTTTGTGACATCAGTAACGCCGCTTTGTGTGATGTCGATATTTCCTGTCGGAGTAACTCCGCCGCCAATGGTAAAGTCTTGCGTCCCTCCACCTTCAAGCGGTACCCTTATTTTGTTGACTCCATCCCATTCAATGTCTTTCAATAAGATATCTACTGACATAATCTCTCCTTATGTTAATATCAGAACGTCGCCGCTCTGCATTAAATTAACGTCTCTCGTCATAGATCCGCCTCCTACCGCATATAAGCTGAACTTATAAGTTCCTGTCGAGCCGGAGTTATTCGGTCTTACTGCGTAGACTTGAGGAGTGGTCGTGGATGATCCTGCCCCGTATGTCTCGACGAGTATGCCTTGCGATGTGCCTTTGGAATTTGCGAAGAAGTCGGGTGCGGATGAAAATAGACCGTTCGGATATGTCGCAGTATGTGTCGAAGCCGTTCCCTCATAAAGAGAGCCCCACGCAGTCCATCCTGTAATTGACTCCTCTAACGTTCCCCAACACTCCGCAACACCGCTCGCCCATACTCGATATGTCCATATACCTTCAGTTCCCTCTTCGGTGATATAGTCAAGTCCCGAACCGCCTCCGGATCCGGATGAGCTGCCGAAACTCTCACCGATACCAAGAGCCTCAGATAAGGTCGTTGCGAGCGTACCGAGTTCCATTCCTTCGTAGGATCCACGCAGCACATTCCATATCGTTTTGACGATCTTGAAGTTAGCGGACACGTTATACATCGGGAAGATTACCGTTATCGTGTCACATAAGCTGCACTTAAGAAGATCCTGGAACGCAGAGAACTCGCCCATATCAGCCAGGCGAACGAAATCGACCGAAATCGACTGCGCCGGAAGATTTGTCTGATTACTCTGCATATATGAAAGAGCCTTTGCTTCGAGCTGAGCCGTAGTGGGTTCGCTCTCGAACTTGTCGGTCAGATCCAGCGGAACGCAGATATCATATCCGTTAAATCCTGTTGTCCCGAGTGTGACCTGGTTACCGACCAGCAAAGAGTCTCCATTATAGAATGGAATACATGATGTAAATGTCGACTGATAGTCTGTATCGTCATTGTAATCTAATAAGTTAACGCCGTAGCGGATCGCAAAATCACGCATCTGGCCACGAGCAGAGTGCAGAATGACCCGAAACTTATCCCACTCAAATTCGCCGCCGTAAGCGTCCAAAATCGAGCCCTGAACGCCTCCTAACATCTGGCGGACACTTCTGGGCGTTCCGTCAGCTGCGGCCATATAAGCGGATGAGGTTATATCCGTCTCGTATGTGAACGGATTAGTCGGAGTCGCATTACCGAGCATAGTAAAAGCGTCGGCAAGTGAACTGATTTGAGTTCCAGCGACTGTCATCTGACTCTGCCTGTATGAGATGTGCGTGCAATGGAACGACACGATACCATTTATCGGCTTCGAGTACGAAACGATCGTAAACGGCTGGATGTCACCTGTCTCGTCGTGAGTTACGCCCACGATACGTCCGCAGGTGATCTTGTCGTAATTCGCACCGTTGACAGGATATTCAAAATCGCACTCATATATGCCGTTTCGTTCTTCTGTTACGGTACACGAAAGGCAGTCACGAAGACGACCGATACCATTATCAGCGAATGCAGTCTCGTTTGCTTCAAATAAAATCGGGATCATACTGTCCACCACCTCGGCGTGATCTTAAAGTTTGAAACGTTCGTATATGTTACGGTCGTACTGCCCGGAGGTAATACTGGAAGCTCACCGCCGAGATTTACGAAGTTGTTAAGCGAGACGGTATTGCC
>Ga0265298_10007116_pt1 | contig 13678 bp, 13 predicted proteins | sample AusTroGonzalo_MG_3_FD_193486 | JGI IMG/M metagenome (GOLD analysis project Ga0265298, IMG submission 193486) | Bovine rumen microbial communities from tropical cattle in Woodstock, Queensland, Australia - Gonzalo_01 | ecosystem: Host-associated > Mammals > Digestive system > Stomach > Rumen ...
CTCATCAGGTCGATATCACCGTCGATAAGCATCTGCAGCAGTTCTGGCCAGCTGCCCTCCACATATTCATATTTCCAGCCGGTATAGGCCGCGATTTTCATCTGGTATTCATAGGCATAGCCGGACCTGCGGTCAAGGGCGTCCTTGTTGTTGAACGCAGAATCGTACCAGCCGACACGGACTGTCTTTTCCTCTGTCTCCGCCGGCGAAGCCGCAGGCAGCATCAGGACTGTCAGAATCAGGCATAACAGGAAGCAGGCGTATTTCTGTATGTGCCTGAAACCTTTTGCTTGCTTTTCTGAACAGGTCTTCATTTCCGCATCGGAGCTCCTTGCTGACAGGGTTTATGGGATTGTTTACCATGGATTTCCAAATGATATAGGGCATTATACCACAGATGGCGGCTTTGTAAAACCCTTCGGAAAACTGTTTCTTCTCATCGGCCGGTGTTTCCGGTATAATAGGGATCACACAGACGGAAGAAGGGATCCCGCGGTTCCCGTTCAGCGGAGGAAGCAGCATGGATTACAGCCGGAAGATCTCGGAACGGCAGTGGAACCTGCCGGAAAAGGGCGAGCTGGAAAGCCGCCGGGAGGCGACCTATATGGACGATATCATCCAGAAGGATCATATCCAGCGGAAGCTGCTGGAGCATCTGGACGGAATCCATACCGTGTTTGACGGCGGCGCCGGCAGCGGGCGTTTTTCCATCCTGCTGGCCAAGCAGGGCTGCCGGGTGACACACTTTGATATTTCCGGGCCGATGATTGACAAGGCGAAGGAACTGGCGGAAAAGGAAGGGGTTTCGGACCGGATTGTTTTTGTCAGGGGCGCGCTGGAGGACCTGAGCGCTTACCGGGACCGGGAGTTTGACCTGGTGATGTCCTTCGACGCGCCGGTGTCCTATACCTATCCGAACCAGAACAAGGTCATCGGAGAACTGGCGCGTATCGCGGGAAAGCGGATCATGATCAGCGTATCCAGCCGGCTGGGCTCCCTGCCTTACCTGGCCAACCCGATCCAGAAGAACCAGTTTATCCTGGACGAAAAAGCGGACGATCCTTTTGTCCGGTGGTGCGTGGCCAACCGGGAACAGATGATCAGCGGGTTTTTGTTCAACAGACAGGCTGCTGAAAAACTGCTGTCCGACGGCCTGATGGGAGGCGAAGAGGAGATTGCCGAGTATGACAGGGGCGGAACCCCCTGGTGCATTACCTACGCGTTCATGCCGGATGAGCTTCAGTCCGTGCTGGAGAACTGCGGTGTCCGGAACATCCGGCTTTCCGGGCCGGGCGCTTACGGACGGACCATTCCGCGGGAAATCCTGGTCCGGATCATGCAGGATCCGAAACAGAAGAAAGATTTTCTGGATTTCTGCTATCAGTATGATTCCAACCCCTATGTCTGTGGTATGGGCAAAGATAATCTGCTGGCGGTCGGCGAGGTGTAACGGATGAATACCAGTGAAATCAGGAAAAAGCTGTTTGAATTGCAGGACCTGAAATACCGGGACATGCAGATCAGAACCATTCCGACGGTGAAACCGGAGGCGATCATCGGCGTCCGCACGCCGGAGCTTCGGAAAATGGCAAAGGAAATCGGACAGGAGGCTGATACTGCCGCCTTCCTCAACGACCTGCCGCATTCGTATTTTGAGGAGAACCAGCTGCATGCCTTTATCCTTTCCGGAATGAAGGACTACGGGGAATGCCTCGGCACCCTGGAAACTTTCCTGCCGTATGTGGACAACTGGGCGACCTGCGACCAGATGTCCCCCAAAGTGTTCCGGAAACACCGGAAGGAACTGCTGAAAAGCATCCGGAAATGGATCCGCTCCGGGAAAACATACACGATCCGCTTCGGCATCGGCATGCTGATGGAGCATTACCTGGATGAGGATTTTGACCCCGCTTATCCGGAGCTCGCGGCGGACGTCCGCTCCGAAGAATACTATGTCAACATGATGACCGCCTGGTATTTTGCCACGGCGCTGGCAAAGCAGTATGAAGCGGTGCTGCCGTACATTGAAAACAGGCGGCTGGATGACTGGACCCACAACAAGGCGATCCAGAAGGCCGTTGAGAGCTACCGGATCATGCCGGAACAGAAGGAATACCTGAAAACCCTGAAGATCAAAAGGACATGAAGGCGGAATGATATCAGAGCATGAAATGACGCTCCGGCATCTGCTGGATTTGTGCCGCAGGAGTGAAAAAACCGGTGCCTGGCAGTACTCCGGCTTCCTGTCTCCGGCGGAGCAGGATGACTTTCTCCGCAGCGGGGAGACGGCGGGCTTTTCCTTCCGCCTGGACGGCGGATACGAAAACGCCGAGCGCCGGATCCTCGCTGCCGGCAATGAAGAGGAGGCAGGGCCGCCGGAACTGCCGGTCCGCGTGATCGCGGTCCGGCCGAAATCGGAAAAGTACGCGGAGGAGCTGAGCCACCGGGATTATCTCGGGGCGATCCTGGGGCTGGGAATAGAGCGCAGCCTGATCGGCGATATCCTGGTGCGGGAGAAACGGGCCTGGTTCTTCTGCCTGGCTTCCGCGGCGGAACTGCTGGTGAGCTCCCTGACACAGGTGCGCAGGACAACGGTCATCGCGGAGATCGCCGCGGCGGATGTGCCAGAGCTGCAGCCCCGGTACGCGCAGATGCGGCTGAATGTCGCCTCGGAACGGCTGGACGCGGTAGCCGCGTCCTTTACGGGGCAGTCCCGCACTCAGGCGGACAGGCTGTTTGCCGCCGGCAAAGTCTTTGTCAACAGCCGGATGGTGACAGACCGCAGCATCCGGCTGAAAAAAGGCGATGTCCTCTCTGTCCGGGGAACCGGAAAGGCGGTTTACGACGGCATTGAATACGAAACCAAAAAGAGCCGGCTCATGGTCCGGCTCAATAAGCTGATCTGATTACAATCCGAAAGTATCCCTGATCCGCGCGGCGACTTCCTGCGGGGAAAGGTGGCTGTTGTCAATCCGCAGGTAGTTGTCAAAGGGGATTTCGCCTTCATTGCTGACCAGGCGGTAACCCGCATCCTCCTGCTTCAGCCGCTCGTTGGACGCTTCCACATCCGCTTTGGATGGTTTGTTCGCGATGCGGTTCGGGGTGGCGTTGCGGGCCAGGCGGATTTCCTGCGGAGCCACCAGCTCCACGTAATAGAACTCGGTGCCGTAAGGCGCGAAAATCCCTTTCACATGTTCGATATAATCCCAGTCCTCCTGCCGGTCAAAAGCCCACATATAGGTAAAAATCATGCCGGGCCGGCCGGAAGCGGCAAACTCCCGGAAGATGATCTCCCGGATTTCATTGACGACCTTACCGTTGTAATCCCCGAAGAGGGCGATCACCGGCTCGATGGTCATGTGGTTGTGGAACAGCCGCAGGCCGGTGAGTTTCATCAGTTCCTGGCCGACGGTCATTTTACCGACCGCGCCGCTGCCGATCAGAAAAACCAGTTTCATTGATTCTTCCTCCGATCTTTTTCAGTCAGGCTCTTTGCGCGCATCGCCGTGGCGGTATTTCTCCAGCCGGTACAGCTGCTCCTCATCCACTTCGTTTCTGTCATCCTTGAAATCATAGCCCAGTTTCCGGTAGAACGGAAGCCCGGTAATGGAAGCGGGAATCTCGATCCGCCTGGCGCGGAGGGCGAACTCATCCTGTTCCAGCGTCTCAACAATGGCCCGGCCGATGCCTTTTCCCTGGCAGTCCGGCAGGACAAAGATGCTGAACAGGCTGCTCTCATCCTCTTTTCCCCAGTAGGGGCCGATGGCGCCGCAGCCCACGATCCTGCCGGCTTCCTCGGCCACATAGAAATGCGTCCAGGAAGCGCGCTCCAGCACATGCTCCGGTGTCTGGGTCTTCACCAGTTCCTCCATGAGTTCCGGAGGATAGTCTTTGACATTGGAGATCCGGATTGTGGTGATGATGAGTTCCGAAACCGCCTGCGCGTCCTGTTCGGTCAGCCGCCTGATTTTCATGTGCCTGTCCTCCTTAAATATGATATAAAAAGCCGCTCATCCGGTTCGGGATGAGCGGCTGGTAAACGGATCCGAAGGGGCCTACAGCTGCTCTTCCCGGGCCGGAATATGATGCCATACGGAAATAACGCGGACATCCATCATCATGTTCGCGGACGGCATCACGGTATTCCGAAGGAACCGATCCATGAGCAGAACCCCTTTCCGAAATATTGCACAGAATATACTACGCGGCCGGAAGGATGTCAATCCTTTTTTTCGACTGAGCAGTCATTGAATCCGGCAAACCGCTGAACCGCCCGGTCAATCCGGCCGTTGAGCGCTTTTGTGCCGCGGATGCCGGGCTCCAGCCAGACATGCTGAACCGTGAGCGTTTTCGTTTTCCGGTCGGCTTTGGGCTCGATCCTGCCGATCAGCCGGTCACCGTACAGCATCGGGAGCACATAGTAGCCGTATTTCCGTTTTACCACCGGCGTGTAGATTTCCCAGGAATACTGATATCCCCAGAGGGCTTCGATCAGTTTCCGGTCCCAGAGCATCGGATCCAGCGGCGCGAGGAATTCCAGGCGGGGCCTGGGCCGGAGCTGTCCGGAACGAACGGAATCCATCAGCGGCAGGTCTTCGCTGAGCATATACAGCGGAAAACGCAGGCCGTCCACCTGAACGGGAAGGACAGCGCCTTCCTTTTCCAGGCGGTCAAAGGCGGCTTCCCGCTGCTCCGTGGTCATGCTGATGCCCAGCCACGCATCCGAGCGGCGGTTCCAGAGCAGGCCGACGGCCCCGATCCTGCGCTTCACGCGCCAGCACAGCCAGGCGTCTTCCTCCGGACAGGGATCCGGCGCGGAAAGCAGTTCAGCGGGGAGATATTTATCCGCCAGGTCATAATACTTGCGCGAGCCGGACTTGTGGTGGATCAGCAGCACGCCGTCGGTATACAGCTGCTCCAGGACGGAACGGGCCGCAGGGGAATCCTTGTGCCAGTGGCCGCTCCAGTGCATGGAGGAATGCCAGAAGATTGTGCCTTCGATCGGGAGAGTGTCGCTGCTGACAGGTCCGTGCTTCCGGATCCAGGCGACCGCTTCCTCCGCCAGCTCCGGAATGCCGGGGAAACCCCTGCCGTGGTTCCTGCTTGTTTCCCGGTAGCGGGCGAAATGAGGCCAGTCCTCGCTGGGCCAGATGGAGAGCTCCTTGTCTGAATAATCCACCAGCAGCCGGTCCCGGTAAAGCAGGTCCTCCAACATTTTTTTCCGGAAGTTTTTCACCCGGGACTGGAGCGTCAGCTCGGCATTCCGGCCGCAGACGTCCACGGGATCGAACTGGATGCAGCCGGCCTGGCGGATGTACTGCCAGGCACCATCTTTGCCGATAAAGCGGTAGTTCCCGAGCAGCCCCTGCCGGAGCAGGATAAACTGCCTGGCCTGTTCGTTTGTGATGGTCAGCATAGTCCGGTTTCCTTTCCCGGATTCGGAATCCGGACATAATACTTGCTCTCATCTTCGGCGATGATACGGCCGCCGTTTTTCAGCATGACCTGCAGGGAAGCGGGATTATCGCGGTTGACCCGCAGGTAAAACTCTTCCTCCGGAACAATGGCGCGGGCTTCCTCCAGTGTCAGGCGCAGGCCTTCTGTTCCGTAGCCTTTTTTGCGGAAGGATTTGCCGATATAATATCCGATATGCCCGGCACCGGTCCGCAGCGACTCGCACAGCCAGTGCCGCACCCGGAACTGGCCGACAATGGTGTCTCCGTCCCACAGGAAAAAGAACGTCTCGGGTACATAGCCTTCCGGCAGGTCTTTTCCCTCCGCGAAGGCCAGCATTTCCGGCAGGGCTTTCTGCTCAAAATCCTCCCGGGAAACGCCGCTCCAGGCGTTTGTCAGGCCGTTTTCATCTTCAGGCATTTCCCGGACAAACAGCCATTCTTTTTCGATATCTTCGGGACAGGCTTTTTTCAGGTAAATCATGCGGATCATACTCCCGGACAGGTACTTTTCTGTACAAGTATCCCTTTTTCCGAACTGAAAAGCAAGACGAACAAACGGATTTTGATAAAAATGTTAAAGAAGCAGTTGACGGTGGCGGGGAAACAGGGTATATTCAGTGCAGCAAAAACGAAAGGGGGCTCTTCGAATGCGGAACACGATGAACGCGAAACGGGTTGCAGCGACCGTGAACACTGCGGCAAATATCCGCACTGGCTTTGTATCCGATCATCCGAAGGGCAGACCGGCGTAATCCCGGCACATATTCGGCTTGACCGGCTGCTTGTCCGTGACGGATAAGCAGCTTTTTTGTGCCCGAATGCGGAAAGGAAGGGGATTGAATTGAGTAAAGAAATGATCAGCGGGAGAACCCTGTGCAAAGAAAAAGAAACCCCAAAGGAGGCTGCAGCAAAAATGAAGATGATCATCCCAAACAAGGAAACAAAGAGGAGGAATGCCTTTGGATAAAGCTTATCGTGTCGTGCTGGTCCACAGGGACCGGTACCTGGTCCGGAACGCGGACGAAGAATACTATTGCACGCTTGCCGGCAACCTGCGCTACCGGGATGTATTTCCCGTTGTCGGAGATTATACGGAGATTACGGTGAACCCTTACGGTGACAGCCTGATCCGGGCAATCATGCCGCGAAAATCGGCTTTTTACCGGCCGGACCGCGGCGGACACGCGGAGAACTTTGTCAAAACGATGCAGGTGCAGCCGCTGGTGGCCAATATTGACTATGTGTTCATCATCACGGCGCTGAACCACGATTTCAACCTTAACCGCATTGCCCGCTATGCGGCCATGGCGGTTTCAGGCGGGGCGGTTCCCGTAGCGGTGTTGACCAAGGCGGACCTGTGTCCGGATGCGGCCGGCATGGAAAAACAGGTTTCAGAAATGAGCGGTGACCTGCAGGTGATCTCGATCAGCTCCTATACGGGGTATGGACTGGAACGGCTGAAAGCTTATTTCAGGCCAGGTGTGACGATTGCCCTGCTGGGCTCTTCAGGCGCCGGAAAATCCACCCTGATCAACACACTGGCCGGCAGCGGGATTATGCGTACCGGCGGAATCCGGGAGGATGATTCCAAAGGCAGGCATACAACCACCCACCGGGAGATGATCGAGCTGGACGGCGCTTTCCTGATTGACACCCCCGGCCTGCGGGAACTCGGTATGATCGACGCGGACGAAGGGATCGCGGAGACTTTTGCCGATATCGCGGAGCTGATCAGCCAGTGCGCTTTCTCGGACTGCACCCATCGGAATGAACCCCGCTGCGCGGTCCGCCGGGCACTGGAGGACGGATCCCTGGCGCCGGAACGCTGGGAAACATACAGCAAGCTGGCGCGGGAAAACCAGTGGAGCAAAGCCCGGAAAAACGCGATGATGATGCATATCGCGATGAACCGGCGGAAGATGCCGAAGAAACGCTGAGCGTAATAATGATTCCCGGTTTCAGGCTTTCCGCAGCGTCAGGACGCTGACGGACAGGGCCGGCGCGATGTAGGTAAAGGACCTGGAAGCACCGGAAGCCTGCAGAAGAATGTCATGCACGTTTTCCGGACTTTCGATGCTGTTTTCATCCGTGGCGTTTCCTGTCAGCAGGGCAACGGTATAATCCGGCGCCACATCGCAGTCCAGCGTGATTATGACCGGATCCTCGCGGTCCCCGAAATTGACAATCTTGATGATCACGCTGTCCTCCGTATCCGTGGCTACCGTGCCGGCGGCCGGATAGGACGGCAGCTCCACCGTGTCAATGGCTTCCCCGTTGACTTCCAGGGAGACGGTATGCCCGGAAACGGTATACTTCAGGTGATTGTACGCGCCTGTCTTCAGGCTGACGGGCTTTGGATCCGAATAGGGCTTGGGCGGGAAGCTGTCCCTGGCCACATACGACTGTCCGCCGGACAGGATCCAGCGGGAAACCTCCAGGAAACGCATGCTCCAGGGGTCGCAGGGGTTCGGATTGGTCCGGTCATAATAGGAAAGCGGCTTCGGGGAAACCAGGATACCCAGCGCGATATCCTTTCCTTCTTCCGCCAGGACGTCCACCTCAAACACGCCTTCCCGGCATTCCGGATCATCCCCCAGGGTCACAAGCGGATAGACCCTGAAAGGGAAGTCCGGCATGCCGGGTTCTGTTTTCCGCCGCAGGGTAATCACGCCGTCCCGGTCGGTTCCCGATTCGGCAAGGATATGGCGGGAAGGCAAGACTGCTGCGCCGTTCCAGACGGGATTCCGGTACCGGACGCCGTCGTCTCCCGACAGGGCGGGCAGGCCGTGAACATCATAGTGGATTCTCGGAACTTCTTCTCCGGAAGCGACTACGTCCTTTCCGCGGTTTCCGCCAAACAGGCGCCAGCAGTAATAGGTCGGGATGGCAAAGCTCCGGCGGTTGTCGTAGATAATCAGGTTCGGGAACCAGGAACCGTAGAGCAGGTGCTGGAACAGCGGCGCGTAGGAAGCGAGGCGGACCTTGTCCTGGTTGCGTTCAAAGCCGACCATGAACATTGCTTCCGCGACCGCTGCCCGAAGCTGGCCTTCATAGGTCTGATTGACGGAGAACTCGCCGACAAAGACATCCGCGTCCTGCCGGTCATAGCGGTCGTACAGGGTGATGCCCTCGGCAAAAAACTCGGGCATGTTGTAGTAGTGATCATCGGCGATGTCCGCCTCCAGGCGGCGTGTCCGCCCGCGGTCATTGGTGATGATGGTGAGGCCGGGATACTTTTCCAGCACCGCTTTTTTGACCAGGTCAAAACGCTGTTCATATTCCGGCCCGAAGTTTTCATTGCCGATCTCCAGGTAATCCAGGCGGAAAGGCGCCGGATGGCCCATTTCCGCGCGCAGGGCGCCCCACCGGGAATCGGCAGGGCCCAGGGCATACTCCAGCGCACCCAGGATATCATCGAGCATGTTCGCCTGCTCTTCATCGCTGAAATACCGCGGATGGCGTCCCTGGCAGGTCATGCCGCAGTTGCACACATACAGCGGCGCGACGCCCAGGTCCTCACAGAGCTGGAGATACTCATGGAAACCGAGGCCGTTGGTGGTCCGGTAATGCCACAGCAGCCAGTGGGAAGGACGTTCCCATACCGGGCCGACGGTATTGCGGAAATACCAGACGGTTTCCATGGTGAAGCCTTCCACAATGCAGCCTCCGGGGAAACGCATGAAAGCCGGATGGATATCCCGGAGCTTTTCCGCCAGGTCCTTCCGGAGACCGTGGCCCATAAAAGTATCCGCGGGCATCAGGGAAGCAAAACCGAACCAGACGGCCGCCTCACAGGGGCAGGTGATCCGGAACACCGCGCTGCCGGTGTCGGCGGCAGCGGTAAAGTCCGCGTCATACCTTGCCCAGGTCCCCGGACGGACCGTGATTTCCTGCGCCGCGTATACCTGCCCGTTTTCCTCCAGGGACAGCGTCAGCCTGACCTCCTGCCCGGACCGGGCAAACATGTAAAAATGATAAGCTTTTCCCCGCTCCTGAGGGATGCCGCCGAAACCGGTATTGCGGATGCTCCCGCCGGCGCTGAAATCCACCCGGAGGGAGACCTTCCGCCGGGCGTTCAGTACCGTTTCCGGATCCAGGGTCATTTCCGCGCGGTCGCTGTACCAGGCCGGAACGGGCGTAGGCGGGATTTGGTTGTCTTTGACCCATTGATTCATGCCTTCCCCGTTATTGAATTCATCAATCCATCCGGTGGGGGACTCAAAGGTTTTGCCGCCGTCTTTCGTGACGCAGCCCTCCGGGAGAAGGGAATCCTCAAAGGAACGGTTGCGGAGCATTTCGGGATAGAGCCCGCCGTCGCCGGCGCGGCTGATGTCCTCGAAAAACAAACCGTAAAGGTCCCGGGATACGGGAAAACGTTTTTCTTTTGTTCGGATACTGATCCTGCTCATATCTGTTCCTCCGGATTGTTTTATGGTTTTCTGATGCTGACGGAATCCTGCTCATTCTTTCCGAAGTCTATCTTAAATCATTCCTGCCCTCTTCCGTCAAGGGGTTAAATCCGGAAACTGCGTTTTTTTCAGAATCCCGGTCGACCTGGATCCCATTACGCAGATCGCTTGACTTAAAGTATGCTTTAACCTTTAGAATGATGTAAAAAAGGGAGGCGCTGAAGATGAAAAAAGTGGTGATCCTGTGGTCCAGTCCGAATGAGGACGGCCTTACCGCGTCCGCGAAGAACCGGATTCTGGAGGGTCTGGCGGACGCGGGAACCCAGGTGGAGGAAATTCACCTGAACCGTAAAAAGATTGAGCACTGCAGGGCCTGCGGAAACGGATGGGGCACCTGCCGTACAAAAGGGAGCTGCGTCATCCGGGATGATTTCGCGGATATTTACCGTTCCCTTGCCGAAGCAGACGGGATTGTCTGGATCAGCGCGGTTTACTGGTCCGATATGACAGAGTGCTTCAAGGCGTTTTTTGACCGGCTGCGCCGCTGCGACGCTGTTTCCGACCATACCCTCGCGGAAAAACGCTGCGTACTGGTCGCCTGCGCGGGTGGCACCGGCAGAGGCACCCTGGAATGCCTGCAGCAGCTGGAAAAAGGCCTTGTGCATATGGGAATGCGCGCTTACGACCGGATCTCCGTGGGCAGGTACAACCGGGACTATATCCTGCCCGCGCTGTATGAAGCCGGGAAGACATACGCAGACCGCCTGGAAAACGGTTTTGACATGTACTACTGATCCGGTCCTCTTACTTCCTCGTTTTTGAGTGTACATTTTTTTTGAGTGTACATGCCCCTGCCCCTGCTCCCGCAAGGCATTCAAAAAGCTCGGACAACTTTGCCCGAGCTTTTTTGACAGTATAATCTTATCATACTTTCCCCATGTATGCAACGCGCAAAACCGCGCAAACCGTGTATGCAGACAACCGAATATGCAATTTTTTTCATAAAATCAGGCCCAGGGCACATAGACATGTTCCATGTAGACGATTTCATTCTGTTCGTTCAGTTCGATTTTTGTGGTGAGGAAGCCGAAGTCATATTCCCCGTCGGTTTTCTCCTCATCCGGAAGATCATGCTGGAATACCATTTCGCGTCCTTCGAGCTCCGCGTCTCCGCCGACATAGGTATCCACATACCACCGATACAGGTCCGTTATCGTGACAGTCTGTTCGAAAATATTGGGCTCCGCGGCCATCAGGCCCTGGAAATCCTCCGCCAGGGTAAAGGAGGTTTCGGAACCGGGCGCGGTTTCGGAGGAGGGCTCTCCCTCTTCGTTCTGGGTGACGCGTTCAAAATGCCCGGTCACGGAGGCCACCTTATGGTCCTCCCCATAGTTCAGTTTGGTGATGACAAACAGATCATAGACCAAACCGTCCTCTCCTGTCAGGACTTCGAAGTGATGTTCCGCAACCGCGGCCGCGCAAACCATCACCAGCACAACTGCCATCATTGTCAGGAATATTTTTTTCATATGGTTCCTCCTTTTTATTTTCAGTTTTTCAGTTTTAGCGTTTTCAGGATAGAATAAGGCATACACCGCTGTTTCCGCACAGCGGCTTCCTGTATGTCAACATCCTGCTTTGTTGATCTGATTGTAACACAATTCCCCATGGTCAAGTCAAGAAGAAAGAGAAAAAACAGTGCCTGTTTGCATGCCCTGCCGAATCATGCTAAAATACAATCTGAAGATGTAATTACATAAACGGCACATTGCTGCTCTGGCAGAGAAGCCGGATATGCCTGTTTTTGGCGTTCAGCAAATGATTCTGCCTGTCTGTTGAAAAAACAATCGTGGAAAACGGGAAAGTGAAGGTCAGTACAGGATGAAAACCAACAAAGGAAACCGGATGATGCTTTTGTTCGCCGCGTGGGTGCTTGCAATGATGCTGCTGACCTGCGGCGCGGCAGCGGAAATTCCCGCCGCGGGAGTGCAGCGTACAAGCCAGGCAATCATTGAGGAACTGGCGGTATACTACGGAACCTACGGTAATGAAGCGGAGGGAAAAACAACGGAACTGCTGGATGAACTGTCTGCCGCGGATCCGGCGGCCGGCGCGAAATGGCAAAGCATCATGCGGCTCTGGAAAACCGTGGGCACGGATCTGGAAATCCATGAAAACATCCTTCCGGACGGACTGCCGGAAACGGATGAGCTGTGCCTGGTCGTGCTCGGCTTCCAGCTGGATCCGGACGGCGGCATGAAGGACGAGCTGGTCGAGAGGCTGAAGGTGGCCAAAGCCAGTGCTGAAAAGTATCCCAACGCCCTTATCGTCTGCACCGGCGGCGGAACCGCGGCGGAGAACCCGGAGGCCACGGAAGCCGGGGAAATGGCGAAATGGCTGATCGCAAACGGCGTGGACGCCCGGCGCGTGATCGTGGAGGACCGGTCGCTGACCACCGCGCAGAATGCGATCTGTACCTGGAAGATCCTGACAGAACAGTATCCCCAGGTGAAACAGCTGGCGATCATCTCCAGCGATTACCACATCGCGACAGGTACCCTGCTGTTTGGGGCGGAGGCGACCCTGCAGGCAGAAGAAGCCGGGGAAGAGCGCATGACGGTGGTTTCCAACGCCGCCTGGCACGCACCGTCCGGAACACTTTCCCCCATGTTCCAGGCCGGCGCGCTGATCGAACTGTCCGGCGATGTTGAAACTGCCTTTGCAATCTATTATGAAACCTATGATATCCATGAGCTGCCCCCGCTGAACAAAGCGGAATAAAGAACCGGGGAACACTGAACGGGAAAGCGGGTGAATTGTATGATAAAGCCGATCTGCAGGACGCTGACATTCCTGCTCCTGTGCATTCTTTTGATCTGCCTGTTCAGCCAGGCGTCTGCCTGTTCCCTGCTTTTCATCGGCGGAGAATATACGGATGACGGAGCCAGCCTGTTTGTCCGCGTGGAAGACGGCGACCTGAGCAACCGGCTGACCTTCATGGATCCGGGGGAAGAGGCCATCGCGTTGGTGAAGGAACGCTTTGCCGCAATGCAGCAGGATTTCGTGAAAAGGTTTGAGGACCAGACAGCCCGGCTGAAGGCGGAAAAGGACCTGTCAGCCCGGCAGGCAATCGCCACCGGGGAGGCCTCCCGCATGGCGGAGGAAGCCCAGGACCTCGCCCTGGCCCTGTACCGGCATATTGTATACGGGGAAGCGATGCCGGAGGATGGGATTTCAACGGAGACGAATACTCCCGGGAATCATGTGCTTGATACCATCCGGGAATGCGGCGTGCTCCGGGTCGGAACCGCCGGAGACTATAAACCCATGTCTTTCCTGGATCCGGAAACCGGAACCTACTGGGGATTTGACACGGAGCTGGCGGAAGACCTGGCAGCGGCCCTGGGGGTAAAGATCGAGTATATTCCGACCTCCTGGCCGACCCTGATGGAGGATACGCTGGCAGGGAAATTTGACCTGGCGATCTGCGGGATCACCATTACGGACGCCCGGAAGGAACAGGCCCTGATGTCCGAAGGCTATCTGGAAAACGGGAAGACGGTTCTCTGCCGGGCGGAGGACGCGGAACGGTATACTTCCCTGGAGGCCATCAACCGGCCGGAGGTCCGGGTGATGGAGAATCCGGGAGGGCTGAACGAGAAGTTCGCGCGGGAAAACCTGCCGGACGCTACGCTGATTATCCACGATGTCAACCAGGAAATCCCGGGGCTTGTCGCTTCCGGAGAGGCGGACGTCATGATCACGGAAATCATGGAAGCCGGATACTATACGGGACTGGACAGCCGCCTTGCC
>Ga0265298_10007117_pt1 | contig 13678 bp, 11 predicted proteins | sample AusTroGonzalo_MG_3_FD_193486 | JGI IMG/M metagenome (GOLD analysis project Ga0265298, IMG submission 193486) | Bovine rumen microbial communities from tropical cattle in Woodstock, Queensland, Australia - Gonzalo_01 | ecosystem: Host-associated > Mammals > Digestive system > Stomach > Rumen ...
CCGGACGGCTACAACACCATTATCGGCGAGCACGGCGTAAGACTCTCCGGCGGTCAGCGCCAGCGTCTGGCCATCGCCAGGGCCATCTTCAAGAACCCCTCGATACTGATCCTCGACGAAGCCACCTCCGCCCTCGACACCGAGAGCGAAAGGCTGGTCCAGGAAGCCATAGACAACCTGGTCGAAAACAGGACCGTCATCGCCATCGCCCACCGCCTCTCCACCATCCGCCACGCCGACCGCATATTCGTCATGAAGGACGGCAGGATCCAGCAGGTCGGCTCGCACGACGAACTGATCAAGGACGAATCGGGCATGTACTATAAGCTTTGCATGATGCAGTTCAACGACGAGGAGCAAAGCTAAATGAAAAAGTTCCTCCTGCTTTTTCTCCTTTTCCTCCCTTTCGCGGCGCTTGCTGAGGAAACGAACGATATCGAGGAAGTCCGCTTCGAGGAAGAAGCGGATCTCAAGCCGATCCTGACTCCCAAACAGCAGATAGTGAAGTACCGCGACGACGTCTGCGCGTATTACAACATGACGAACAATCTGAAGGAAGTTATCGTCATCATGCACCCGATCCTCGCCGAGGCCGAAATGGCTGAGCTTTTCGTAGCGGAGGAACCGAAGCCCAAAGACCGCACGGCCTTCCTTAAAAAGTGGGGCGCCAGGTACAAACAGATATTGACCAACGGCTTCGGATTCCGGCTCACTTTCCAGCTTAGGAACAATTTCCTGGATCTTCAGAACGAGGTGAAGATCCCCGCCAACATCGCCGATTACTTCACGCTCCTCTCAAGCGACGGCGTCAGGGTGAAAGCTTACAAATGCGTGAGCGATTTCAAGCTTCCCCAGACCATCTGCTTCGAGCGCCCGGAAGTGAACATAGACCTTTTCTTCAACACCAAGGACGATTCCGGCAGACCGCTGATCAAGAACGGCACGAAAGCCATCAGACTGCAGTCTTCGGCTGTGAACTCCGATTTCGGCTCCTACAATTTCTCCTGGTGGCTGCCTTTCAAATATCCCATAAAACGCCCTCGCAACATGGAGGCCGTGGTCGGCAGCAAGCCCTTCAGGACTTTCGTCTCCGTCCATCCCGAGGTCTACTACAAAGACATCGCCTACGTTAACCAGGGCCGGGGCGCCGCTGAAGAAAAGGCCAGGAAGGAAGCAATCGAGCAAGCGCAGGCAAAGGAGAAAGCCATGATCGCCGCGAAGCAGAAGAAGGAACTTTCTCCCGAGGAACGCTCGGACTATTTGAAGCGCACAGTCGCCGGCGCGCTCTTCTACGGGCTACTCGCTAATTAAGCCGATCGCCAGCGCGATCGTGCGCGCTATAAGCAAATGTCCGGTGGGATCCGGATGCACCCTATCCCAGCTCATCGAGACCGGATGGAAATGCTCGAAATACTTGTCGAAAGCCGCCTGCAGGTCTACGAACGTCGCGCCGTTCTTTTCGGCCACAGCCTTCATGGCGTCGTGGTACTTGTCGATCATAGCGCGGAAAGCGTCCTTCCTGTTCGTCTCCATCAGATACGGGGAAATGAAATAAAGGCCTTTCAAGCCTTTCGTGATGTCGACCATTTTCTGAAGGTTTGCGGCGTACTCTTCCACCGAGATGAAGATCTCGTTCCTGTACGGTTCGTCGAAGTGGCGCCAGACGTCGTTTATGCCGATCTCGATCGCGAGATAATCCGGCTTGAGATCGATGACGTCGCTCTGCCAGCGCTCGAGCAGAGCCTTGGAAGTGTCGCCGCTCGTGCAGACGTTCATGACCCTGATGCCGTATTCCGGCCCTTTGATCCTCAAGATGCTGTCAAGGACGCGCGGGAAGCCTGTGCCAAGTCCGGCGTGCAAGCCTTCGCCCACCGGTCTCGCGCGGCCAAAATCGCCGATCGAATCGCCGATAACAAGAAATTTCGAATTCTTTTCCAATTTCATAACGCTTTCTAAATTTTGATTGTTAATCTTCTTTCCAGCAGACGATGATGAGAAGCAGGGCGCTTACCGTTATGCAGCTGTCGGCAATGTTGAAGGCCGGCCAGTGATAGTTTTTGTAATAAAGGTCGATGAAGTCCACCACAGCGTAGTAAGGCGGCAGGAGCCTGTCGATCATGTTGCCGAAGGCGCCTCCCATGATGAGTCCCAGCGCCGCTGTTGCCACGCGGCTTTTCGGCGCCTTCCCTCTCAAAAACAGCGAAAGTATGAAGAGAATGACGACAAGCGCCAGCCCCGCCAGAATGAAGTGGCCGTACCTTATGTTGTCGAGCATGGAGAAGGCCACCCCCGGATTCAGCCTGAAAGTCAGGTTGAAAGACGGCAGGACCGCTATGACGGCATCCTGTTCTATGAAGCTTCTGACCGCGAACTTTGAAAGTTGGTCAACGATCGCGGCACTGGCGGCAAGATAGACAGGAGTCGCGCACCTGTTCCACTTTTCGCCCATTTATTTGTCCGCGCAGTTAAGGCAGAGCTCGGCTTCGGGAATGGCTTCTAGTCTCGCCTGGGGAATGGGCTTTCCGCACATCTGGCAGAATCCGTAGGTGCCGTCCTCGATGCGGGCGAGCGCCTCGTTGACCTGCTGCAGAAGCTTCTGCTGATTGCTGGCCAAACCAAGCATCAGCTCCATTCCGGAGGCGTCGGAGCCGATGTCGGCGATGTGCGTTTTGTAGCCGGAAATGTCGCCGGAAAAATCTTTCTGAGAATTCATGAAAGACTCTTCCTCGAGCTTCTCGACGTTGCCCATGAGGCGGGCGCGCTTTTTCAAAAGGGCCTTCTGGAGCTTCAGAAGGACTTCCTTGGGTAATTTCGATTTTTTGACCATAGTTTTCACGCTTGATTTTTCAAAACGTCCGCGCAGCGGGCGCAGACATCGGGATATTCGCTGTTTTTGCCAACCGTGTCGCTGCAGTTCCAGCAGCGGGCGCACTTCGGTTTGTCGGAGCGGCGGGCGGCCACGACAAGCTTGCCGGCAGTCCTGCCGTTCTCGGGCTTCTTAACCGCGAGCGCCGAGACGATGCAGAGCTTCGCCAGGTCGCCTTCGTATTCTTTGAGCAGCGCGAGCAGTTCGGGATCGTCGCTCCAGACTTCCGCCTCGGCTTCCTGTCCGGAACCGATCTGCCCGCTCTGCCTCAAGCCTTCCAATTCTTTCAAAACCTCGTCTCTGACGGACCAGATCTTCGCGAATTGAGCCGCCAAAGAGGGATCGAGATGCTCCTTCTCCTCCTTGGGCCAGAGGGCAAGGTGCACGGTGCTCTCGCGCCCTTCTTCTTCGGTCAGATCCTGCTCCCTTAAGCATTCCCAGATCTCCTCGCTGGTGAAGACCAGAATAGGAGCAAGGAGTTTCGCGAGAACAACGGCGCAGCGCCTCAAAACCGTCTGGGCGGAACGCCTGCATTTGGAATCCCTGCCCTCGGTGTAGAGCGTGTCTTTAAGGATGTCGCAATAACGGGAGGAAAGATCCACGGTGCAGAAATTCAATATGGCCTGGAAGGCCTTAATGTAATCGTTCTTCTCGTAATCCTCCGTGACCTCGGATCTCAGTTCCTCGAGGGAGTGCAGCATGTACCTGTCCAGCTTGGAAAGTTCGGCGAAAGGCACGGCGTTCTCGGGACGGAAGTCGGCGATGTTGCCAAGAAGATATTTGAAGGTGTTCCTGATGCGCCTGTAGGCGTCGCTTATAACACCCAGGATCTTGTCGTTGAAGACCACGTCCTGGGTGTAGTCGGTGGAGCTCACCCAAAGGCGCAGTATGTCGGCGCCCAGTTTGTCGCACATCAGAACGGGATCGACGTAGTTGCCTTTGGACTTCGAGATCTTCTCGCCTTTGGCCGCGAGCGTCCAGCCGTGCGTGACAACTTTCCTATAGGGCGCGCGGTCCATAAGCCCTATGCCGGTCAGAAGCGAGACCTGGAACCAGCCGCGATGCTGGTCGCAGCCCTCGAGATACATGTCGGCGGGATCGTAAAGTCCTTCCCGGCGTCCGCAGACGGCGCGGTGACTTAGGCCGGAGTCAAACCAGACGTCCAGGATGTCCTTTTCCTTGCGGAAATGCGTTCCCCCGCACTTCGGGCATTTGGTGCCTTCCGGAAGAAGTTCACTTGCTTCCTTCTCGAACCAGACGTCAGAAGTTTCCTTTTCGGCCAGGTCGCCGACTTTTTTGATGATCTCGTCATTTATGATCTCCTGACCGCAGTTTTCGCAGAAGAAGACTGGGATGGGAACGCCCCAGATCCTCTGGCGGGAGAGGCACCAGTCGGGGCGAAGTTCAAGCATCGATTTGATGCGCTGCTTGCTGACTTCCGGCACCCACTGGACTTTCTCCACTTCCTCCAGGGCTTTCTTGCGCATGTCGTTCCTGTCCACACCCACGAACCACTGGTCAGTGGCCCGGAAAATAACGGGCTTGTGGCAGCGCCAGCAGTGGGGATAGTCGTGGGTGCAGGGCTCCTTGTGGATGAGTATGCCTTTTTCCTTGAGCTCCTCGATTATCGGCTCGTTAGCCTTGAAAACGTGCATGCCCTGGTATTTCGGGACGTTGGCGTTGTAGCAGCCTTTCCCGTCCACCGGCGAGAAAACTTCCAGGCCGTAGCGCAATCCGACCGCGTAGTCCTCCTGGCCGTGGCCCGGGGCGATGTGCACCACACCCGTGCCGGTGTCCAATGACACGTAATCGTCCATTACCACAGGGACGGTCATTCCCTCGAAGATGGGATGCTTGACCTTGAGGCCTTCCAAGGCTTCACCCGGGAACGTCGCCTCCGCGGCCGGTTCCGCCTTGCCGAGCTTGGAAAAGAGCGGCGCGGCCAGTTCCACGGCCATGACGATCTTCTGTCCGTCGAGATCGAAGACGCCGTAGATTATGTCTTTCTTGACGCAGACGGCCCGGTTGCTGGGAAGCGTCCAGGGCGTGGTGGTCCAGATGGCGATGGAAGCGTCCTTGGGAAGACCCTCCGGAAGGTTCTGTCCTTCCGCAAGCGGGAACCTCACGTAGATGGAATCGGAAGTGTCCTGTTCGTATTCTATCTCGGCGACCGCCAGGGCGGTCTCGCAGTTCGTGCACCAGTGGATGGGCTTGCAGCCCTTGTAGACGTAGCCCTTGGAATAAAGCTCTCCGAAGGACCGTATGATATCCGCCTCGTAGAGAGGATCCATAGTGATATACGGGTTGCCCCATTCGCCCAGAACGCCGAAACGCTTGAACTGCGATCTCTGAATGTCGATGTATTTGGCGGCATACTCCCTGGCCTGACGGCGGAACTCGACCTGTTCGACCTCGTCTTTGGTCTTGCCGAGCTGCTCTAAGAGCGCTTTTTCAATAGGAAGGCCATGGCAGTCCCAGCCCGGCACGAAAGGCGCGTCGAAGCCCTGCATGGTCAAATAATGGATGGTAATATCTTTCAGGATCTTGTTCATGACGGTTCCGATGTGGATCCTGCCGTTGGCGTACGGCGGGCCGTCGTGCAGCACGTATTTTTTGGAGCCTTTCCTGGCTTGCCTAATTTGGCCGTAAAGATCCTCTTTCTCCCATTTCTCAAGTCTAACCGGTTCCTGCTGGGGAAGGTTCCCGCGCATCGGGAAATTTCCGGCCGGCAGGTTTAAGGAATCCTGGTACTTGTTTTTCTCTTCTTTGCTCATTTTTGGTTGGTTAAGGTTATTTTAAAGTAACATTGGTCTCGAATATCTCGTCTCCGCGCATATATTTCATCGGGATCGTCTTGCCGGAGCTGTAAGCTTTGTTCATGGCGTATGTGTAAGTAGCGACGGAATCGACTTTCAGTCCGCCTATCTCCAAAAGCACGTCGTTCGACTCCAAGCCCGCCAGTTCGCCGGGGCCAAGTTTCTGCGTGTTGGTGATTAGCATTCCGTAGCTCGATTTCAAACGCTTGTTCCTCTTCTGCATGATAGCGTCGACTTTTATGACGTACATTCCGCTGTTCATCATGCACTGCGAAGTGCTGCCCAGAGATTTCTCGTATTCTTCGGGGACTTCCGTGTCCTCCGTATTGACGGAAATGCTGGGAGCCTTCCTCTCCTCTTTCTTCTCCTCGTCCTTAGCCTTTGCGGCGACCGTCTCCGTCTGCTCAGCGGCGTTGGTCTGGACGTTTTGGACTTCCAGGTCGTACTGGAAAGAGAAGGGCCTGTTCAAAAATTCGCTGATGTCGCCGTAGGTCCTAAGTTTCAACGTTTTGTTCTCGCCGTTCTCCTCGAAGACGACCTTCTGGCTGGGAGCGTCGATGTAAACGACGGTCGCTTCAGTGTCGGTGATCTTCTCCCCTTCCGCCACCGTAAAAGTCGAACGGTTTGACTTGTTGTAGAACATGGCGAAATTCTTGTCGCCAAAACGCGAGATGCCGTTGAACTGTATGTGCTTGGTCCAGGAAGGCAGCTCCTCCTTACCGTCGGAGCTCGTGGTGACCGGCCTGGGCCCGCTTTTTCTGCCGGCGGCAGCCGCTACTTCGGAAGGCAGCGCGAAGATGTCGCCCTTGAGATCGGACGTCAGTTTGTCGTAATCGGGCGAAGTCCAATTCGGCAGTTCCTGATCCTGGCTGTCGTTGAATACGAACGATCTCACCGACATGTCGACCACCGCCTGGGGATTATTGGGATCCTTCAGGTTGCTTTTGATCTTCATGGCGTCGAAACCGACGAGCTGTCCGGCGCTCTCGATAAGGCCAAGCGCGGCGTTCAGGCTCTTCCAGTCGCACTTGACATCTTTCAAATTGTAGGAGAAGTCGCTGTACATATCGTTCGTCTGCGGCTGTTTCACGGCCGTAGACGTGATCGAGGATCCGTATTTGCCGTCCAGTTTGGCAAATTCCTCGCGCAGCGTCCTAGCTAGGTTGTCCGGCATTTTCTGAGCGTTTATGGTCTCCAGCGCGTTGCTGTAACGCTCAGTCAGATTCTTGTAATCCTTGGCGAGATTGGCTCCCTGGCTGATCTTTTTGTCTGCGGTGGCGATGTTCTTGTTCAGGTCCGCCAGGCGTTTGGAATTGGATTCCAATTTTTCAGTCCCCGGGGAGATCAGCTGGGTCCAAACCAGAACGATAACGACAAGTGCTCCGCCGATTCCGACGGTCATCCATTCCCTAGTAGTCAGCGCTCTCATTTATCGTCCTCCATGTTATCTTCCTCAAAAACGTCTTCAGCGTCGGCTTCGTCCTCGTCGTCGTCTTCGCTCTCCTCCTCCGCTTCGTCATCCGCCATTTCTTCAGTTGCTCCAACAGTGACTGTTTCGGCGGCCTTTTCCGGCGCGGCTTTACCTGGCGATTCGATCTCTTTGACGACCGGCTCGCTTTCTTTCTGCTGAACGTCCTTTTCCTGGCTCTCAGATTCGGCGGAGACATTTTCAACCTCTTCGTCTTTATCTTTGTCCAGTTTCTTGCTAGCCTCCGCTTCCTCTGCTTCCGCTTTGGCTCTTGCCTTGGCTTCGGCTTCAGTTTTCACTCTTTCAGCTTCCACAGCTTCCTCTTTCTTCTTCTCCATGAGCCTTAAGCGATTTGGCTTGGAAGTTTTCTTCGTTTCAGGAACTTTTTCAACTCTCGGCGGTTTTTCGGATACCCTCGAGCTGCCTTTGAAATTACCTCCCGCGGGCGTTCCAAAGCGAAGAGGCTGGCCCTGCATAGGCGCTTCCATAAACTCCACAGGTTCCTTCTTTTCCGCTTCATCGGGAAGGCTCTTCGTTTCCAGCGATTCGGTCTCAGGCTTGTTTTCCGCGGCAGGCGCCTTCGCCGCATCGCTCGGTTCTTCACCAGCGTCGGGTTGATTTATAAGATTCCTAAGCTTCTCGTTGTATTTGTAATCAGGCAGTATATCGCAGGTCAGCTTGAAGTAGTGCACCTGCAATCCGTACTGGTACATGGTCTTCTCGCTTGGCACTATCACGTTCTCGAAGCGCAGCTGACGCTGCATGTTCTCTTCGAAGAGCAGGTAATCGGCGTTCCTTGAGTAACCCTCCACCGTCATGGTGTTGTTTTTGTCGACGCCTATGGAGGTTATCCAAAGATTGCTCGTCATGCAGGACGAGATCCCGGCCAAGACGGAATTCCAGGAGGTCTTCCGCGATATCACGCCCTCGATGTCGTTGACGGCTTTCTGAAGCTGCTGGTTGCGCTTCTCCAGGGCGTCGACCTTCTTGGTCTCCGTCAGTTTGCCCTTGAGCTCCTTGTTCTTCGCCTCAACTTTGGCGTTGCTGATAAGGACAGCTATTCCCAATATCAAAAGCGCCACCAAAGCGACGGCCGCCACGCCGATCGCCAGCTTGATAAGCATCTTCCGGCGCATGGCCAGAAGCTGGAGCTTGACGACGTCGACCGGCAAAAGGTCGATGTAGATCGCCGCTTCGTCTATCTGGGCCAGGGCGGCGCCAAGCACCGCCGAATAAGAAGGCCCGAAAAGATCTTTGCCTTTCGCTTCTATCGCCTCAAGGCCGTTCAGGTACAGAGGAGTGTCAATGCCAAGCGGAGCGCAGAGCGCGCGGCAGATCTCCGGCCTTGCGGCTCCCCCGCCCGAAACGCACACCTGAGTTATGTTGTCGCTCAAATTGCGGTTCTTCAAGAAGCGTATGGTCTTGTCTAATTCCGCATTGAGACCTTCCATGGCGCGCAGAAGCTCTCCGGGATCGTTTAATTTCGTCTCCTCCCAGTTTTTGATCTTTCTTTGCTCAGCTTCCTCGAAAGAAATTCCTTCCTCAGCCGCAAGGAAAGCGGTGAGGTCGTCTCCGCCCTTCTCCACGTTCCTTGTGAAGACCAGTTCTCCCTTTGCGTTCACCAATATGAATTCCGTCCTGCGGGCGCCCATTTCGATTATCATGGTGTCGCCGTCCGTTTCCGGGATCTTTCCCTCCCTCTTCAGGTAGTCGTAAAGGTTGAAAATGGTGAAGGAGGAAACTTGGATGGCTGTCTGCTTCAAGCCCTTCTGGGAATGAAGCTCAAGGAATTTCGGGATGAGCGCCTGCCTGACAGCCGCGAAGACGACCTTCGACATGACGGGTGCCGGCTCGGTGGGAGCTTCCTCCTCGCCCTCCTTGGGTTCCGCTTTGGGCTGTTCTATCGGCTTGAAATCGAAAGCCGTGATGGCGCGCTCCATGGCGAATGGCAGATGGCTCTCGGCCTCGAAGACCAGCATCTGCTTGATCTGCTCCCTCTCCGTGCTGGGGAGTTCCAGATGGCTGACCGTAACGAAATCGCGGGACATCACGGAAAGAACGCCGGTGTCCTTGATCTTGTTGCGCAGAAGGAGCTGTTTGACAGTCTCTTTCACCGCCTCGGGCGTCACGTCTCCCCTGCTGCTGGTGAATGGGATCGCCATTTGGTCAAGCTGTTTGGCCGCAACGCCGTTTTTCCTGCGCTGCAAAACAGCAAGCTTGACATAACGTGAACCTATGTCAAGCGCGACAGTCTTTTCGCCGCCGGACAAAAGGTTGGTTATGCTTTTTTTCTTTTTGGTCTGAGCCATAGCGGATCAAATATGGAGATTAAGATCATTTGCCCCAATCGGCGGTCTGGCCGCCGGCCTTGCCTTCCGTTTCGTCGTTGGTGACACCGGAACTCGTCACGCGGACCGTGCCGTCGCTTTCGATCGTCACAACGTACTCGTTGCCCCAGGGGTCGGGGCCGGGCGCCTCTTTCAGATACTCCGGATAGAGATCGGACAGCGCCGTGATCGGCTTGCCGTTGTTGAGTTGGTAGAGTTCAGCCTGAGTCTCGAATTCCTTGATCTCCATGATCGCTTTGGCCTTGCGGGCTTTTTCCGTGTTGCCGATCAGCTTTCCGCCGACGACGGAGCCAAGAATGCCGATGACCGCGACCACGACCATCATTTCGACCAGGGTGAAGCCGCGTTCCAACATGCGGCGTTTGTTTTTCTGACTCGTATTGTTCATATTGCCTCCAATTGATTTGGGATTGTTTACACTTCTTCCGTAACGCTCAACACTTCTTCCAAAGTCGTCACGCCGGCCAAAACTTTCTGCCAGCCGGAATGCTGCAGCGTCACCATGCCTTCCTTTATGGCCTGCTTTTTGATCTCGTAAGCCGCCGCTCTCTTAAGTGTCAGCGCCTTGATCTCCTCGCTCATCTGCATGATCTCGAAAAGCGAGATCCTGCCTTTGAAGCCGGTGTCGCGGCATTTCTCGCAGCCCTTGGCCTTAAAGATCTTGTGCTTTCCTCTCGGCGCGATCTCCTCGGGTATCATGAGCCTGTCGAGCGCTTCCGTCACGTCCTCCTCGCTTTCCTCTTTGCAATAGGGGCACAAGACTCTGACGAGTCGCTGCGCCAAAACTCCGATCACGGAAGAAGTGATCAGGTACGGCTCCACGCCCATGTCGATGAGACGTGTGATGGCGGAAGGCGCGTCGTTGGTGTGCAGAGTTGAGAAGACAAGGTGGCCGGTCAAAGACGCCTGCACGGCGGTCTCGGCCGTTTCCACGTCACGAATTTCACCGACCATCACGATGTCGGGGTCCTGACGCAGAATTGATCTCAAGCCTTGCGCGAAAGTCAGTCCGACCTTGGCGTTGACGTGTATCTGGTTGATGCCTTTGATCTGGTATTCCACAGGGTCTTCGATTGTGATGATCTTGACATCCGGCTTGTTCAGAACTTTCAGCGAACTGTAAAGCGTCGTGGTCTTGCCGCTGCCGGTAGGTCCTGTCACCAGAACGATGCCGTGGGAGACTCTCAGCATGGAATCGTAAAGCTTCAGATGGTGCTCGTCGAAGCCGAGGTCGGTTAGGTCGAGCATCAGCCCGCTCTTGTCAAGAAGACGCATCACAACGTTCTCGCCCCAGACGGTCGGCATGATGGAGACACGGATATCGATCTCCTTCGAGCCAAGCTTCATCTGGATGCGGCCGTCCTGAGTCGTCCTTCTTTCGGAGATGTCGAGGTCGGACATGATCTTGATACGCGAGAGAATGGCGGCGTGCAGATTGTGCGGGGGCGAGCTCATCTCGTGCAATACGCCGTCCACGCGGTAGCGGACCAGAAGCTGGTTCTCAAAAGGCTCGATGTGAATATCGGAAGCCCTCATCTGCAGGGCGTTCCAAATTATGAGGTTCACGAGCTTGATGATCGGCGCCTCGTTCGCCACGTCGACGCCGTCCTGGTCTTCCCTGATGTTGCCGATGATCTCGAGGTCGTCTTCCGTTAAATCCTGAATGACTTTTTCAACGGACTGGGCGTTGCCGCTGTTGCAGCGCTCTATGGCCTCCGCGATCTCCTCCGGAGTCGCCTTGACGATCTCGAGCTCGGTCGTGATGACGCGCTTCAGTTCGTCCAGCGTCTCGATGTCGTCGGGATCCGCCATAGCGACCTGCGTCACGCCGGGCCTCGGCTCGCAGATGGGAATAAGCTGATGCTTCTCCAAAAAAGCGTAGGGCAGCTTGTAAAAAAGCTGCTGGTCTATTTTGGCCGTCGACAGATTGAAGCTTTCCTCACTCATTTATTTGTCCTTTGAGATTTATTGTCAGTTTTATCTTCTTTTTATTTGGTGGAAGGTCCGGAAGAGGGCCGTCCACCGCCGCCTGGACCGCCGCCTTGCCTGCTGCCGCCGCCCTGGCCTCCGCCGCCTCTCGGGCCTCCGCCCGAGCCGCCTCTGCCGCCGGATCCGCCGCGTCTTTCGCCGCCGCCTCCGAAATCGGATTCAGGCTCTTCCATCTCGGGAACAGGGCCGCTGTTGTTTCCGTTGCCGTTGCCGCTGTTCACGCCGTCGTTCTGGCCGTTCTTGACTTTCATCGTCGGAAGCATGGCGGCGCTGCAGATAGGCTGTATAGTCTTGCCGAGATCCAAAAAGAGCGTTATGACGACTTCGTAAGGCTTCGAACCGTCCTGCTCGGAAATGGAAGAGTCCCAGCCTCTGGAAAGATCGCCGTCCTCGTCGTAGAAAGAAAGCTCCATCCCCACGACGCCTTCGACAAGCGGGACGACGGATGGCACGTCGACTTCCTCCCCTTCGTCGGTCGGGTAAGAGATCTCTTTTTGCAAAACGCTCACGCCGTCCTCACCGTGTCCGATGGAATAGCGGACTCTGACCTCGCCGGCCAGCCAGCGCGAGTCAAGCTGAATGGGGGGCGAAAGAGTGACCATATCGACGCTGTCCATGGGGTAGCCGTCAACGTCGTTGGACGACACCGCGAATTCGTATTTGCCGGTCGAAGCGTATTCCATGTTGGAAAAAGCGCTGAGCATCTCGTCCATGGCGAGCCTTGCGCCGTGGAAGAGCTGGGCCCTGTCGCGGCCGCCGGTGCAGACTTTACTGGAAATGGCCAGAGCAGACTGGATCATAGTCATGACCATGACCATGATCGACATCGTCAGAAGCAGTTCCAAAATAGTAAAGCCTTTTGTCTTCATTTTCAGGAGAGTTTGTCCAGGTCTGCGATCGATGTATAAAGGACCGTCTTCATGCCGGCTTCGGCGGCGAACTTGAGGTTTTCCTCGCGGTCGTCTATGTAAGTGCATTCGGCGGGAGAAACCCCGAGCGTTTCAGCCGCCTTCAAAAAGAAGTCGGGACTGTTTCTTAAAATTCCCAGTTTCCAGGAGCAGGCCCAGTCCGTGAATGGTGCGAAATCCTCCCTCTTTCTCAGGATCTCCTCCTGGGCTTCGGAAAGGTTGGCCGCCACGCCGCATTTTTCCTTTTGGGAAAGTTCGGCGATCTTGGCGAGGACGTCCGGGTAGTACTCGTAGCCTGACTGCCAGATCTCCATGAACTTCTCTTCCGTCAGGTCGAGGCCCGTCTTCCCTTTCAGGCGAAGGAAGAACTGGCTCATGGTCATGCGGCCGCTTTCCAGCAATTCCGTGTCGCGTTTGAATTCCGCCATGAATTCGTCTTTCTTGGCGAAGATAAGAAGAGCCGTCAGCGGATTCAGCGAACCCGCCAGCTTTTTCATGGTCGCTTCCTGGTCATAAGAGAGGACGACCTTTCCCAGATCGAAAAGATACATGTCTTGCTCCGAAATATGTAGTTATACTTCTATATCTTTTTATTATACCTTATTTCGTGTCTGAATGAAACACAAAAAAAAAGGGGCCCCGCGGGCCCCTCAAGCTAAGACTTTCAGTCCTTTGCGATGCGCGCTTTCCTGAGCAGTTTCTCAACCAGGTCGAGAACGATCGGCGCCAGGAATTCCTTGACCAGCAAAGCGATCGCGATGCCTACCGTCGCGCCGGCTATGGTGTCGGAAAGGAAGTGCCTCTCCATTAAGATGCGGTCGGCCATCATGAGAACGGCCGTGGCGACAAAAAAGGGCCTGAGTTTCGGGAAGATGAACCAGAAGACCGTGGCCATGGTGGCCACTTCCATGGAATGCCCGGAGGGGAAGCTCTTGAAGGCGTTCTTTGTCTGGTCGAAGAAGAAGAAGCCGTAGTGGCCGGCCTCGCGGAAAAGATTGTAGGGCCTGGCCCTGCGGAAACACTCTTTCAGAAGGCTGGACAATATGCCGCACACGCCCATGGAAAGCAGATAGTAGCCCAGCTTTCTGTACCATTCGCGATTGAACCTTATGAGCGTGAAATAGATGAAGAAGGGCGCAATAAGCATCGTGACGTAGGGCTTCTTGCAGATCACCGAGATCTCGCCCAGGAGGTTCATGTTCTGCAGTTTTTCCCTCAAAGGCGTGTGCACGAACTCCGCCAGTACTCGGTCGTAACGCCAGATGGCAAGCAGGATGAAAGCA
>Ga0265298_10007118_pt1 | contig 13677 bp, 4 predicted proteins | sample AusTroGonzalo_MG_3_FD_193486 | JGI IMG/M metagenome (GOLD analysis project Ga0265298, IMG submission 193486) | Bovine rumen microbial communities from tropical cattle in Woodstock, Queensland, Australia - Gonzalo_01 | ecosystem: Host-associated > Mammals > Digestive system > Stomach > Rumen ...
TAGTCCTCTTCTGCGTTATTACCTTTATATTCACTTCTATTAGGCTCATTGAAACCAATCATGTTATAGTCATCCCATGTCGGCAGCTTGCCCTCACTAATCAGAGCACGGATACTCTCATTAGTCGGAACATAAACGGTATAGTTGTAGTTATCCATCAGGGTGACATTCTTGTTGCCCTGACTGCTCAGACCTGCCGTGTAGCTGCTCTGAGAACTTGACATCAAGTCAGCATTCTCATCGTCGAACAATTCGAAGAACTCGAAGAACTCCTCATGGTTCTTCAGCGTCATATAGACACTATTCTGAGCCGTCAGTGGCATCTGGTCATTCAACTGATAGGTTCTACCATTCTTCTTGACGAATATCTCGTCACTGTTGATAGGCAACAGTTTGTCATTCTTCTCCTTCTGCCAACCGCCAGACAGAGCCAAACGACCGTCGGGAGCCTTCGTTACACGTATCAGCGAACCACCCTTGGTCTTATAGAACTCATGACCGTCCTCAATATCACCAACGATAATCAGGTCATTGACCATTCTCTTCAGACGGTCACGGATGACATCGGAAGAAACCTCCGTCTGGATACGGTCACCAAGAGTAATATTACCGTCTTCGTCTACCAAAGCCTTATAGCGGTATGCCTGTACGCGCTCTACGAGTGACTTGCGCTTGTTATAGTAGAACTGCAGCACCGTCGGAGCATCCATACCTGTCTCGCGGTCCTCCTGTCCATAATAGACGGGGTCAACATACCACTTCATGGCGTTGTTGGTCGGCATCAACAAACTGTAGTACGAGTCCATAGAGAGCAGGTACGGCAGATAGTTGAACGGGAAGTTTGAACTTGACGGGGCTTTCTCTGCACCAGAAAGGCTCCAATAAATGACGTTCGTCAGTGTATCGTGCGTCAGAGCAGGGAAGGCTACGGACGAGAACTCAGCCGGCATGAACACCTTATTGGTCATATAAATGATACCATTACATCCCATATAGCAGGAGTCAATATCCTCAGGCGTGATGCCGAGAGGCTCCATTGCATCATCGAGAATCATGTCAAACTTCGACGGGAAAGCACTGGTAAAGCGCTCCAACATATTAACGTTCAGCAGCGTAGAGATGGTTCCGTCGGGGATGCTGTCCCAAGTCTTATAAGTAGACTGAAGGTCGCGACCCTCATTGTTCCACCATGCTTCCAACGCCTTATCCGTAGGAACAATCATGACACCGCAGTCATAGTGCAGGTCATAGTTCATGGTGTTGCTATACATATACTGGTTCCATCCCGGATCGAACTTCAGCAGAGAAGAAACGGTCTCTCTGTTGGGGTCGGTCTCGTTGGCCTGTCCACCAGCAGAACGCTTACTGTAATAGCGCAGCACGTAAACAGAGTCCTCGTTGTTGTACAGACGGTTGAACTCTTTCGTAGCTGCATTATCATAATAAGGCGCCGAGAAACGATCAAGCAGATGCGACCACATCGACATATTGGAATGGGTACGAATGATTTCGGCCATATTGGGTGACGACTCAATGACGCCGTCCACCTTGTGGATATAACCATTCTTACAGGTAATGTCGCGATCGACCACTCTCTTACCGTTTACCCAAGCCTCATTAATATTATTGGCCTGGTGGTTGGTCAGCACGTCAAGATCCTTTGCCGTCATACCATTGAACTTCATGTAGGCAGGCAGCAGGTGAATCATCGGCGGCGTAGTGGCATCCTTCAACAGGCGGATGCTCTTTCCGTTGTCTCTGTACTTAGCCCAAATAGGCGTGTTAGGCATCATGTCGGGCGACACAACCTGCACCGAGTCATAGATACTCGTTGCAGTCTCACGACGCATACACATACCCTCCTTCGGGGGGTTAGCACTAACGTTGGACAACAACTCAATCAGGTAAGCATTGTTCACCATCGAGTTGTTGAACAACAACTTCTTCTGTGCCAACGTCAACTGCTCATAGCTGCTGACGCCCCACAGATTGTTCTTGAACCATACCTGGAAAGCGGAGTCGTTGGCAGCGAAGACGGTCTTCGAACCAGTATGGCTCAACACCTCTTTCTGCCCAAGGTCGTCGACAAGGCGCAGCAGCGTCTTGTACTGACCATCTTCCTCCAGGCGCTCATAGATTGAGTTACCCAGCCAAGAAGGCTGTCCTGTCAGCAGAAGGTCATCGTCCTTACACGACTGTAAGCTCCAGGCACACATCAGCAAGCCACAGGCAGCAATAGCCACCCGTCGTCCTTGTCTTACGATTTGTCTCTGTTTCATACGTTTCAGGTTTTTTATTACTATTAATATTTAATCACTTTCTTCTATATATACGCACTCGTCTGCATTTTCCCCCTAAAATAGTTTATGGTATATAAAAACACACAGACGGCTATCACCGTCCGCAGACGGTAGTAGCTGTCTTTCTGCTTTTATGTTCGTAAGGCAAGGTCTATGCATTAAGTTGTTTATGTCGTAAGAATGAGTTTTTTGTTATGAAGGAACTGGCAGGGGCGTTTCCCCGCCAGCTCCTTTTACAGGATATGATTATTTCACAATCACCTTCTTCACACGGACAGTACCGTTGCTCAGCGTCTGGCGAACGATAGCAACACCCTTGCCGTTCTTCACCTGGGCGCCACTGAGGTTGAACACCTCGGTCTTCACAACGTCTGCCAAAGCAGAAGCGTCCTTGACACCATTAACGACGTCCGGATCCTTAGCACTGTTAGCGCCGTAGTACATCAGTTTCCAGTTGTCCCAAACTGTCCAGTCGCCATCCAACACAAATTTGATGTTGATACCGATGCGGGCCTTGCCGTCCTCACCAACCTTGAAGATAATGCTTGTAGTCTTGATGCTCTCATCTTCGAAGAACGGTGTAGTAGAACCAAGCTGATCAGGCATGATGTAGCCCGTGGCCATCGTCTTATCATCAGAAATAGTCTGCTGTGCCCAGATCCATTTGTCTGTCACCTTGTAGGTGTATTCACCTTTGTCGTTCAAGACATACTCGCCATTCTCATCAGTTTCAGCTTCAACCTCATAGGAATCCGCAAGTGGAGCCAGACGCGGCAGAGCCTTCTGAACAGCCTCAGCCTCACCGACCTTTACATAAAGGGTACCGTAGTTATTCTCATTGGCATCCTCGGTGTATGCCTTATAGTCGTTGTCGGCCCAGCCATAGCGGTAGACACCCTGAACAGAGAGTTCATAAGTACCGGCAGGCATCTTCTCCAGATCCTGATAGACCAGCGTGTTGGCCTTGGTGCGCCATACCTCATAAACACCAGAGTTTGCACGATAGTTGCTTGGCTCGTCACCTTCAAGTGTCCAACCAGCGACATCTTTCTTGTCCTTATTGTCGTCGTACGTCGGATTCACAATCAGATAAGTAGCATTAGCAGGATTATCATCGCTGGCGGTAGTCATAGCTGCAGGCACCTTCAGAGCCTCAGTCAGCTCCTTCATCTTTGCAACGATGGCGTCAACTTCGGCATTAGTGAATTCTGCCGTGCCGTCAACGTAGCTCTGAGCCGTGGTACGGACAGAGGTAGCCTCGTCAATAACAGGCTGCAAGGGACGTGTATCCTCATCTGCCTCGTCAGCATTGTTAATAGCCGTCTCGAACGGAGTGAGGACAGCCTTCAGTTCCTGGATCTTCTGCTGAGAAGCGCTGACATCAACACCCCAAAGGTCAGCCAGAACCTCGAACATATTGTCTGCATCGTTGGCAACGGCAGCCTCGGCAGCAGCGATGGCAGCAGCAAGCTGGTCCTTCACGTCCTTGGCAATTGTCAGATTCTGCTTAGCCTTTGCAACAATAATAGCATCCTCGAGTACGGGCTTCACAACGGCCTTGTCCTTACCTCTGTAAACCAGCTTGAAGTTATCGAAGATAGCCCAGCTGTCGAGGTTGTCAGCAGCAACACCCACATTAGAGTGACCCTTCACACCAATACGCAGCTTGTCACCCTTATGAGCCACAGCGCTGAAGGTGGTCTGTTTGTAAGCACCTGCATTGAAGTAATTATGAGATGACTTCATGCCGTCAGGGAAGAACAGATAGCCGTCGTTTCCATCAACACGCAGACAGTTTTCAACAGCAAGAATCTCGCTGGCATCCTCCCATGTCGTAATTTCAACCTTTGCTTCATTGTCAGAGTATCTCTTCAAAGGAGTCTGCTCTTCTTTGGCAGTTTCCAAATCGTCAAACAAAGGAGAATCACCGGGACGACCGCCTTCCTCGAAGATATTCTTAAACGGAGTAGCTTTCTCGTTAACATAGAAGAACACAGGTGAACCCTTAGCAGGGTCATCAACAGTCACATAGTCAGAACGCTCCTCGCCCTGCTTGTTCCACTCAGTCCAAGCGTCATTGCCACGACCAAAGCGGAAGAAGCCCTGTACGCTAACCTCATAGATTCCAAGGGGCAGACCCTCTACTTCCTGATACAGGTCGAAGTTAGGAGCAGAGAAAGCCTCAGCACACTTCTCGTTCACCTTCGGCATCTGACGGCCAGGATCACTCTGATCGGGCCACTTCACCTGCCAAACAGTTCTCCAACCAGTCCAGCCCTTCTCACCTTCCGAGAAGTCTGCGTTTGTCAAGAATGTGGTCATATCCTGACCAACCTCAACCTGGTTCTTGGCAGCCTCAATAACATCCTCAACAAGTTTCTTCACCTTGGCAATTTCTGCAGTCAAAGCCTCGTTGTCCAGGTTATGGGCAGCAAGAATCACATTGCTTTCGCTCGCCTCATCCTCAGAGTCTGCATAGATAAGCAGCTCCAGCATTTCCTCGTTATCAGCAGGCAATGCTGTCTCATAGTCTCTATAAGCCTTTTGGGCTACTGCCAACTGCTCCTTCCATTCAGCCCACAGGGCAACGTTCTCATCCAGTGCAGTCTGAGCCGCATCTGCAGCAGCAATATTAGCTTTCACCTCAGCATAAGTGCTGGCAGTCTTACCTGTAGTAGCAGTAGTCAAAGCCGTCAGATAGCTCTCGGTATATAGAGCGCTTTCGCCCATCGTTGTGGAATAGCTGCTCATGGCATTGTCAGACCACATCTGATAAGCAGCAGCGCCCTTACCATAGTAAGTAAGGCTCCAGTTATCGAAGAGCACCCAGTTACCGCTGACGCTCTTGCTGTTCTTCAAACCAATCTTGGCCTCGCCACCTTCACAGCCAAAGAGCAGCGTGTTGTGGTAGCGGTTCTTGTCAACGAAGTAAGCCTCAGCAGCCTGCATATTGTCAGGAATATAGATCTTAGTACCATCTGCTGTGGTTACTTCTTTCTCGTTACCAGTGCCCACCTTCTCACCTGCTTCGGGATACGGTGTTGTAATGGCAACCTTCATGGTATCGTTCCCACTGACAGCATAGAGCTTTACATCTTTGCTCTGCGGGTCATTGGTCGTATAAGCTGTATAAGCAGAGCCATCGCCCCAACCGGCACGATAGAAAGCTTGAACATCTACAGCATAGACACCTTCGTTCAGATTCTTCAGCGTCTGATTGACATCAAACACCTTCTGATAGAACTCGGCAGCAGAATAACCCATGCCCATCTTACCGTCACCGTTAGCGGTCCAAGTCCAACCATCCTGCTTGTCATTGTCGTAGCTGGGGTTCGTAATGAACATAGTCGTCACGACAGCGGGATTATCAGGTGTTGCATTGACATAATCATTTTCTTCAATAGCTTTCTTGACTGCAGTGATAGCTTCTGTCAACTGACTCTTTGTACTTTCGGGATTATTATAAACGGCTACTTGTGCAGCGACATCAACATTAGCTGCCTCTGCTTTATCAAGTTCTTTCTTCAGGGACATGGCCGCGTTATAGATTTCCATAGCCGTACACCAAGCTGTCACAGCATCGAACTCTTCACCAGAAAGACTATTGTACCATGTTTCATAAGCATCAGCGGGAACAAGCTTCCAATCGATTGCAACATCAGGAGCAGCAGGATCAAGCAGAGAGAGTCTTGTATCAGCTGCATAAGGATCCCAACCGAGGAAGAAACTCGTATAATTCTTAACGTTCGAGATACGATAGGTATTGCCACCCATATCCGTAACTTTCCAGAAGCGGTCATCACGGCCGTTATTATCCGTCCAGCAGTCGCCAACGCCACTATTACCACCGAAGGAACTACGGAACTCGCTAAATTTGTAAACATAAGATTTGAGTTCCACAACGCCTTCACCTTTCTGCTGGGCTTCCGTTGTAGAAACAAAATAAACCTTAGAGCCACGGATGCACTGGCCTGTAGGAACATCATTATTACTGCCATCAGCAGAAATAATACTTGAATGCGTGCCCCAGTTATTAGCACCTGAGTAGAACAGGTGGGTTGCCACATTATAGAGGTAAACCTCCTTACCGTCGCCATCCTCAATGGCCGAAACGGCCTCATAAGGAACAAACGAGGTTACTTCGGGGATTGCCGGAAACGCAGGCTTCGTCCATACGTTCGCGTCAACCGCCCATGCACTCTTTCCAACGAGCAGAAGAGCACCCAAAACGAGTAGTTTTGTTAATCTCATAAAATGTTGTTTTTAGTTAATAATTGAGTAGTATAATACTTTAGTATTGTTATTTGCGGGGCAAAGATACGAAATAAAAATGAAACGACCGCATGTTTCTATAAAAAAATGTACGCGAAGTGTCATTTTAACACTTATCCGTCCGTAAACGTTTGCGAAGCGCGAGTCAATACGCTACGATTTTTGAAAAATACTCCATGAGTTTTGCGAAATACTCCATGAGAATTTTTCAAAACTCATGGAGTATTGACAGCAGCCGTTTTTTGCTGGCCTCAAAAATAACATGATAACAGTGTTATGATGTTATCTTTTCGCTGTTATTTTACTGAAATTTCTGAAAGTTTTTCTACAAGTAGCTGATTATCAGACAACTAAAAATTTCAGTAAATTTCTCTAAGTTAACACGCCTGTCAAAAAACGAGAAAACGGCCAAAGATAACATGATAACAGTGTTACGATGTTATCTTTTTCGCTCAATAACTCAGGACGAGCGACTGACGGGGCTTCAGCTCCAGGTCTTTCGACAGGTCATAGTAACGGCCAGTGAGCACATCGCGGACTCGGGCAGCGTTGCCGACAACCTCAGCGTAGCGGGCAACCTGCATGGTGGCAGGCTTCGACGTGCCGTTGAGAATGGTCAGCACGGTCTTTCCTTCGTACTGACGGGCCATGACGTAGATGCCCTTGTAGGGAATGAACTGCTTCTGACTGCCCTTGGCGATGACGGGATTGTTCTGACGCCAGTGGAGCAAGCGGCTGAGCCACGTGAACATCTGCTGTTCGGCCTGCGTGCGACCCTCGCGGGTGAAGGCGTTATGGCTGTCGCCAGGGAAACCACCAGGGAAGTCCTTACGGACATCACCGTCAGTCACCTCCTTCGTGCCATTCATCAGAATCTCAGTTCCATAATAGAGTTGGGGGATGCGATTGACGGTAAGCAGCAGCGCCAGTGCCTGCTTCAGCATCAGCGTGTCGTGCCCATTGCCCAGGAAGCGGTCGGTATCGTGATTGTCGACAAAGGCCATCACGTTCGAGGGGTTCGGATAGAGGTAGTCGTAGACAAAGGAGTTATAGAGGCGGTTCAGTCCTTTCCACCAGTCGTCGGTCTCCTCGCCCTTGGCCTGACTGAGCTTGTCGAAGAAGGAGAAGTCCATGACGGTCTTCAGATATGAAGAATGAGGAACGAACGACGAGGACTGGGCTACGCCGTCATTTCTCACCTTACCATCCCACTGCCAGGCAGCAGTATAGGCGGGCTCCGTCACCCACGTCTCGCCAACGGTATTAAAGTTAGGATACTCCTCATTGAGTTCTTTCATCCATTGTGCCATCGCGTCTGCATAGGCATAGGGATAGGTATCCATTCGGATGCCGTCGATGCCGACAGTCTCAATCCACCACTTGGAGTTCTGTATGAGATAGCGCATGAGATGCGGATTGTGCTGGTTCAGGTCAGGCATAGTGGGTACGAACCAGCCTTCGGTAGTCTCGCGCAGGTCAACATCGGAGGCATAGGGATCGAGGACGGGCGTCAGCTTGTAGCTGGTCTGGAGGAAACTGGTGCCTTCGGCATTGCTGGTGCCACCGCTTTCCTTCAGCCACTCGGGCAGGTTTATCCAGTCTTTCGACGGCATATCCTTCACCCATGGATGTTCGAATCCGCTGTGGTTGAAAATCATGTCCATCACCACCTTCAGTCCTTTGGCGTGAGCCTCGTCACAAAGACGGCGATAATCGTCGTTAGTTCCAAAGCGAGGGTCAACGCGATAGTAATCGGTGGTTGCGTAGCCATGATAGGTGGAGTAGCCATTGGCATCATCGGGCGAATCGTTCTCAAGAACGGGCGTCAGCCAAAGGGCAGTCACGCCGAGGTCGCAGAAGTAGTCCAGGTGTTCACGGATGCCATTGAGGTCGCCACCGTGTCGCAACGAAGGCTGCGTGCGGTCTTCCTTATAGGTGCGCATGCCCTTCACCTGTGCCGGATGGTTGGCGCTCTGCGCAAAGCGGTCGGGCATCAGCATGTAGAGCACGTCGGCATTCGTGAAACCTTGTCGCTTGTCGCCAGACATCTCACGTTGCTTCAACACGAAAGGCACTTTCTCCCCTTTACCGTTCTTCACCTTGCCACCTTTCAGTGTCAGCGTCATCGTACCAGGCTGGGCGCCCTTGAGGTTCAGATAGACAAACAAGTAATTAGGCGAATCAAGACGCACCACGCTGTCCACAACAACACCAGGATAGTCGGTAGTCACCGTCTCCACGCTGGCGATGTCCTTGCCATATACCATCAGCTGGAGCTGTGGGTTCTTCATGCCAGCGAACCAGTTAGCGGGCTCAATACGGTCAATCACGGTTTTGTTCTTTGCAGCCATAGCGTTGAGATTCATTGCCACGAGGGCGATAAGTAATAATAGTCTGTACATCATGTTAGTTGTTTTGTTTCTTTGTTATTGCGTGCAAAGATACTAATAAGTCAGCAAAACGCAAAGGATTCTTTGTTATTTCTTTCTTGCTTTTTGCATCATGCAAAAGTGCCCAGCCTCACGGCTGAGCACTCTCCTGGTTATGAGCAATTAAAATAGTTGATAAATATAGTTTCTTTTGGGTCTTTAGTCTCCTTTATTCTCGCAACTCCAAACCGTTGTTCGGAATTTCGTGGCAAAGGTACATGGAAAATAGCTACAAGCCATTATCACACGTCTCATTTATTAGCTATTTTGTCTCACAGTACAAAAAGAAGCGTCAATCCCGGAGGATTGACGCTGAGAAGGGTGCTACTGCGAATGAGCCTGCTGTAAAGGTTTTCAGCCCCATTTCATCGATATGTCCGTCATGGCAGACGACGGTATAGCTGCCTTGAGGCACGGTTATTGTCTGTTCTGTAGCGCAGGCATTCAGTATCACAATGATATTGTCCCACGAATCGCCACCAGCATGGTCTTTCAGACGGAAGGCGACAACACCATCAGGCGCTTCCAAGAACTCCAGATGCTTGCGAACGAGATCGGCAGAGGCGAGACGGAAAGCAGGATGATTCTTTCTGAGCGCAATGAGCCGACTGTAATAGTCAAACACCTCAGGATAGCGTTCCTTGTTCGCCCAGTCTATCTGATTGATGCTGTCAGGCGACTCAAAGCTATTATGTACGCCCTGCTTCGTGCGCAGCAGCTCCTCGCCGGCAAGCATGAAGGGAACGCCCTGCGACGTGAAGACTGCCGTTTGTGCCAACAGGTCGAGACGGATAAGCACGTCGTCTGTGATTCCAGAGACAGACGCTTTGAGACGGTCGACAAGGCACATGTCGTCGTGACAACTGACATAGCTAATCATCTGTGTGGGCTCCTTGGCCCAAGCCTCTTTGGAATAATTGACCAATGACTGATCGACTTGAGGATGCGCTATACCTCCAACGATACCAAACTTTATGCTTTCCTTGAGCGCCCCCAAATCGGCATCGCAGCCAGAAGTGGAGGACAAACCCAGCCAGCCCATCTTCGTGTCATCGGAGAAGGGGCCACGCAAGGCATCGCGCAATTCATCGCTAAAGGCAGCAATGCGTGGCAACTGCGAGACATTGGCTTTCGTGGCCAGTTGTTCGGAAGGCAGCGCGCACTCGCCAGCACTCCAGCCCTCGCCATATATAAATAAGGTGGGATCTATGGCGTCAAGTTCGCGACGGATGGTGTTCATCGTCTCTATATCGTGACAGCCCATCAGGTCGAAGCGGAAACCGTCAATATGATACTCGTTAACCCAATACTTGACACTCTCCACCATGAAACGGCGCATCATGGGCTTCTCGCTGGCCGTTTCGTTACCACAGCCAGAGCCGTTGGAGTATTTTTTCTGAGTGTTCTGAGTATTCTGAGTATTCTGAATAGTCTGAGTGTTCTGAATAATCCGATAGTAGTAATCGGGATAGGTGCGCTGGAAGTTGGAATGCTCTATGTCGTAGGTATGATTATAGACAACGTCAAGGATAACGGCAATACCCGCCTTGTGCAAGGCTTGAACCATCTGCTTGAACTCGCGGATACGACAAAGCGGATTAGTGGGGTCGGTACTGTAGCCGCCCTCAGGCACATTATAGTTCACTGGATCGTAACCCCAGTTGTATTGCGGTTCGTCCAAGCGCGTCTCGTCCACAGAGCCATAGTCATAACTGGGCAGGATATGCACGGCATTGACACCAAGCGTCTTCAGGTGGTCGATGGCCCAAGGCTCTGTCAGGGCAAGAAACTTCCCAGGATACTTGGCATCGGGACGGGCTACAGAGAAGTCACGGTGATGCATCTCATAAATAACGATGTCCTGAGCCGGACGACGCACAGGGGTGTCGCTCTCCCACCCTTTCGGGTCGCTGTCGCGCATATCGACGACAACGGCTTTCTGTCCATTGACAGTGACAGCCTTTGCAAAGACACCAGGCGACGCCACGCCGTTGACCACAAACTCGTAGGTTTTGCCCTTTTGGTCGCCAAAGGCCGTGACCGTCCAGATACTGTCGTTATCGAGCTGCATGTGCAGGCTGTCATCGCCAAGTTGGACGTAACAGTCGGCATCAGCAGGCGCGAAAAGACGGAACACGGTCTCGTTGGGTGAGTAGGTCATCTCGTCGAAATGGAATGCCTCACGACCGGGGCTACAGGCTATCGTCAGCGCCACCATACTTGCAATTATCAGTTTTTTCATACCTATTTGGCTATGAGGCTGACGGCAAAGCCACCGCCAGGAGCCTCGTTGATTTTCAGTGTCTGACCTGCTTTCACGACCTTCTTCGTGATGACATAGGCCTGTGGATTGGTCTCGTAGTGGGCATCCTTGGCATCGGCATAGATGGTGCAGTCGTACTTACGGCCCTTGTCGAGGAAGTCGAGCTTCACGACTGCCGTATGACCGTTCTCATCGCACTTGCCACCAATGAACCAGTTGTCGGTACCCTTCGCCTTACGGGCCACAGTGATGTAGTCGGCAGGCTCAGCTTCCAAGTAGCGGCTGTCATCCCAATCGCAGGCCACATCGCGGATAAACTGGAAGGCATCGTCGAAACGCTCATAGTGCTCGGGCAGGTCGGCAGCCATCTGCAGGGGCGAATACATCGTCAGGTAGAGGGCCAGAGAGCCGGCAATGGTGATACGTGCCCAGCTTGTGTTGTCACTCCACTCCTTCAGTTTTGTCACGAAGATGCCTGGTGTGTAGTCCATCGGACCGCCCTGCAGACGCGTGAACGGCAGGATGCATGTGTGATCGGGACGAGAACCGCCAAAAGCCTCGTACTCCGTACCACGGGCACTCTCATTGCCGACGAGATTCGGATAGGTACGGCAGAGGCCCGTCGGGCGTGTAGCCTCGTGGGCATTAACCATAATATGGTGCTTCGCAGCCTCCTTCACCACGTAGAGATAATGGTTGTTCATCGACTGCGAGTAGTGATGGTCGCCACGCGGGATGATGTCGCCCACGTAACCTGTCTTCACGGCATCATAGCCGTACTTGTTCATCAGGTTAAAGGCTGCCTCCATGTGACGCTCATAGTTCTGTGTCGAACTACTGGTCTCATGGTGCATCAGCAATTTCACGCCTTTCGAGTGGGCGTAGTTGTTCAGCATCTCAATATCAAAGTCGGGATAAGGTGTCACAAAGTCAAAGACGTCGCGCTTCCACATGTTCGCCCAGTCCTCCCAACCGACGTTCCAACCCTCGACAAGAACTTCGTCAAGACCATTCTTGGCGGCAAAGTCAATATAGCGCTTCACTTTCTCGTTGTTGGCGGCATGACGGCCGTGAGGCTTTACGCTCTTCCAGTCGATTTGGTCAAGTTTGATTGAAGGATATTCGTCGGTGTAGTGCCAATTGCTCTTGCCTACAATCATCTCCCACCACACGCCACAATACTTTGTTGGATGAATCCAACTAACGTCTTCCAAAGCACAGGGCTCGTTGAGATTGAGGATAAGATTCGAAGAAAGCATATCACGAGCGTCGTCGCTGACCATCACAGTACGCCAAGGTGTCTCGCAAGGCGTCTGCATAGCCCCTTTCAAACCCGTAGCATCTGGCGTGAGATGACTGACGAACGTAAAGGGTTTGGGCAATGGATATTCACAGGACATCGGGTTCGGCGTATAGGCATTACTTCCACCACCGAGCTGCGTCGATAATGCCTTTGTCTCAGCATCAACCAATTCAAGATGCATGGTGGCATAGTCGGCACAGGCAGCTTCGTGAATATTGATATAGAGCCCGTCGCTGCTCTTCATCTGGAGTGAAGTCTGCACGCCAGTCTCCGAAAAGACGGCTACACTGGAGTTCGTCCAATTCACGGCCTCCTTCATGCGACCACGAATCTCACTGAGCTTCGTCTCCTGCGTCTCCTGCTCCTGAGTATCATAGTCGCCGGGCAACCACCATGCTGTGTGGTCACCCGCCATCGCGAACTCGCTGTGCTCCTCCTTAATGAGGAAATAGTTCAGGTCCTGCTGCTGGGGGAACTCATAGCGGAAGCCAATACCGTCGTCATAGACACGGAAGCGAATCATCATCTGGCGATTGCGCTGACGAGGCTGCAGGCGGGGTTCGCCTGCTTTGGAAGGCATCGTCTCACGCCATTGCTGCGACAGAGTCGCAACATACTCGTTATAATGGTTGCGGATGGTGGCCGTCTCACCCCATACGGGACGCCAGGTCTCATCGAAGGTCGAGGTCTCCTCCTTGACCAACTTAAAGCCATCCATCAGGTCGCGCTCCTGCATGCCCAACGAGGCATGTTTGTCCCGAGCCAATTCCAGGCCAAGGTGTGACGGAAGCACGACGGGGCGTCCTTTGTACGACATCTCATAAACGGGCCGCCCATCCTCGTCAACCGAGAACGTCAGCTCAATGTTCCCGTTGGGCGACTTCACACTGGCAGCATTGGCCAATAGCGAGACAAACAACAGGCCCAATATACAAAAACTCTTCTTCATGTTAAGTTGTCCTTAGTTGTCTATGTTGTTTACTTTCTTCCACTTTGAGTTATTAATGTACTTACCTCCTCATTGAACGCATCGGCAGCAAGAAGTTGCTCAATAGTAAGGTGCATGCGATAGCGCCAGTAGTGGCGGGGATTAGCGGGGATATTGATACG
>Ga0265298_10007119_pt1 | contig 13674 bp, 10 predicted proteins | sample AusTroGonzalo_MG_3_FD_193486 | JGI IMG/M metagenome (GOLD analysis project Ga0265298, IMG submission 193486) | Bovine rumen microbial communities from tropical cattle in Woodstock, Queensland, Australia - Gonzalo_01 | ecosystem: Host-associated > Mammals > Digestive system > Stomach > Rumen ...
GACGAGACGGGCCTGAAGCTCGCCCGCCGTTGGGGTGTCGTCAAGAAGGGTATCCCGAATGACAAGGTGAAGATTGTGTGCTGCGAAGGCAACTTCCACGGCCGCACCATCACCATCATCACGATGAGTAACGACCCCGAGAGCTATGCCAACTACGGCCCCATGACTCCTGGTTTCATCCGTATCCCTTACAACGACCCCGATGCACTGGAGCAAGTGCTGGCCAAGGAAGGCAAGGAAATCGCTGGTTTCCTGCTGGAACCCATCCAAGGCGAAGCTGGTGTGTATGTGCCGGATGATGGCTACCTGAAGAAGTGCTACGATATCTGCAAGAAGTACAACGTGCTGTTCATGGCCGACGAGGTGCAATGCGGTATCGCCCGTACGGGTAAGATGCTGGCCTGCGACCACGAAGGCGTGCGCCCTGACATCCTCATCCTGGGCAAAGCCCTCGGTGGTGGTGTGGTGCCCGTCTCCTGCGTCTTGGCCGACGACGACATCATGCTGAACATCAAGCCCGGTGAACACGGCTCGACCTTCGGTGGCAACCCGATTGCTGCTAAGGTTTCCATCGCCGCCCTTGAGGTCATCAAGGAAGAGCACCTGATGGAGAATGCCGAGCGTCTCGGTAAGATTTTCCGCGAGGAAATCAGTAAAATCAAGAGCCCGATGATTGAGAAGGTCCGTGGTAAGGGCTTGCTCAACGCCGTGATTATCAAACCCAAAGACGGCAAGGAAGCTTGGGATGTGTGCCTCAAGATGCGTGACCTCGGCCTGCTGGCCAAGCCCACTCATCAGCACATCATCCGTTTCGCTCCGCCCTTGGTCATCACTGAGGCCGAACTCCGCGAAGCCATCGAAATCATCAAGAAGGCCATCGCTTCGTTCGAATGATTATGATGAATGAAAAGAAAAAAGCCTCTCACAAGGGAGGCTTTTTTTGAAAAATCAAGTTGAATATCAGAAAACATGAAAAGAAAACTATACTTCATCTTTTGCCTTCTTCTGTTGCTCTCATGCAACAAGGATTCTCAAACGGTAAGCCTTGAGGAAGGCAAATGGGATTCCCAAGTGCGGGAAGCACTAAATGAGCTGATGGCCAGCGCAGGGAAAGGTTCATACGCCGTGTTCGATTTCGATCAGACTTCCATCGTCCACGACATCTCACAAGCCCTTTGGGTTTATCAAATTGAGCATCTGTGTTATGCCGATGCCCCTTTACATCATTTTCTTGACGGTATTCCGACACCGGAAAACCCAATGCCAGGAAATGGAGTAACCTATGCCGAGATGGGAAGTGTCTTGTCGGCAGAATACGAAGCTTTGACCTTCAGAATTGCCGAGGGTGAAAGCATCGAATCCATTCGGGAATCGGACGACTACCTCGACTTCCGGGCACGCATGTATTCTTTATATGAAGCGATGGACAGCCAGTGGGGCAGTTGGGTGGCTTATCTCTGGCAGCCCGGACTGCTGGCGGGTTACACCGAAGCCGAAGCCAAAGCACTCATCCATGACGCCATTGTCGAGCATTTGGGCATCGAAAAGCTTGCTGTAGAGCCGTGGCACTCGCCCGATGGCCAATGGGGCGGCGATGTCATGCGCGGCATCTGGGTGTCACCAGAAATGAAAGATCTCTACCATTGCCTCGAAGTTGCCGGAATCGACGCCTATGTCTGTTCCGCCTCCTTGGAGATGATTGTGGAAGTGCTGGCCTGTAATCCGACATTGGGATTCGGCCTTCCCGCAGAGCGGGTATATGGTCTCCGTTTCGTTGAAGGAGAAAAAATCGTTGCGGAATTTGACCCGGACTACAAGCAACCCAACAGAGAGGGTAAGGTGGAGTGCATCCGTGCCTATATGGCTCCTGTGTATGGCGACGCAGGGCCGGTGCTGGTCGCTGGCGACAGCAACGGCGACGTTGCCATGCTCACGGCTTTTCCAAATATGAGTAACGGCCTTATCATTGATGTTGGCCGCAGTCCGGAATCTCCCATCGGACAGCTCGCTACTCAAGCACAAACGGAAGGCAACACGGGACTTTATCTGCTTCAGCCATCGTTTGAATGGTAAGCAATCGAAATTGGAAAATCCAAACACAAGCCTCTCGCCAGGGAGGCTTTCTTCGTTTATAGGATGATTGGAATCTCTTTGAAAATGGTTTCAACTGCTTCCTCGTATTCCTTCAGTGCATTAATCTTCTTGATTTTGCGCCAAACCACCTGCGGCTCCTCGAAACTATTCATCAAATAGGACCACAATTCCTTCATTCTGCCCAACACCTTCGGACTGCCTCCGGCGTGATGAAGGCGGTCGTCATACAAGTCAAGGACGTAGGCGTGCAGCCGTTCCGTTTTATCGGACTGCCGCTTTGCGTCATTGCGAGGAACGAAGCAATCCATGTCATTGTTCTGGATTGCCACGCTCCACTGCGTTCCGCTCGCAATGACGGAGGCCTTGATATCCTCCGCCAAAAACGGATTGGCCAAAATCCCTCGTCCCAGCATAAAACTATTGACGGGTTGCACTGCCTCACGGATGCGTCTGAAACTGTCCACGGAAACAATGTCCCCATTATAAACCAACAGCGCATTAATCGTAAGGATTAATGCCTTGAAGCGTTCCACATCGACCTCACCTTTGTAGAGTTGCTTCCCGATGCGGGGATGAATGATTAATTCGCTGAGTGAAAACCGGTTGAAAATGGGGATGATGGCCTCGATTTCGTCAGGGCTGAAATACCCCAAACGGCATTTTACGCTGAATTTCACATCATCGATTTGCTTGAAAATGCTTTCAAACATCGCCTCAACTTTGTCGGGATAGGGCAACAAGCCGCAACCACGCTTTTTATTGGCCACTCGCGGAAACGGACAGCCCATATTGAGATTGATTTCCTTGTAGCCCAACTGTCTGCACTGCTTGGCAAAGCATAGAATCTCTTCCGCGTCGGTGCTGAGGATTTGCGGCGTAAGGGTTTCCACATCGTTGCAGCGTGGGTCGATTTCCTCGCCTTGCAGGTTCTTGGCGTGGTCTTCTTTGTGTATGCCCGTGAAAAAAGGCGTATAAAACTTGTCGATGCCGCCAAAATGCCGTTTGAACACATTGCGGAACGGCGCGTCGGTGATGCCTTGGAAAGGGCCTAAAGAAAGAAAGGGCTGGCTCATTTGCGTTTTTTCGTGCTTTTCTTTGAGGCTTTCTTGGTTTTGATGCCTCCGATTAAAGTATTGGCAATCAAAGCAATGAGCAGCACAAAAGTCAGATATACAGCGATGCGGCTGAGATAATCGCCATGCTTGGCGTAAAAAGTGACTTTCGTGTTGGCTTTCAAGGTCTCACGGATGGCATCGGGCACCCAATAATGGGTTTGTTGCAACACATCGCCGCGCTGGTTGATGAAGCCCGAACGTCCCGTGTTTGCCGAGCGCGCCACACAACGGCGGTTCTCAATAGCGCGCAGCTTCGAAAACTCGAAATGCTGACGGTAGCCAGGCGTGTGTCCCCACCAGCCGTCGTTGGTGATAACGAAAAGCAGGTCGGCACCTTTTTTGCAAAATGTGCTGACGTATTCGCCAAAGGCAGATTCGTAGCAGATGGCCACGCCTGCCGTATGGTCGCCAAAACGCATGGTTTTTGAGGTTTCGTCGGTCTTCAAGGTGCCGCGCGCGATGCCCATCGTGATGCTGTAATTCTTCAAGAACCCCATCCATTCGGGGATGGCCTCCACGCCGGGCGTGAGTTGCGACTTGTTGCGGTGTTGCATATTAATCGTGTCAATAAGCAGGGCCGAGTTGTGGCAATAATAATACCTATCACTATTACTGACTTGCCGTGCGGGAAAATCGTCTTCCATGCCTTTAGGCACCCATTCGTAGGTCGTCCCACCGATGATGAAACAGGTCCGTGGGTGGTGTTTCAGGTAAGCATGAAGAGTGTTCAAGGCGCGCACTTTGTCCACTTCGTGTAGCCAAATGCCTTCTTGGATGGCCGACTCGCTGCTGACGATGAACCGCGTCTTGGGCGTGACCAATGGCTCTGAAAGTTTGATGTTATTTTGGATGACTTCGTCGTAAAACTTAGCGTCGAACTGCTCGTTCCAAGGGTCGCAGTTCTGTTGCACAACGATGACTTCCGTGTCCTCACCTTGGTCTTCGTAATTCTTGTAAATCCTTGTGCTGATGAGGATGGGCAGAAGGACGACCATTAATTCAGCACCTATATTGATTAATAGAGGTTTCGTTTCCCTCGACTTGAAAAACAGGATGATATTCGCGATTAATATATTAACTGTCAGCACCCAAAGCGTTCCACCGGCCACGCCCGTATATTCGTACCATTGCACCCAGCTGACCTGCGACGAAAACACGCCGCCCAAATTGAGCCACGGCCATTTGGCGACCCAACAATAGGTGAGCAACTCAAAGGCCATCCAATAGGGAATGAGGAAAAAATTGCCCCAAGGGTTGTTGTAGACTTTCTTCTTCGTGAAGTGGAACACTTGGAAAACGATGGCCATGAAAATCGCATTCAAAACCCAAGCAGCGATGGCGGCAGGTGTGGCGTTCCAAATCCACCAGGTCGTGGCCACGTTCCAGATAAGGAAGGCAAGAAACGAAAGCCAAAACAATCTCCCTTTCTCGCCTTGCGCAATGCGGTTTTCCACCAACAAAAGCGGCACCAGCCCGATGAAAACGAGCGGAGCGATGCCCCAAGTGGGCCATGCCGCCGTGAGCAATGCGCCCGTCAATACCGCCAAAACAATGCGGAGACTTCTTCCATCTCTTGTCCCGCGTCCCTTATTCTTTGCCATACGCTTCAAAATTTGGCGCAAAAGTACGAAAATTCACGTTACACAAAAAGCATCCACCGTGAGTTTATTAATTAATAAGGTACGATTAAGGTTCTAGAAAAACGGTCTAAAAAGAGAAAAAAACAATAAAAACCGTTTTTTTTTGTTGCAGGTCTGAAAAATTTCCTATTTTTGCAGCGTCAAAAGTGACAAAATGTAACGTGATCAAGAAGGTGTTTAATCGCTAAAGTTCTGAAAACAAAGAAGATAAAAAGAGAGAAAACTCAATAAAAACAACTAATAAACAACTAATTACAAACAATCAACTAAACTCATTTAAAATGAAAAGATTCGTAAAAGGCATTTGCCTGATGGGAATGGTCGCTTTGCTGGCCACCTCCTGCAACAAGAACAAAGAGACATCCATGGTCTACAAATGCACTATGGATCCTACCGAGACCCACTTTGATCAAGAAGCTGGTATGTGGGACAACGAGGAGAACGCAAGGGTTTACATCGATGCCACTTATCAAGTGACTTTTGAGGCCGATGACGAAGTCATGCTCTTCAACATCGACGAAGTAACTCCAGCCAACTCTGAGTGCGCCATGTACAAAGTGATCAACGCTGGTACCACTGGTGCTGGTGCTGGTAGCACTGCTAACCTTGAAGCTGTTAGCGAGACCATCTCCGAGGACATCATCGATGCCAAGTATGCTTTCTATCCTGGTGCCAACGTCAACACCGCAAGCTTGACCACCGACAACAGAAGCGTCTTCACGCTTGCCACTGAGCAAACCTATCGTGAAAACGACGGTACGCCTATCATTCCTGCTGGTGCCCTGTACATGGCCGCCAAGATTGACAAGGCTGGTGAAGGCCAAATCCAAAACGACAACTTCGCTTTCAGAAACATCTGCGGTATCCTTGAGCTGAAGTTCTACAGCCCCACTGGTAAGACTGTTACCAGCATTGAGCTGACCAACAAAGGCGACATGAGCATCTGCGGTGATGTCGAACTGATTGTTCCCGAAGTGGAGCCTGCCACGATGACCTCGCTCTTCAAGACCTTCGTTGCTGATCCTGAAGATGCTGCCAACATCGCTGAAATGAATGCCTACAAGCAGCAAGTTGGTTACAATGTTGCGAATGCCACCAAGACCCTTACTCTCAACATCCCTGGCGGCAAGCAACTGGCTACTACCAAGGCCGAGGCCAACTCGTTCTACTTCGTTCTTCGTCCGCTGGCTCTGATGAACGGTTTTGATGTCACCCTCAACTTCTCAGAAGGTGAACCGAAGACCATCCACAGCACTGCTTACAACAAGAACACCATTAAGCCCAACACCTTCAGAGTGTTCACCGCTTTGAACGCTGACTAAGCAAACGAAGCGCGAGTGTAAAGGCATTCGCACAAAAGAAAAAAGCACTTCCCTCGGGAGGTGCTTTTTTTTGTGTCTTGTAGAGACGCAAGGCATTGCGATTTGATTCCAAATGGGGATGAACAAAATAAGAGACGCAACATCTTGCGTCTCTACAAGGGTGGTACCGACGGGAATCGAACCAGTGACACGAGGATTTTCAGTCCTCTGCTCTACCAACTGAGCTACGGTACCTCCGTTTTTGCGGTTGCAAAGGTACTGCTTTTTTTCGGATTGGCAAGAAAAAAAGTTGAAAAAGAGATTTTTTTTTGTTTTTAAAAATGTTTCTTTCTGAAAATCAGGTTTTTGTCGTTTTATTGTTGTAGAGAATGCAATAAAAATTTGTTCTTGGAGTTAAAAAATCGGATATTTGCACGCTCAATTCAAGATGGAAAGCTGAAGTTATGAGAGATTTATGGAGGAAAAAAACGGTTTTGGCGTTGGTGTTGACGCTGGTTGGACTCGGGGCGTTTGCCCAGGCCGACGTTGCTTCGCCCTACTCGCTTTTCGGAGTGGGTCAAATGGCCGGCAAGTCGATGAATGTGAGGTTGAAAGGCATGGGTGGCTTGGGAAACGGCATGTATGGCATCGGCCTGATTAATACGGCCAATCCAGCCTCATACGCCAAGATTGACTCGCTGGCTTTCCTGTTTGATGCCGGTTTCTATTTCAAGACATCGAATTTCGCCACATCTACATTGGCGGAGACCTCAAACAATGCTTCCTTCGACCACGTTTTCATGGCTTTTGGCCTCACCGATTGGTGGAAGATGACCTTGGGTGTTAGCCCGTACAGTACAATGGATTACAAAATGGTTGTCGATTACCACGATGTAGAGGTGGGTAACTATACCACAGCCTTCAAGGGTTCTGGCGGACTAAATCGGGCGGTGATTGGGAATGCTTTCAAGTTGGGCAAGCATTTTTCGGTGGGAGCGAACGTCAACTATGTATTTGGCGATTCGGAATCCCAGACGACGCTATATTTTCCAGATTCGACTTACAAAATCAGTACGCGGCGCAGTGTTGACATGATGGTGTCGTCGTTCAAGTTCGACTACGGCCTGCTGTATAATACCAACATCGGGAAAGACTACATCTTGGGCATCGGCATCACTTATGACCAGCGCATCAGGTTAAGTGGCAAGCAGACCACATTTATCCGCACTATTGCGGGCGACAGCGACGACGATGTGGAATACCTTATTGAAACAATTGTGGATACCACCGTTAAGGCAAAACTGACTATGCCTCAAGGTTTTGGCGTGGGTTTCATGTTCCAGAAAAACAACCAATGGAGCTTTGGTGCCGATTTCGATTGGACGCAATGGTCGGCATTTGCCCGCGAGGGTGCCAACGACAGCCTCAGGGACGCTTGGCGGGTATCGGTCGGGTTTGAATACATGCCCACCTATTCCTCCATATCGAACTATTTCAGGAAAGTCACTTACCGTGTGGGCGGCTTTTATGAGCAATCCTATTTGGACCTGCGTGGCCATGCGTTGAACAGGATAGGCGTTTCGTTGGGTGCTTCGTTCCCTCTGCCCCGGACGCAGTCGAAGGTCAACTTGGCTGTGGAAGTGGGGCGTTTCGGCACGAAGCAGGACGGCCTGATTCAGGAGAACTACCTGAAGTTCGACGTGGGCGTTTCGGTGTTCGAGCATTGGTTCATGAAGCGCAAGTACAAGTAAATTTTCCGGCCGTGCGGTTTTTGGAACGATATTTGAAGAAGAGAAGACAAGTTTAACCATAAAAACAAACAAGAAATGAAAACTAACAGATTTGTGTTGATTGCCATCGCGCTCGGAATGGCAATGAGTGTAAACGCACAAGAATCCAAAGAGTCGAAGTACGGTGCCGACAGTGTGGCCTGCGTGACCAACATGTCCATCTACAGCGAAGCCTACAAGCAATGGGAGGCGGCCAAGTTTGCGCCCGAGTCCTTCAGCCTTGAGATGGTCAACGCATGGAGAGAGGTGTTCCTCAACTGCCCCCGCGCCAGCCAATTGGTCTATACACGCGGCGAGAAGATCATGGACTACTTCATCCGCACCAATCCCGCCCAAAAGGATGCCTACATCGACACGCTCTGCATGTTGATGGACGCGAGAGCTGAGTATTTCCCGAACGACCCCAAGACGCACACTTCACAAGTGGCCAGCATCATCGGCAGGAAGGGACTGCTCATCTACACGTACGACAAGAACCGCTATGAAGATGCCTACAACACGCTGAAACAAGCTGTTGCCCTTGACCCCTCGCAGCTGCAAGGTGCCTACATCGACGCTTACTTCAAGGCCACCATCGACATGGTGAACAACGAGAAGGCGGAAAAGATGACGGTCATCAATGTGTATCAGGAGCTTTCCGAAGTGCTTGACGATAACATCAAGGTGCTGGCTGAGAGTGTGGTACAGCTTGAAGAAGCCAAGGAAGATGCCGAGACTTCGGGCGACGCTGAGGCTGTGGCCAGTTTCGACAAGCAAATTGAAAAAGCTGAGAAGTCCATCAACAACAACAAGTTGACCAAGAGCAATATCGACAACTTGTTCCAGCCCTTCGCCTCATGCGAAGACCTGATTAAGGTGTTCAGTGCCAAGATGGCCGAGACGCCCGACGATGTCAACCTGCTGAAGCGCATCACCACCATCTTGGATAAGAAGGAGTGCACTGAAAGCAAGCTCTTCCTTGATGCTGCCGTCAGACTCAACGAGCTGGAACCCAGCCCCGAGGCCTCCTACAGCTTGGGCATCAAGTTCTTCAAGGACAAGAAGTATAGCGATGCTGCCACGTTCTTTGAACAAGCCACGAAGACCGAGAACAATGACCGTAGATATCGTGCCTACCGTAACTTGGGCATGTGCTATGAAAACATGGGTAGCTTGTCGCGTGCACGTGATACCTACAGAAGAGCTGCTCAGGTTGACCCGACCAACGGCGAGCCTTACCTCCTCATCGGTATGCTCTATGCCGGAAGTGCCAAGCAGTTCAGTGGCGAAATCGAAAGCGGTGCCGTGTATTGGGCAGCTGTCGACAAGTGCATCAAGGCCAAGCAGATTGACCCCTCTTGCACCGAGAAAGCCAATGCTTTGATTCGCGCCTATAGCGCTGCCTTCCCGACGATGGAGAAGATTTTCTTCAACGACTACAATGAAGGACAAAGTTTCCAAGTGGGCGGCTGGATTGGCGAAACGACCACAATCAGAGCCAAGAAGTAATTGAAAACCTTTTGGAACATACTGACACGAATCAACATCACAGCCTTTGTGGCTGTGATGTTGTTTTCGTGTGAGAATCCTTATTCCGTCATCAACCAGTTGGGTTCTGACGACACGCTCTCGGGCATCGTGGCCGACAGCGTCGTGTTTTTCCGCAGCGACTCGGGCGTGGTGAGGATGGAACTCCGCACCCCCAAATTAATACGGATGAACAGTGAGGAAGACGTGCTCGAGTTTCCTGAGGGTTTTGTTGCCCTCATGTACGACAAGAACCACCACCTGACCACAGAAGTCCAGGCCGACTATGGGAAAAACTACGGTAAGAGCCGCTTGATTGAGGCGATAGGCAACGTGAAGGTGGAAAACATGGGCAACGAGCAAACCATGTATTCTGAAAAACTATATTGGTACCAACAGGAGAAGATGATTTATACCCGTTCGCATGTGCGGATAGTGGCCCCCGACAAGGATATTGAGGCCGACAGCCTCGTAGCCAACGAGGACTTTTCGGAATATACCATGTATTCGGGCAGCGCGCTCCTTGAGGTGGATGAAGAATGACATCATCATGGACAATTGGATTATCGTTGTAATTACCCTGTTTTTCTCGGCGCTTTTCTCTGGGCTTGAGATTGCGTTCAACAGTGTGAACCGTCTCCAGCTTGAGGTGGAGCTGACCAAGAACAGTTTTTCGGCCAAGCTCATCAGCCTGTTTTTCAAGAACCAGTCGCGATTCATCACCTCACTGCTGTTGGGAAACAATATCGCCCTCATCATCTACGGCATGAGTATGTCGCAACTGCTTGACACGCCTGTCGTGCATTTTCTGCAAGCCATTTCGTTCAGCAATGACTTCATGATTTTGTTAGTGAAGACCATCATTGCGACACTAATCGTCCTGCTGACGGGCGAGTTTCTGCCCAAAACGCTGTTCCGCATTAATCCGAATGCCATCCTTTCGTTTTTCGCGCTGCCGGCTTTCCTGTGCTATTGCCTGCTTTATCCCTTGATTTTGTTGTATACAGGCATCTCCGAGTTCATCATCCGTCATGTGCTCCGCTTGAAGGTTGATAGGGAAGAATACAAGTTCAGTACGGTGGACTTGAACGATTTCATTGCGGAATACGCTGATACCGAGGAGGCTGACGAGGATATGCAACAGGAAATACAATTGTTCCAGAATGTGATGGAATTTCGTTCAGTGAAACTCCGCGAGTGCATGGGGCCGCGCAATGAAATCGAGTCCGTGAAACTGACCGACAGCATCGATGCGGTGAAGGCGCGTTTTGAGGAGACCAAGCATTCCAAGCTGATTGTCTATTCGGAAAACATTGATGACATTGTGGGCTATGTCCACCTTAATGATGTGGTACGGGCCATTGCCGGGCATCGCGACGCGACCTTGGCCGATTTGGTGCGTCCCATCGACTTTTTTCCTGAGACCTACACCGCCGACCGTCTCTTGAAACATCTGATTCAGAAGCACCAAGGCGTAGCTGCTGTCGTCGACGAGTTTGGCGGCACGGCGGGTATTGTCACGATGGAGGACGTGGTGGAGGAGATTTTCGGTGAAATCGACGACGAATACGATGTGGAGGAAGAGGTGGAGAAGGTGCTTGACGATGGCACATACGTGTTTTCGGCCCGCCTTGAAATTGACTACTTGAACGACACCTACAAGCTCGACCTGCCCATTTCCGACGACTACGAGACCCTCGCGGGCATGATTATCCATTATTGCGAGAGCATTCCTGAGCAGGGAGAAGTGCTCAATATCGGGAATTATACCGTGAAAATCCTGAAAGCCTCGGACATGAAACTGGACGAAGTGGAATTGAAAACAATATACAATTGATTGGTTTACAATAAAGTAAGATAGCGTTGAAAGCAAGGTTGAGGCAAGGGAAAAATAAAAATGAAACATTTATCCCCGCGCTTTGAAATCTTTGCTAAATTTGCACGCTCAAATTTGAAGTATTTAATAATTAAAAAATAGGTAAAAAGCATTATGGCAGCAATTGAAAAAATCAGAAGACATTCCGGATTGTTGATTGCAATCATCGGTTTGGCATTGTTAGCATTCGTTCTACAAGACCTTTTCCAGAGTCAAGGCAGAAACCGTGAGTTCAACATCGCGGTGGTCGATGGCGAGAAGATTCCCTATCAGGACTTTGAGACGCAGCGCGAAAAGAACCTTGCGAACAGAAGAAATTCGGGCAACCTCACTTCAGCCGAAACTTACAGCATCTACAACAGCACCTTGGACGAGATGGTGAAAGAACGCATTATGACCAAGGAATATGAAGCCGTGGGAATCACCGTGCCGGCAGAAGAACTCTATGACCAATTCGTGGGCGAAAACCCGCACGATTGGGTAGTGCAGAGCTTCCGCAACCCTGACGGCAGCTTCAACAGGGAAATGATGGAATACTACCTCCAAAACCTGAACGACCTGCCTGCCGACGCCCGTGTGCAGTGGATGGATTTTGAGAGAGCTTTGAAAGATAATTGCTTGGAAACCAAGTTCAACAATCTGGTCAAGGCTTCCTACTTCGTGCCCACCAAATTGGCCGAGAAGTATTACCAGAACAAGAACGAGAAGGCCTCTGCCGACCTCATCGCCTTGCGCTACACCACCATCCCTGATTCGACGGTGGTCGTGACCGACAAAGACCAAAAGGCTTTCTATGAGGAGAACAAATTCCGTTACGAGACCGACGAGCGCCGCGACATCGAGTACGTGGTCTTTGAAATCAAGCCTTCGCAGGAAGACAGACAAGACGCTCTCAAGAACGTTCAGGATATGCGTGCCGACTTTGTGGCCACCGAAAACCCCATCAACTTTGTCAACGCCAACTCCGACAAGCGCTACGACAGCACTTGGATGGGCCGCAAGGATGTTTCCCAGCAGATTGAAAAGCCCATCTTCGACAATGGCAACGGCGTGGGTTATGTGTTCGGTCCCTACGAAGACGAAGATGCCTTCAACTTGGTTCGCATTGTTGACCTGCAGGAGCGTTCCGACTCGCTGAAGGCCAGCCACATCCTCATCCCTTATGCTGGTGCCCTCAGAAGCAATGACAGCATCACCAAGGAACAAGCTGAAGCCAGAGCCGACAGCCTGCTGAACGTGCTGAAGAAGAACACGAAGAACGAAGACTTGTTTGGTGAATTGGCTGCCCAATTCTCCTCCGACCCAGGTTCAAAAGAAAAGGCTGGCGACTTGGATTGGTTCACCGATGGCATGATGGTCAAGCCGTTCAATGATTTTGTCATGAACAACCCCGTGGGTACCATTGGTGTTGTTGAGTCGGATTTCGGCTACCATATTATTAAGGTGACCGACAAGACCGCTCCTCAGCCCAAGGCTCGCTTGGCTTTCTTGAAGCACGAAATCACTACGAGCACGAAGACCTATCAGAACACCTTCGCCGAGGCCAACAAGTTTGTGACCGAGAACAAAACTTACGAAAAGTTCAATGCGGCTATCGAAGAGCAAGGCCTCACCAAGCGCACCATGCCCCGCATGAATGCCTCCACCTACCAGATTGCCGGTATCGACAACCCGCGCGAAATCGTCCGCTGGGCTTTCAAAGACGACACTAAAATAGGTGATATTTCCACTATCTTCGACATGGACAACATGTTCGTCATTGCCGCTCTGACCAATATCGTTCCCGAAGGCTATGCTCCGCTGAGCGTGGTGGCCGACCAAGCCAAGTATCAGATTATCAACAAGAAGAAGGGCGAAATCGCCGTTGAAAAGATGAAGGCTTGCGGTAGCGATGTGAACAGAATGGTGAGCGAACTTGGTGCCGAGTCCACTTCGGTTTCCGATGTCAGCATCGACTCGCGTGTGTTGGGCAACTTTGGCGTTGAGGCCGACATCGTGGGTACCATCCTTGGCATGAAGGAAGGCGAGGAAGTGGGTCCCAAGGCGGGCAATTCCTCCGCGTTTATCATCAAGAACGTGAAGGTTACCAAGCCTGAGGCCACGACGGACTACAGCGATATCCTGCGCGAGAAGACCAGCCAATTCAGCAACAAGGTGCTGGGCGGCTCCATCTACAGCGCATTGAAGAACAACGCGAAGATTGAAGACAACAGAGCCAAGTTCTATTGATTGTGAGCCAACAAGATAAACGGAGGTGCGTCGTAATGGCGCACCTTTTTTTTAGCCGGATAATAAAGAAGGCATTCTTCCGTTATAGAAGCAACCGCAATGTTTTGTGAATTAATTCTTTTT
>Ga0265298_10007121_pt1 | contig 13673 bp, 11 predicted proteins | sample AusTroGonzalo_MG_3_FD_193486 | JGI IMG/M metagenome (GOLD analysis project Ga0265298, IMG submission 193486) | Bovine rumen microbial communities from tropical cattle in Woodstock, Queensland, Australia - Gonzalo_01 | ecosystem: Host-associated > Mammals > Digestive system > Stomach > Rumen ...
CGTGTTTTCCCGCCAACAGGGCCTGTTTCGCATGGGCGTAATGCTGGTCCGGCAGCGAGATCACGTACACGGCATCCACTTTTTCGAGCAGTTCGGCGTAATTTTCGGTATGGTACAAACCCGCGACCTCCGGATCGGGGTCCTGTCCCGGGGCGCAGAACCCCGCGACTTCGACCCCGTTCACGAATTTGCATTCGTTCACGAATTTCGCCGTGAACACTTCCTGGCCGACCAGCCCAATCCGGAGTTTCCGTTTTTCGGCCCGCACCTCGGAACTCGAAACGCCTTCCGTGCGGGGGAGGTAGATGACCGTGCAATACTCCTTCAGATAGTCGAACTTGCCCACCCAGTCGGAACCGACGGTGAAAATGTCGATGCCGAGCCGGCGGATGTCGTCGATTTTCTGCCCTTCGTATTCCTCGACCACGATTTCGTCCGCAAGCCCCGTCGCCTTGACGGCGGCGATGCGCTCGGCCAGCGATTGCTGGTTGTTGATTTTCCCCCTGGTCTTGTCGTAATCATCGCTGGTGATTCCGACGATCAGATAATCTCCCAGGGCCTTTGCCCGTTCCAGGAGGCGGACGTGTCCGTAATGGAGCAAATCGTACGTGCCGTACGTGATGACCTTGACCATGGCGTGACCTTTCCTTTCAGCGATCCAATTCCAGCAAGGCTTCCATGAAGCGTTCCATGTATTTCCTTTCGCCGATCGACACCCGCAGGCAGTTTCCGAATTCCCCCACGCCCGGATAGGTCTTGATCAGGATCTTCTTTTCGGCTTTCATGCGGTCCACGACGGTCTGGGCGTCCGTCTTCGGCTTGATGAACAGGAAATTGCCCGCTTCGCCTTTGTGCGGATAGCCGTTCGCGTCGAGCGCGCCGACCAGATACCGCCTTCCTTCGAGGAAGTTGCCGATCAACCGGTCGAGCATTCCCGGGGTGGTGATGAGCTCTTCCGCGAATTTCATCGCGAAGGCATTGGTGTTGTGCGGCGTGCACAGCTTCTGCACCATCTTGACGCCTTCCGGCCATCCGGCGACGTAGCCGAGGCGGCAGCCGGCCATCGAAAAGAGCTTGGAAAACGTCCGCGTGACGAAAACGTGTTCTCCCTCCAATGCATACCTGATGAACGTTTTCGGATAGAAGTAATGGTACGCCTCATCGACGAGCACGTTGATTCGCTTGACCCGGGCGACGTCCATGATCCGTTCGAATTCCGCGTCCGAATAGACGTTCCCCATGGGATTGTTCGGATTCAGGAGGATGAGGAGCTGCGTGTCGTCCGTCATCCGGGCGACGATGTTCTCCACGTCCATGGTCAGGTCGTCGTTGTAGGGGACTTTCACGAAGTTCCGGCCGTACATTTCCGAATACACCTGGAACATGAAATAGGAAGGGACCACCCCGACGATTCTCCCGTTCTCGGAAGTGAAGGCCTGGATGATGTACCGGATTCCCTCGGCGGAACCATTGACCAGGCACAGATGCGAAATGTCCGTGCCGAGGAACCGGGCCAGCACTTCGGTGAAATGGAGGGTTTCCGGGTATTGCGCCACGAATTGCGGGGTTGTGCCGTCCAGGACTTTCCGGATGAACTCCTCCGGAAGTCCGCCGGGATTCTCGTTGAGATCGAGGCGCAGGTAGTCCTTGCGTTCGTTCTGGTCGAAAATCCGGTGCAGGTTTTCCACTTTGGAATCCAAGTAATACATTTTTCAATCTCCTTGTGAATGTTGCCGCTTCCGACACAATCCCGGCATTGTCTCCGTTTCCGCTACGGAATACGGAAATACCATCGTTCGGCATTCTCGCGGACGAGAATCCCTCCATTGGCCTCGACCACCTTTTTGGAGGCATGGTTGCCTTTGTCGACCGTCAACAGGATTTCGCCGAGGTCCATCTTCTTCGCTTCTTCGAGGAGGAAGCCCAGAAGGGCTTTCCCGTATCCCCGGCCCCGGCAGGCGGAAGCGACGGCATAGCCGACATTGCCGCCGAACTCCCTCGAGTCCGCCGTCAAGGCGTGGCGGATTTTGCCGATGCCGACAGGAGTGGCTCCATCCATCAGCCAGTATATCGTCTGTGCCACGTAGCCTTCCGGCAAATTGCGGCCTTCGCTCCATTCCTCCTGTTGCACAAGCCACTTTTGGTACTCTTCGAAAGCCATTCCGCGGACGGGATTGGTGAACGAGTTTTCGCATGTTCCTATGTCCTGCAACATGCGGTAAACGGCTTCGCCGTCGTTCGCGGACAATTTGTGCAAGCGCATTTTTGTTCTCCCGGCCATCACAGGTGTCTTCATTGCTGGATCTTTTTCTTGTGCAGCCGAACATACAAAGGGCGAATCCAGCCCTTGACCACACTTTTCACGACAACCGGCCAACTCCCGTTTTTCCAAATCCGGTCCTTTTCCGCCCTCATCAGCCGCCTGACCTCCGGCAGTTCGTCCCAGTGGGGATAATAGTACAGCTCCCGCGACGGGGCGCGGATCCGGCGGTCCGTGTCGTAGACGTAGTCGTCCATGACGGAAAATTCCTCGTGCGGATCGAATTCCAGGTCGAACAGTTCCTCCAAGCCGGAAGCCTTGGTGTAGATGTATTTGAAGCGGTCCCGGACAATGGCCAGTTTGCGGTGCCGTTGGGCCCTGTAGGCCGTGTCGACGTAGATGAATTCCCGTTCCGGGACGTTGCCGAACACGATGTCGAAGAGGTCGACGTTGCTGGTCGGTTTCCGCCACTCGGCGTTGTTCCCGAAGCGCGGCGCAATCAAGGGAATCCGGGCCGATTCCTGGTAGACGTCGTATCCGTATCCGATTTTTCCCTTGTGCCCGTTCTGGTTGCCGTGGTCGGCCGTGATGGCGATGCGGTCGTCGTCGACGTACTTCCGGATCAATCCGACGAAACGGTCGAAGACCTCCATGTCGCTGCCGTAGGAGACGCATCCGTTCAAGACATGGGGGAAATGGATCCAAAGGAAAACAGGGCCCTTTCGGGCGAAAATGCCGTCGAGTTCGTTTTTGACGAGGTTCCAGGCCATTTCCGTCTTGGCTGGGTTGGGGACGAGAAAGCCCTTGTGGACATAGTGGGCGCCAACTCCCTGCCGGATCCCATGCAAGGAATGGACGGTCGCGTCGTCGCGGTAATAGTCGTAATAGTTGAAGAGATTCATCCACATGTCATCCCAGACGACGTGGCACTCGAATCCCTTTTCCCGCAGGCGGGTGAATGCGGTCGGGCCTTCGATTTTCTCGTGGATCTTCTCGTACATTTCGTATTTCGTTTCGTGGGGCCAGACGCCCATGCCCATGGCATGGAAGGCCATGATGGTGGACGTGGCGGCCGTGTAGTGGTTGCGGAAAACGGTTCCCTGCGCGGCCAAGGCGTCGATGTTGGGCGTTTTCCAGCGGGTGTTCCCGTAAACGGGCACATAGTCCGTGCACATCGCGTCTTTGGAAATCAATGCGAAATTTTTCATGCCTTCATCCTTTCAACGGGAAAAACAACCATCGCCATCCAATCTTCTGTCCGACATGTTTCACACACGGTGGACCAGTTTCTTGACGTACACGTCGAAGTACACGTACAGCAGTTTCTCGCGCAGGGTCCGTTTGGGATGCATGGGAAACTCCGGGGGGTAGACATCGTGGTTTCCGGGCAGTTTCCGGCTCCGGACGACGAAGGTTTCGTCGACATCCGAGTCGGATAGCCCTGCCACGAACAAATCGGGGCGGTCGCGCAACGCGTCGAAGAAGCGCGCGCCGTGCGGGGTGTTGACGCGGACGACCGAAATGCCTTCGTTCGTGTTCTCCAGCTGTTTCTTGTGCTTGTTGGCCCAGTAATCGCCGATGGAGAGGTCGGCGGCGCTCAGGGCAATCCGGTTGCAGCCGTAGCACACTTCCCTCAGATGGGTGTTCTTGCCGAAATCGAAGAGGAATGGATCCCCGACACTGGTTTTCCTGTACGTCCTGCCGTTCGCAAACTTGATTTCCATGATTTTGGGCATCCACCCGATGACCTTCGAGCGGAAATCGACTTTGACCGCCTTGGCGCCGTAGCGTTGCTCCATTTGGAGGAGATAGCGTTTGAACCAATCCGCCGGGGGGACGCCGTGGCAGATGAAATCGCACAGGAGGAGGTTGTCGGGATTTCCCAGGACGGAACGGACGGCCGCCACCTGGCAGGGAGTTCCGCAAAACAGGACGTTTCTCCTGGCCTGGACATCCTTTTGGACGCGATGGATGGCATCTCCCATGCGGCTTTCGAAATACTTGGATTTCTGGAGGGCGGCCAAGGGGACTTCGTCGGTGCTTTTGCAGGACGCCCCATAGCAGTCATCGTCCATGGCCGAGCCGTACACCACGCCATTGCCCGACGAAAGGCAACGGCCCGCGAACACTCCAAAAGCGTTTCCGGAAGAGCCTGCGGCGCGGAGAGCCTTGCCCTTGGCGTAAAAGGCGAAATAGCGCGGCTGGAAAGCCGGGCGTGCCGGTGGCGTCCGGACGGGGCAGGCCTTCGAGCAGGCGCCGCATCCCACGCACTTGCCCTTGTCGAGGGTCGGCCTCCAGAAACCGGCGGCATCCTTTTCCATGGCAAGCGCCCCGGCGGGGCAGACCGCCACGCAGGCGGAACAACCGCTGCAGGCGGGGGGGGCGGCGATGTCGGGGGCGGGCCGCGTCCGGGGGAGTTCCCGGACCGCGGACAGGGCATCCGCCAGAAAAGCCTTGGAATCCCGGACCAGCGCGTCGAGCCTGGGTGCCGCGGCGGAGTAATCGACGGAATCCAACGGGGGCGTTTCCCCCTGCGAAAATACGCGGTCGCCCAGGCCCAGGGCATCCAGGAGGTCCTGCACGCGCACGAACTTGTAGACGAACGAAGAATTGGCGCGTCCGCGGAACACGCCGAAATCCTTGCGGAAGTTGAGGGCCAGGGCGGTGCCGTGGAACGAATCGGTCAGGACGTAGGCCGCGTTTTTGACGTATCCGAGAAAGGCGCGCGGTCCGCAGAGCTGGTCTTCGGGGCAAAGCCCCTTGGAAAGGGAATGGCGGCCTTTCGGGAGAACGACGATGTCGGCATCCAGGCGTTGGGCGACCTTTCGGATCGTGTCGCAGGCGGCGATGAAGTTTTCAATCCCGATGAAATAGCAAAAGACGTATTTCCGGCGTCGGTTCGGATCTTCCTCGGCGATGGCGGCCCATTCCTCCCCGTCCATGAGAAACGTCGGGTCGAGCACCCACCGGGGCTTGATGCCGGTCGCCTCTTCGACGGCGGCGCAACCGGGGCGTTCCCGGACGGAGACGGCCTGGAAACGTTCGAGCCATTTCCTGTATTGGTCCCGCATGGACTCGGGAATCCGGTCGTTCGCCAGGCTGGGGGCGTACGCGATCCGGGGCACGTCATCCGGGCCGAAATCGAGGAAAAACGGGGCGGCCCCCTTGAAGCGGGATGGATTCCAAATCTGGTCGCTTCCGCAGACGAACGCGTCGCAACGGGGCGGGTCGTCCCGGACCTGCCGGATGGAGTTGTAGAAAACGGGGGACAGGGAGGTGAAAAAATCCCGGCGGAATTCGCTGCACCGCGCCCAGTTCCGCTTGAGTTCCCGTTTCATCCATTTGTCCCAGGGGCGCCAGAAATAAGCCAGGACGCGGGGATTCCGGAGGGACATCCGCAGATACTGGCAGGCGTCGTTGAGTTTGTCGCGTCCTGTCTTGCTCCCTTTTTGGTAGGGAACCCCGAAACGGTCGTGCTGGACGATTTCGCATTCGCACCCCAGGTTCCGGATGGCGGTCTGCAGGGCATGGGCTTGCAGCATGGCCCCGTAGTTGTCCGAGTTGTACAGCGTCACGAGCCCGATTTTCTTCATGTTGCAGACTCCCGTTTGCGGGGGTGGACAATCCGCCCCAGTTTCAAGAAGAGGCCGCGGCATTCGCGGCGGTGGAAGAGGAAGGCCGTGGCGGCCACCACCCCGACGGCGACGGCGGACACGACCGCCGCGTGAAGCAGCCACGCGCCATAGGAATGGGGCGCCCCCAGGGGCAGGCAGCGGACCGCCGCGCCAATCAGGGCAAAATCGGCCCCGGCGAGGAGGAGGTCCCAGAGCATCGACCGAAAGGTTCCCGGCAAGACGTTTTCGGAAATGAACCAAGCGAACTGGAAGGTGCGGAAGACCGTTGCCGCCAAAGTGCCGAAGGCGACTCCGACCAGGCCGTATTTCGCGACGACGGCGACGGAAACCGCGATGTTCAGGATGGGCTCGGCGATGGCGCCGTTCCGCGTGCGGCGGTAATGGCCGCCGGCCTGGACCAGAACCTGGTAGGGCTGGCGGACGCAGAGGAAAAACTGGCCGGCGATCAAAACCGCGGAAAACAGGGGGCGGACGTATTCGGCGTCGGTGATGCCCCGCACGTAGAGGCGGACGAAGTCGAGAATCAGCAGCGCGGCCGTCGAATAGACGACGACCGCCGCGGAAAAGACGACGAACTGCATGATGCGGAAATTGGCCGCGAGGACGTCGTCCCCGTCGGAAGCCATCATGTTGCCGAAGGCCGCTTCGAGGCCGTTGGTGAAATTCAGGACCAGCTTGCGGATGCCGGAGGCGACCAAGTTGTAGACCGAAAAGACGGAGACCTCGGCCATGGAGACGAACGCCGTCAGGATGATGATGGCGGTGTTGGACATGACGAAGCCGGCCACTTGGTGGAAAAAGACGTCCCAGCGCTGGCGGATGGCCCCATTGTCCGGAGGCACTTTTTCCCCGAAGCGGAAATGGCGGTGGACATAGACGGCGAGCAGGACGGGATAGAGGCAAAAAGCGGCGGCGCTGCCCAGTTTGACGACATGGATGGAACAACCAGCCCGGATGAGAATCACGGAGAGGACGGTGTTCAGGATGGTCGAGGCAATCCGTGCGCCGGAAGAGACGTACAGCTGCTGATTGGCCTGCAGCCAAATCAGGTTCGTGATGCCGAAGAGCGTTTCGGCGAATGTGCTGATTCCGATGATGACGAACAGGCTGAAGGAAAACAGCCATGAAAACTCGTCGGCCACCAAAAATGGATAGAGTCCGGCGAAGCCCAGAATCAGCAGGGCCAGCAACAGCGCGATTTTGTACATGTAGCGGCGGGTCGCGCACATGATGGCGCTGATTTTCGGGATGTCGTTCCGGGCGATGGGACCGTAGAGGGCGGCCCGGGTGGCCCCCCCGATGCCCGCCCGCAGCAGGACGGCGCATCCGAGGAATTGCGTGATGGAGGAGGTGATTCCGTTGTAGGTGGAGCCGAACGCCTGCATGATCAGGCGAGGGAGGATGAACGCGCAGACAATCGCGACGATTTCCTGCAGCAGGGCCGCGGACGTGTTGACAATGGCCAATTTACCGCGCATGGGTCAAATTCCTTCCCGTGGCGGCGGGCGGGGGGCCGGCGATGGGGACGGCGGCCCCTCGGGGACGCAAACGGCGCGCATCCGTTTGGCGCAAGACGAAAAGTCCACACATGGCAGGCACGTGCATTTCATAGTAATACGACGAGGAGAACATCATGGAGCCCAGACCGACAATGGCCAGATAGGAGACCATGAACGAAAGTTTCGTGTTCCGGTACGCGAGGACATTGCAGACGCTGATGACGACGAGTCCGCAAAAGAGCAGGATGCCGCACAACGGCCCGTAGTCGAGCTGGAGTTCGTACCAAAGGGAATGGGGATAATTGAACCCCAACAACAGTCGGCGCGACGCGAGCGGGCCATACCCCCCGGGACGCGCAGAAATCAACTCCTGGCAAACCTGGTATATGGAGGTTCGGGCGGAAGATTCCAGGTAATTGCCTTCAAAAAGTTTTCTGATGTTCCGACTGACTCCGGAAAATTTCTCCAAAAAGGCCAAGATGGAATCCAAGGACGCCGCGAGCACGACCAAAACCGCGATTCCGCCAAGCAGGCAGAGCATCCTGCCGGAAGTCCAACGCCAGTGGTAGCGACGGGCCGCGTCGAGAGAGGCGAAAAGGCAGAAGAGGGTCGTCAGCAAAAGCGCCCCGCGGCATCCGGACAGGACCAGCGTGGCATAAAGAACGGCGGCCAGGACCAGCCCCCCCCACCGTTTTGTTTCGAAGAAGCGGTAGACGAGCATGCAAACGGGAAACGACACCCAATACGCATACTGCATGCTGTAGGACAGTTGTCCCCTGACGAAAAAGACATAATAGGGCAACAGATACAAGGCCGCATACCACCCGGCCGCCGTGACGCATTTCGAGAGGATGTCCTCATGGCGGGCAAAAAGCCGGAAAAAGAGGTAGGCGGGCAAATAGAGGATCAGGACGGAAAGCACGCTGGCCCGGGACTGGATGTAGGTGGCATAGTTCAACAGCCCCCGAAGGGTCAGGGGCGCCACCACCGCATAGTAGGCGAGGTCCAGCCAGCCGATGGAACGCAAGTTCTTCGCGAAATAGAAAGCCAGGAATGCCAGAAAGAGGACGTACATGGCTTCCCGGGGGACGCCGGCGAGTTCGAACATCCGGCTGAGATTGCTGACGGCGAAGTAAAGAAACCCTACGGCGTACAACAGCCAGTTCTTCCTGAAAGGAATCCCGCCCATCACCTTTTCTCCCTGCAAACAGCCGATGACGAATCGGATGGCAAGCCGGTCATTCTGGAAAAAGAAGCCGTCAAGACCGTCAGCCTTTCAGTCCCCCGCCGCCTTGGGCAAACGGGGCATCCAACGAACATTCCAAAAAGTCATGGCGGGAAATGCGCTTGTCGGCCGGAGGCAACATCCTCCAGTCCCCGTACAGATGGGTCAAATACGCATCGTAGTTTTCAACCCCCCAAACGACGATGTCTTCAAACTGGTACGGAGTCGGTTTGCCCATGATCGTTTTTTCCATCACGTCCCGGAATCTCCACGTGCCCAACAGGTTGCCCACGAATTCGCAGTCGTCGAAGTCGAGTTTTTTGCACGCCGCATCGACCTTGAGTTGCAGCCGTTTGTCGTCGATGACGCAATCGGGAAGCCATTGAACCAGTTTCACCGCCAAGTTCTTGTGGAACTGCCTTCCGGGCCTTGTGGCGACGACCCTTGCCATGTAGAGCGAAAACAGCCTGTCCACCCCGCGGAAATTCCGGCGGGCGGTTTCCAGGGTGTCCCCGATTCCGTCAAGGGGGAAAATGTCCAGGAATATTCCCCGGACGACGTCTTTTTTCGCGTGTTCTTTCAGGGTCGTCGTCGTGTCGTACAATTTCGAGTACGTGTAAATGAAATCCAAAGCCCCGCTGTGGGGCGTTTCAAGGACATACCTGCCCTTCGGCCCCTGGCCCATCAGCATGGCCAGCCTTTCATAGTCCCGTCTCGGGATTCCCACGTCGATGTCGTCATCCCAGGGGATGAACCCCCGATGCCGGGCCGCGCCGAGCATCGTGCCGTCAATGGCATAATAGCGGATGCCGTGATCCACGCAAAACCGGTGGAACCACGCCATCATCTCCAGAAGCCGGTGTTTCAATTCCTGCTCGAATTGCGCATCTGGTTCCATGTCATTTCCCTCCCGTCGATGGGGCATATATCCGCTGGAGGAAGAACCTGCCCTTTGTTTCCACGATCCGCCTCGCGGCGCGTTCGACGGCCAGACGGAAGGTCGAAGGCGATTGGAATATCCCGAACATTTTCCCGAGGCCTTCCCGGACACGGCCGTTTTTCAAAAAAGCGTAAGCGCACTCGAAATCGTGCATGATGCGGACTTTCTTCCGGTCCGAAGGGGGGAGGGCGTCCAAAATATCCCGAATGGAGAGGAAGTATGCCGCTTTGATGTCCTCCATTTTTTCCACCGGCGGCCGGTTCCTGCCGTCTTTGTTTTCCCTGTTGTGGAGGTATGTCCGGTCGAGTTTGATTTTGTACTTGGCCGCCAAACGGGCAAAAAGCTGCAAATCCTGGTGACGTTGGAGAGATTCGTCGAAATAACCGCAGTCGTCCAGGGCCGTCCTCCGGATCAGCAAGGCCCCGGTGCCCATGCTTGTCCTGCGATCCAGCAAGTCCAATAGGATGTTGCCATCCCGGTAGGGCAGGGAAGAGGAGACCAAGCGCCCATGCGAATAGATGCGCATCAAGCAACTCACCGCCCCCCAACTCGGGTCCAGCGAGGAGAGAAGCCGGACCTGCCTGTCCAGCTTTTGGGGCTCCCAATAGTCGTCATCGTCCAAGAACGCGATGAATTCCCCCCTGGCCTTCCGGATGCCGGCATTTCTGGCCGCAGCACCGTTCACATGCCTGTCCTGTTCCGTCAAATGGAGCCTTTCGTCCGAGTAGCGGGAAAGGATGGCATACAGGTTCCGGGAGAATTCATCCCCTTTGGCGTTGTCGTTCACCACCAACACTTCGACGTGCCCGTATGTCTGGGCAAGCGTCGAGTCGATGGCCTTGACAAGCGTTTCCGCGCGCTTGTAGGTCGGGATGACGACGCTGACCAATCCTGGAATCAAGGACCCCATGAACTCACTTCCTCAAAAACATTTGATACAACACCTTTTTCAGCCAAGCGGGGGTGGAGACGAATCCCCATACGCAAAGCATGTTCCACCGGGCTTCTTTTCGTGTGATCATGCCATGGCCGAGCATGAAATCCTGGAGGACCTTCCACCCGGCAATGCGGGCTTTGGCCCCGCGCTTGGAGTCGAATCCGTTCCCGACCCGGACATACACAAGGGATTCGTTGATGTTCGCCAACTTGCATCCCGCCGCGATCATGTGAAGCCAAAGATAGTAATCTTCCAGGAGAAGAAGGGTCCGGTATCCCCCGCATGCCTCCAAGGCCTTTTTTTTCATGCACACGGTCACATGGTTCATGGGGTTTCGCTTTTTCCCCATCCTGACGATGTCTTCATGGCGCGCGGGACATGCCCTGACCCTTTTGCCGGGTTCGTCCGGCGACAGGCCGAACTCGGCCATGTCCGTTCCCACCACGTCGATTTCGGGGTGCGCTTCCACATAGGCGGCTTGCTTTTCGAAACGGCACGGCGCACTCACATCGTCTGAATCCATGCGGAAAATGTAATCCCCGGTGCATTTCCCCGAACCAATGCGGAGCGCTTCCCCAAGGCCCCTGTTTTCTTCTTGGGGATAGTATTTCACGACCCGTTCCTTGCCGATGCGGAAGCGATCCAGCACTTCCAGCAGTCCGGGGGTGAGCGGCCCGTCGAAAACCACGACGATTTCGTCCGGCTTCCGGGTCTGGGCTTCATATATGCTTTTCAAGGCAACGTCCAAGAACTCCGGGGAATCGTTCTTGTACACGGACATCAACACCGAGAAACGGGCATTCATTGGCGCACCTTTTCGCTCACCAAGCGCACTTTCCATTGGGGGGGGGCCGAATTCCGCAGTCATTGTCAATCCAACACCTCAGAGATTGTTCCTGTACCAGTCGATGGCCGCCGCGATGCCGCGCCCGAAACTCCAGTCCGGGTCATATCCCAAAAGACGGCGGGCTTTTGAAATGTCGGCATTGCTGTGTTTGATGTCGCCGGGGCGTTCGGGGCCGAAGGCGGGTTCCACGTCGACGCCCAAGGCCTCTGCGATCGCATGGTAGATGTCGATGAGGCATTCCCGTTCGCCGTAGGCGATGTTGCAAGCCTGGCCGGCGGCTTCCGGGCCGGCCAGACAAGCCTTCAGATTGGCCTCGACGACGTTGTCGACATAGGTGAAGTCGCGGCTTTGGAGGCCGTCGCCGTGGATGGTGGGGACTTCGCCGCGGAGAAGCTGGCGGATGAATTTCGGGATGACGGCGGCATAGGCGCCTTCGGGGTCCTGGCGTCGGCCGAACACGTTGAAATAGCGGAGGCCGCAGGTGGCGAGGCCGTAGTGGAGGGCATACTGCCGAGCCCATTCCTCGTCGCAGCGTTTGGTGAGGGCGTAGGGGCTGAGCAAATTGCCTTCGCGGCCTTCCGCCGCCGGGAGAGTCGGATCGTCGCCGTAGACCGCCGAGGACGAAGCATACACGAACTTCTTGACGCCGTTCCGCCGGGCGGCTTCCATCATGTTCAAGGTTCCCGAGATGTTGTTGGCGCAATAGAACAGGGGCATTTCGAGGGACCGGGGGACGGATCCCCAAGCGGCCTGGTGCAAGACGTAGTCGACGCCTTCGCAGGCCTTCAGGCAAACCGCGAAATCCTTGATGTCTCCGAGGACGAACTCGTACGCCGGGTTGTCAAGGAAGAGGTCGACGTTGGCTTGCTTGCCGGTCGAGAGGTCGTCCAGGCACCGGACCCGGCATCCGAGTCCCAGAAGGGCCTCGCAAAGGTTCGATCCGATGAACCCGGCCCCGCCCGTCACGAGGAACAGCGCGTCCGACGGGAATTGCACATTCTTGAAACCCATATCCTCTCTCCGTTCGCGTTTGGCGGTCTCCGCCGGAAACAGTCGTTTGCCTCGGAATCTTTCCTGTCCAACCAGCCTAAACCAGTCGGTTGCCCCGATTCCGGAATTCCCTCGCCTGCTCGATCGTGGGCCATGTGAAGTAACGGCCTTTCGAGGTGTCGTTTTTCCGGGTCACGACACTGCCATTTTGGATGTCCCGTATCGCTTGGACCATCAGTTCCCCCCCGAGCCGTTTGGTCTTTTTCATCAGGTCGAACATGGAACGACAGCCCGAAAGATCCACCGAGGCTTGTTCGATGATGTCTCCGTCGTCGATTTTGGCGCTCATGTAATGAACCGTGGCGCCGCCATGGGTTTCCCCGCAATACAGATACCAGAAGGACGGAAGACATCCCCGGAAATCCGGGAGGAGGGACCCGTGGACATTGATGATCCCGTGGCGGGGGATGGAGAGGAGTTCGGCCTTGATGATTTGCGGGGCCGAATACGACACGATCAGATCCGGGGCGAGTTCACGGACATGCCGGACAAAATCCGGGGCGTTGCTGTTCCCGACAATCCGGTGGGGGATGCGGTTGGCGCGAGCCACGTCGCGGACGGAGCAGTGTCCGTGGAAGAGGGAATAACGGAAAACGCGGTCGAGATGCTTTTCGAATTCGCGGAGAAGCGTCAGCAGACCCATTTTGGCGCATTGGGAAAAACCGAACCATTTGAAATAGTTGGAAATCTGGTTGTCGAGGGAGGACTTGCAATCCACTTCCACGATTTCCAGGAGATTGCAAACCTGCATCGCCTTTTCAATGTTTTGGGGGATGAAAAAACGGTCGTTTTGGGTCATGACCACCACCTTGAGGCGTTCGGGAGCGGCGGGGGCGGGGGAGGAAGGGGAGCGATTGTTCATGAGACATGTCCTTGTTGATTGGCGGAGAGGTCCGCGAGGGCCCTGCGGTCGCCGTCAACGGCGTCGACGAGTTCCCTGAGGACGGCAACGGGGGGATGGCGGAGAAGAACGCCCCCGATGCAGAGGATGGTTTGGAAAACCATCTTGGCATCGTAGGCGAAAGATTGGCGGGAGATGTAGTAACGGTCAAGGGCGAGACGGGTTGGCGCCACCTTGTCCATGTATTCGCTTTCTTCCTGGATGGAATCGCCATAGAGATAGTCGTAGAGGGCGGAGGGACCGGTGAGGCCGGGTTTGAGCCCCGCGACCGCCGCATTGTCCCCCCCCCGCGTGATGGCGACTTGGTCGGCGGCCGCCGGACGGGGGCCCACAACCGACATGTCCCCGAGAAAAACAATGGGGAGGTGGGGCAGTTCGT
>Ga0265298_10007122_pt1 | contig 13669 bp, 12 predicted proteins | sample AusTroGonzalo_MG_3_FD_193486 | JGI IMG/M metagenome (GOLD analysis project Ga0265298, IMG submission 193486) | Bovine rumen microbial communities from tropical cattle in Woodstock, Queensland, Australia - Gonzalo_01 | ecosystem: Host-associated > Mammals > Digestive system > Stomach > Rumen ...
AGCGTATCCAGGCTGATGTTGACCGCGTCCAGTCCTGCGTCCAGCAGTTCGTCCAGATGCTCTCCCAGCAGCACGCCGTTCGTGGTCATGGCAACCCGCCGGATTCCCGGTATTCCCTTCAGCATGACGACCAGGCTTGTACAGCCCTTCCTGACGAGTGGTTCCCCGCCGGTGATCCGGAAGTTTCCGATCCCCAGGCCGGCTGCCTGCCTGCAGATAAAGGCGATCTCCTCATAAGTCAGCAGGTCGCTCATCGGAATATGCTCGATCCCGTCCGGCATGCAGTACCTGCATCTCAGGTTGCATCGGTCGGTCACGGAGATCCGCATATAGCTGATCGTCCGTCCAAATTGATCTGTCAACATGTTTATCCCTTCCCGAAACTGCAGACCGGATAATGGCAGCTGTCGCATCCGAGGCAGAGCCCTCCGTGCCCCAGCCTGACAAAGTCCTCCCGCTTCAAAGCCACTCCTGCGGCAATTCGGGGCAGCACCAGGTCAAAGATCGTTGCCTTCGCGTACATGACGCATCCCGGCAGGCCTGCCACAGGTGTCCCGTCCTCAAAGTATCCCAGGCAGAACATCGCACCGGGCAGCGTCGGTGCGCCGTAAGTCACAATCTTCACGCCGCTCCGTGCGATCGCGCCGGGTGTCCGGTCGTCCGGGTCCACGCTCATTCCGCCCGTGCAGAGGATCAGGTCCGTGCCATCCTCATGGGCCTTCGCAATCTCTTCGCGGATTCGCTCCGAGTCGTCCCCGGTCAGCACGTGGCGGATCATCCGGATCCCGAACGCCGCCAGTTTCAGTTCCACGACCGGTGTGAACTTATCCTCGATCAGTCCTTTGGCCACCTCACTGCCGGTGGTGATGACCGCCGCCGTCTTCAGCTTCCAGGGCGTCAGGTGAAGAAGCGGTCCCTTTCCCGCAGCCTGCTCCGCACGCTCCAGTTTTTTCTCTTCGATCACCAGCGGGATCACGCGCATGCCGGCCAGCTTGTCCCCGGAATGTACCGCGGTGTTCGTATGCCGGGTGGCGATCATCAGCTCGTCGATATCGTTCACGGCGTACAGCCGCTCCGTATCCACCTGGAACAACCCGTCCGCGTCCGCAATGAGTTCGACCTTTCCCTCCTTTACCTCCGTGCAGTGCATATGTTCACTGATGCACAAGTCGCGAAGGCGGAGCGCCGCCTCGTCCTCATGGAGCATTCCTTCCGTCTTTTCCCAGACGTAGAGGTTCTCCTTCCCCATGGTAAGCAGGACCGGGATATCCTCTTCCGTCACGATATGTCCCTTGCGGAACCGGGCGTCCTTGTATACGCCCGGGATGATCTGCGTCATGTCGTGGCACAGCACATGCCCGACAGCCTCCTCCGTTCGGATCAGTTTCATCCTTCGTTTTCTCCTTTTCCCTCCAGCGGCATCAGGAAGACCGTGATCTCCCCGCCGCACTGCATGGTCCCCTTCTGCATGCTGATGCTGACCAGCCGGTTTTCCCGGGTTTCTTCCCGGATCATCTCTTTTGACACCCGGAGGATTTCCGCCTCGGCATATCCGCCGCCAACCGTTCCCCGGAAACTCCCGTCCTCCCGCACCAGCATCTTGGTCCCGGGCCTCCGGGGTGCCTCGCCGTTCTTCTCCACGATCATCGCCAGCACACCCCGCGGGTATTCTGCCAGTTCCTCCGCCAGTCCCTCCGGGAAACCTTCACCGGGATCGGACGCGTTCAGCACCTGGATCAACTCCGCCGCGACGGAGACCGCAATCTCTTCCGGCGTCCGGGAGCCGATCGGCAGTCCGATGGGCATGTGCAGTTCCCCGACCTTCCCGGCATCGTATCCTTCCCGGAGCATCTGTTCCCTGATCTGATCCGTCCGGCTCCGGCTGCCCATCATGCCCGCATAGGCATAGGGCTTGCGCAGGATCCGGCGCAGGCAGTCCACATCGTGGACATGCTCGCGGGTCATGATCACGAAAGCAGTCGACCGGTCACCCTCGATCCCGTCCAGCGCTTCTCCGAAGCGCCGGCAGAGCACCCGGTCCGCGCCTGCCTCCCGAGCCTTCCCGGCGTATTCCTCCCGGTCCTCGATCGCCGTGATCTCAAACCCCAGCGTCGCGCACAGCCGGATCACAGACAGGGAAACATGGCCCGCACCGCAGATCACAAGCTTCCGTCCGCCGGAGACAGGCTCAAGGAAAACGCGGCATCCCGCCTTCTCCGTGATCCCTTCCGGTTCCGTTCCCGACGCAAGGATCGCTGCGGCAAGTTCCTCAGGAAACCTGCCGTCCCGGAACAGGCATCCTTCCCGGTCGAAGAGCGCCTTCGCGCCGGCTGCCTTTCCCTCGATGATCCAGGCCGCCTGCATCTGCCCGTGTTTTTTCCCGCGCGTGATCGTTTCAAAGAAACCCGGCATAGACCAACCGCCTCTCCTGTATTATAATTTTGCTGATTGGAGGTCCGTGTAATGTACAGACCCTTTGATGAATTCCGGCCGGAAGGAAAGCTCATTTCCGTAATCGGCAGCGGAGGAAAGACCACATTTCTGCGCTGGCTGTCGGGGCGCCTGCCCGGAACGGTGATCCTCACCACGTCCACCCACATCTGGCCCTTCCCGGATGTTCCCCTTGTAAAAGCCAATCCGGAAAATGCGCAGCAGACACTGGCTGAACTCCGGTCCGCTTTTTCGCGTAGCAGGATCGTCTGCCTGGGAAAACCGGAACCCTCCGGCAAACTGGCCGATCCTTCGCCGGTCGTTTCTTTCGGAACCCTGTTGGGAGAAGCGGACCACGTTCTTGTGGAAGCTGACGGGGCCAAGGGTCTTCCGCTCAAGGCCCACCGCCCGTGGGAGCCGGTTGTTCCTTCCTGTTCCGGCCTGACCGTCTGTCTCGTCGGCGCTTCCGGGATCGGAAAACCGGTCGCCGAAGCCTGTCACTGCCCGGACCTGTTCGCATCCCTGGCCGATATCACACCGGACCGGATCGTCAGGCCGGAGCATATCGCCGCCGTGCTGAACCGGGAAAACCTGGGGGACTGTTATCTGATCAACCAGGTCGACACCCTTCCGAATCCAGAGGATGCCGTCCGCCTGTGCAGCCTGATCAATAAAGACGCCTTCCCTTGTTCTCTTGCAAATTATGCCATTCCGGCCGAAGGGGTTTAAGGGCGGCGCTGTCGCGTGCAGTGCGCGTGCGAAACCTATCGGAAAGTCCCCTTACAGCATAATTCCAACACACTCCCGGCAATGCATCGTGCCTTGTCCGAGATCGTAAAACAGTTCTTCTTCTCTTCCAGGCGCGGATCCACATCCGCCAGCTTAAAACCTGCTGTCACCGGGAAGCCATCCCGGATGATCCCCCGCAGAACGCCGGGGATCTTCGTCTGCACCGGGATCGCTTCATCGCCTGCGATCACATGTCCGATTGTCTCCCCCGCCTGCACGTCTTCCGCGATCCCTTTGCACGGCCGGAACACGCCGGCCGCGGGTGAATGGATCACCCGCTCCGCGCCGAATCCGGCGATGATCCCGGGTACGCCGGTGTTGGGGATCGCACATCCGGAATCGATGATCCGTCCCAGGTCGTGTCCCCGCATGGTCTCGATCACATAATGGACGTCCCTTCCCGCTTCAAAGCCGGGGCCCAGGGCGATGGTCAGCTTCGCCATGTCCATACGGGTCCCGAGGTTCTTCTTGGCCAGGATGGCGTCCACGACTACGTCGGGCTTTAATTCCCGGATGCTTTTCCCGGCAGGATCCACCAGCAGCGGGACGCGTCCCTGCTTCAGGACAGCTTCTGCTTCTGCGGCTTCTGTAATCCGTACCGCGGTCACGCCCTCCACCGTCGCTGTGCCGTCGTATACCGCCTCCGAGAAGGCCACCTGCCGCCGGATGGCGGAGGGATGGTCGGTCTCCAGGGCCAGCACCGAAAATCCGGCCCGGAACAGCCGGTGAATGGTGCCTGTGCTGATGTCTCCCGCTCCGCGTATAATGATCATGTCTTATCCCTCAATGATAATCGCTTTCTCTTCCGCTTCTGTGACATATCCGATGGCGGCAGCTTCCGGAACCGCTGATTTCAGTTCCCTCAGCAGCGCCTCGCCGTCCCGTTCGTCCACCGCGATGAGCAGCCCGCCGCTGGTCTGGGGATCGTAGAGGATGTCCTGCATGGCCCGGGACACGTCGCCCCGAACCTCCGCAGCGTGCTCGGCAAAATCCCGGTTCCGGTACGCGCCGGCGGGGATCAGGCCCATGTCCGCCATCTCCAGCGCTTCCGAATGATACGGGATCCTGCTTGTCTGCAGGTGGAGCGTGCATCCGCTTCCCTGCGCCATCTCGCAGCTGTGCCCCATCAGACCGAACCCTGTCACGTCCGTGCAGCTGTGGACCCGGTAACCTTGCATCGCCTCGCAGGCCGCCTTGTTCAGCGTTGCCATCTGCCGGGTGATCCGGTCCGTCAGTGCCGGATCCGTGAACCCTGCCTTGGCTGCCGTGGTCAGGATGCCGATGCCCAGCGGTTTTGTCAGGATCAGCATGTCCCCGGGTTTTGCCGCGTCGTTCTTCCGGATCTGTTCCGGCTTTGCGAATCCCGTGACTGCCAGACCGTACAGCGGTTCACTGCCGTGGATTGTGTGACCGCCGGAGATGATCACCCCGGCCTCATAGGCTTTGTCGTATCCGCCGCGGAGGATCTCCCGGATCCAATCCTCCTCCATCTGTTCCGTCACGCACAGCAGGTTCAGGGCCAGGTGCGGTTCCCCGCCCATGGCGTAGATATCGGAGATGGCGTTGGCAGCGGCGATCTGGCCGAACAGGTAAGGATCGTCGACGATGGGCGGAAAAAAGTCCACCGTTTGGATCAGCGCCGTTTCGTCGTTGATCACGAAAACGCTCGCGTCGTCGCTCTTGTCAAACCCCACGATCAGCCGCGGGTCCGTCCGGGTTTTGAAATCCTGCAGCAGCGCTGCGAGCGTACCGGCTCCGACCTTCGCGCCGCAGCCGGCACAGCTTGCCAGCTTTGTCAGTCTAGCCTCTGTTTCCATACTCAGCCTTCCTGCCTTTCCGGGTCAAACGGACGCCGGTGCGTCTTCATCAGTTCATCCGCGTAAACGGACAGTTTTGCTTCCATCTCCCGGAATTCCCGTACGGCGTCCTCCCCTGCTCCGGTCAGGGTGGAACTACCGCCGTTCCTTCCGCCGCTCACCCGGGTGATCAGCTCTGTCCCCATCACTTCCTCCGCGTGGTTCAGGATCTTCCACGCCTTGCTGTAGGACATCTCCATCCGAGCCGCGGCCGCCTGGATCGACCCGGTCTCCCGGATCCGTTCCAGCAGTTCGCACACACCCGGACCGAAAAACCGGTCGTCCATGCACAGCGTCAGCTTGACCTTTGCCTTCACCGGCAAAACCGTTTCCTGTCGGATCTCCACAGGCCTCTCCTTCCTGTCCCGCGCAGTATTTTATTCGTTATGTTTTTAAAAAAATAACCATTGGTATTGTACGATGTACCCCGGTTCGTGTCAAGTCCGTTCCTTCGCTGCCGCTGCGCAAAAAAGCCACGGGAACCGACCGTTCCCGTGGCTGTCCCGTGCCGTCAGAACTTACTTGTCCGTTGAATGCGAACTGCTCGCTTCATCCTTCGGGATCAGGACGTTGAGCAGGATTGCAATCAGGGCTGCCGGCACAATGCCGGAGCCGCCAAAGATATAATGCATCCACTGGGGCATATAGGCCTGTACGGCAGTCGACGCGCCGAGTCCGAAGCCGAGTCCCAGGGCGATCGCCACGATGGTGGCGTTGCGGCCGGTCAGCGGCTCTTTGGTGATCAGGTTGATACCGGAGATCACGATATTGGCGAACATCATGATCGCCGCGCCGCCGAGGACGGGCTGAGGCATTACGTTGATGATCGCGCCGATCTTCGGGAAGAGGCCGGCCAGCACCAGGATGCCGGCACCCATGGCAATGGCAAAACGGTTGACCACCTTCGTCAGGCCGACCAGGCCGACATTCTGGCTGAACGAGGTGTTGGGCAGCACGCCGAACAGGGCGGCTACGGAAGATCCGAAGCCGTCGCAGACGACGGCCCCGGACAATTCCTTATCGGTCGCCTCGCGGTTCAGGCCGCCTTCCACGACCCCCGTCGTATCTCCGATCGTTTCCACCGCCGTCACGATGAACATGATGCACATGGGGATGATCGCGTCAAGCCGGAACTGCGGGGCCACGGGCATCAGGCTGGGCAGGGCAAACCAGGCAGCGGTTCCCACCTTTGACCACTGGGTCACATAGGCATATGTGTAAGTCACACCGTCTTTTTCGAAAGTGTTCGGAAGAACCCATCCCATAATCAGGGAGACAACATAGCCGACAATGATACCCAGCAGGACTGAGGCAATGGATGGAAATCCCTTAAATTTGTGTTTGAATACGAGGATAGCCGCCAGCGTGATCAGGCCCAGCAGCAGGTTCCAGAGGTTGCCGAAGTCCGGAACGCTGGTCCCGCCGCCTCCGAAGAAGTTAATCCCGACGGGAATCAGGCTCAGGCCGATTGCCATGACGACGGTCCCGGTGACGACCGCGGGGAAGAACTTCCGGAGCGGTTTGATCAGGAAACCGAGGCCCATCTCAAAAACACCGCCGATCAGGCACGCGCCCATGATCGCGCCATAGGCAAAGAGGCCGGCGTTCACATCGGATGTGATGGTCCCGGCGGCGATGCCAGCCGTCATGCTTGCGGCAATGGCATTGTTTATGCCAATGAAACCGGAAGAGGTGCCATGACGATGGGCAGCCTGCCACCGATCGGTCCGATCGGGTACAGCTGGAGAAATGTGATCAGCCCGGCGATCAGCATGGCATTCTGCAGCAGGGATACCCGGAGGGCTCCGAAGCCGTTGCCGTCGGTTATCCCGCAGGCGCCCATGATGATCAGCAGCGGGGACAGGTTGCCGACGAACATTGCCAGCACATGCTGCAGTCCAAGCGGGACCGCCTGCCGGAGCGGGATGCGTCCATCCAGGTCATACGGGGATGTATACTTCGGTTTGGCCGTCATTCCTGTGTCCTCCTTTGTTTGGCGGCATCATATGCCTTTTCAACCCGTTCCAGGTTTTCCGGTGTGTCCACATCCCACAGTTCCCATTCGTACGCCGCCTGGACAATATCGCAGGGGATCTGTTCCGTTCTCAGCACTTCCGCGCCGCCCCGGTCACCCGTATAAGCCATTAGTTTTTTCCTGCAGAAGGCGGGAAACAGCACCGGGCTTCCCGCCGTCCCGTTGAATCCCAGCCGGACCGCTCTTTCCGGGCAAGTCCGTAACTGTTCGACCATCCGTTTCAGAGATTCCGGACGGACAAGCGGCTGATCCCCGGGGATGAACAGGTATCCCGTCCGGTCCGGATCCAGGTTCGCAAGACCCGTATGGATGGTATCGCTCTTCAGCGGACCGTCGTGAAGGACGCAGCAGATTCCTTCCCTCTCCATCAGGTCCCGGACAGCCTCGCTCCGGGTCACGACCAGCGGTTCGAGTCCGGCCGCAGTGAGGCTGTTGGCTGTGTGCAGGATGATCTCCTGGCCGTCCAGCTTTTCCAGCAGCTTATTGCGCCCGTATCGTTCGGACAGGCCGGATGCCATGATGATACAGCCGATCTCCCGGTTCCCTTCCGTCATGCGTCATCCCTCATGCCAGCGAACTGGTCCCGCGGTGCAGGTACTGGCCGTCGCCGCGCTCGCCGATGAATTCACCGTTCTGTACGATCGTCTTCCCACGGAGGAGTACGCGCTCCACAGAGCCTTTGATCTTCATGCCTTCATAGCAGGTATAGTCCACGGCGCTGTGCATCTTCTGTGCCGTCAGCTTCCATTCCTTCTCCGGGTTCAGGATCACCAGGTCCGCGTCCGCGCCGACCTCGATCGTGCCTTTGCGCGGATACAGTCCTGCCACCCGTGCCGGATTCGTGCAGGCATACTTGACCAGCTGCGGCAGGGTGATCCTTCCCTTCTTCACGCCTTCGGAATAGAGCAGGATCAGCCGTTCCTCCACGCCCGGCGCGCCGCTGGGACATTTGGTGAAGTCCTCCGCTCCCTGCTGCTTCTGCTTCCCAAAGGTAAACGGGCAGTGATCCGTTGCGACCGTATCCAGCTCATTCTCCTTCAGGGCAGACCACAGCGCGTCCCGGTCCTCCTGCCGGCGGAGCGGCGGCGCCATAACGGCCTTCAGGCCCTCCTGCGGATCGTCGTACAGTTTTTCATCCAGCAGCAGGTACTGCGGGCAGGTCTCCGCTCCCATATGCTTCTGGCCGGCCGCCTTTGCCTTCCTGATCTCTTCCAGTCCTTTTTTCGTGGACAGATGCACGACATAGACCGGCGCCTCTCCGGCGGCCTGCGCAAGGTAAAGCAGCCGGTTGACCGCTTCCGCCTCAGCCTCTGCCGGCCGGCTGACGGGGTGCCATTTGGTCTGCATCTTTCCTTCCTGAACAAAACGTTCCCTGAAATAGGTTACGATCCCGTGATTCTCGCAATGGACAGCGATCAGGATCTTCTCCTTTGCCGCCCGCTCCAGCACCTTCATCAGATCCAGGTCGTCCAGCCGCCCGTCGTAGGTCATATAGGCCTTGAAACTGGTGATCCCTTCCTCTTTGGCGATCTGTGCCATGTCGTTCAGGACCCCGTCGTCCACATGCTGCAGGACACCGTGAAACCCGTAGTCCACCACGGCGTTCCCGTCCGCCAGGCGGTGATATTCCTTTACCTGGTGCCAGGGGCTGCAGCCTTTCGGCCCGAAGGCCATATGATCCACGATCGTCGTCGTTCCGCCGCAGGCCGCTGCGATCGTGCCGGTATGGAAGTCGTCGATCGCGCGGGCGATCCCGACGTCCAGGTCCATATGCGTATGGATATCCACCGCTCCGGGCATCACGATCCGGCCTACCGCCCGGATCATTTCCGCGCCTTCCGCTTCCGGATCCTGCCGGTCGATAAACTTTGAGATCTTCACGATCCGGCCGTCCTCGATCAGGATATCTCCCGGGCTGAGGACCTCATCTGTGACAATAATCCCGCTGCGAATCAGGGTTCTCACTGCTTTCGGCTCCTTTGTAACGAAATAACAATTCTGAATTATGAATTATGAATTGTGAATCACTTTCTGTACCACGTGTGTTCCAGCGGCAGCTTTGTCCTGAACACCCCGTCCAATGCGTAATACGCTCCCTGCACGGCAGGCGCAGTCGGGATCGCGGCGATCTCGCCGATGCCTTTCGCGCCGTACGCGACGGGAAGCAGTTCGTCCTTTTCCACATAGATCGCATGGATCTCCGGGATCTGCGGCGCGCGCAGCAGCCCCAGCGTGCCGAATTTTGCCTTTGGAACGCCGTCAACCAGCGGGAAATCCTCCGTCAGGGCATATCCCATGCTCATCAGCACGCCGCCCTCGATCTGTCCCTGGATGGAGATCGGGTTGACGACTTTCCCGGAATCGTGCGCCGCGTAGATCTCGCTGACCTTTCCCTGCTCGTCCAGGATGACGACGTGCGTCGCGTAGCCGTAAGCGATATGGCTCTTAGGGTTGGGCAGGTCCGCACCCAGCTTGTCAGTCGGTTCGAAGTATTCATGGAAGAATTCCCGTCCGTTCAGTGCGGAAAGATCGCCCCCCGCCTCATCCAGCGCTTCCTTCAGCTGCAGGGCCGCCATCCTGACCGCTTCACCTGAGAGCAGCGTCTGGCGCGAACCGGAAGTCGTGCCGGAATCCGGCGCCGTTTCCGTGCTGCCGCTGCCGTTGCGGATCTTCGACAGCGGCAGGCCGGTGGCCTCCGCCACGTCCTGACAGAACACCGTCAGGCAGCCCTGGCCGATATCCGAAGCCGCGCAGTAGATGACGCACTCCCCGTCCTCGATCACCAGCCGGGCCCGTCCCTTGTCCGGCAGGCCGACGCCAACGCCGGAGTTCTTCATCGCGCAGGCAATGCCGGCATGCATCCGGTTTGCCTCATAGACGTCCTTCACCGCCAGCAGCGTCTCCTTCAGTGCCGTCGAACAGTCCGCGATCTGGCCGTTCGGCAGTACCTTGCCCGGTTCGATCGCGTTGCGGAAGCGGATCTCCCAGGGAGAGATCCCGACTTCCTCCGCCAGCAGGTTGATCATGCTCTCCAGGGCAAACTCGCTCTGGCTTACGCCGAAGCCCCGGAAAGCGCCGGCAGGCGGGTTGTTGGTATAGTATCCGTAGCCGCGGATGTCCGTGTTCTGGTAGCAGTACGGGCCCACGGAGTGGGTGCACGCCCGCTCCAGCACCGGTCCGCACAGGGAAGCATAGGCGCCCGTGTCAAAGAAGATATCACAGTCCAGGGCCGTAAAGATCCCGTTCTCGTCGCAGCCCAGGGTAAAGGTCCCTTCCATGGCGTGGCGTTTCGGATGGAAGTTGATCGACTCCTGCCGGCTCAGGCGGGCTTTAACCGGCCGTTTGAAGATCCATGCCGCCAGAGCAGCAAGATGCTGGACCGAAACGTCCTCCTTGCCGCCGAAACCGCCGCCCACCAGCATGTTCTCGACCACGACCCGCTCTGGATCCCAGCCGAACATGATGGCCGTCTCCTTCCGCGTATCATAGACACCCTGGTCCGTGCTCAGGATCTTCACTCCGTCCTTGTACGGGAAAGCGACCGCGCACTCCGGCTCCAGGAAAGCATGCTCTGTGAAAGGGGTGCTGAAAGTTTTCGTAACCTTATGGGCGGAAGCCGCGAGCGCCGCGGCTGCATCGCCCCGGGTCACATGCCTCGTCTGGCACAGATTTCCCTTGCTGTGAACCTTCGGCGCGTCCGGAGCCATCGCTTCAGCGATCGAGGTGACCGGTTTCAATACCTCGTATTCGATCCTGACCTTCTCCTTGGCTGCCTTCAGGATCTCTTCCGACTCGGCGACCACCAGGCAGATCGCGTCACCCACGCAGCGCGTTACATCCCCGACCGCGATCATGACGTCCCAGTCCTGCTGCAGATGCCCCACCTTGTTGTTCGGCACGTCCGCCGCTGTCAGGACGCCGACCACGCCTTCCATCGTCAGCGCTTCCGACGCGTCGATGGATTTGATGCGTGCCCGGGCATAGGGAGAGCGCACGGCGGACAGATGTGCCATGCCCTCCATTTCCACGTCGTCCGGATACTTGCCATATCCGAGCACCTTCTCCCGGACATCTACGCGGAACGCCCGCTGTCCGACCCCGTAGGCGTCACCCTGCTCCGCCGCCGGATCGATCTTCGTCTCCCCGCGGAGGATGGACGCCGCCAGCCGGATCCCGTCGATGATCTTCCGGTAGCCGGTGCAGCGGCAGATGTTCCCTTTCAGTGCCGAACGGATCTCCTCCTCGGTCGGATCCGGGTTCCTGTCCAGCAGTGCCTTGCCCGCCATCACCATACCCGGCGTGCAGAATCCGCACTGGACTGACCCGCTGGTCCCGAAGGCATAGACAAAGGCTTCCTTCTCGAAGTCCGTCAGGCCTTCCACCGTCTGGATCGTTTTTCCCGCCGCTTTCCGGGTCGTCAGGATACAGGCCTTGGTCGCCTTTCCGTCGACGATCACGGTACAGGTGCCGCAAGCGCCTTCGCTGCATCCGTCCTTCACGGAATGCAGGTGCAGGTCGTCCCGCAGGTACCGCAGCAGCGGCTTATCCTTTTCAGTGGTTCGCAGTTCACCGTTCACCGTAAACTGAAATACTTCAGACATGGCTGATCCCCTCTTGTGTATTGATCCGGTTTGTGGCTGTCCACAAAGCATCGAAAATCAAAGAATTATGAATTATGAATTCACCACAACCGTCCCCGTCTTCCCATTGATCCCGTCCCGCGCTTTTTCCAGCAGCGTGATCAGTGACTTCCGCCCCGGCTTGGATTCAGCGAAGGACAGCGCCGCCTCCACCTTGGGCAGCATGGAACCGGGGGCAAATTCTCCCGCTGCGATGTATTTCTTTTCCTGCTCGGGTGTCAGGATATCCAGGTCCTGCTGGTCCGGTTTTCCGAAATGGATCGACACCTTCTCCACCGCTGTGAGGATGATCAGCAGGTCCGCGTCCAGCTGTTTTGCCAGTACGGCTGCCGCAAAATCCTTGTCGATCACGGCCGCGGCGCCTTTGAGGTGATGCCCCTCCGTACGGAACACCGGGATCCCGCCCCCGCCGCAGGCCACGACCACGTGATCGGTCTCCACCAGCGAGCGGATCGTATCAATTTCCACGATCGCCTTCGGTTCGGGGCTTGCCACCACCCGTCGCCATCCGCGGCCGGCGTCCTCCATTACATGGTAGTCGCGCTCCCGTTCCAGCTGGTGGGCTTCCTCTTCGCTCATGAAAGGCCCGATGGGTTTGGTGGGATGGCTAAAGGCCGGATCCTCCGGATCCACTTCCACCTGGGTCAGCACGGTCGCCGCGCCGATCGGAATGCCGCGGTCCAGCATCTCTTCCCGCATGGCGTTCTGCAGGTCGTAGCCGATATACCCCTGGCTCATGGCCACACAGACTGACAGCGGGCACGGGATGTACTTCTTCGGATCAGAGCGCGTCAGTTCCGCCATGGCGTTCTGGATCATCCCCACCTGGGGCCCGTTGCCGTGGCAGATCACCACCTCGTTGCCGTCCTCGATCAGGTCCACGATCGCCTTGGCCGTGATCTTCACGGCCTTCATCTGTTCCGGCAGGTTGTTGCCCAGGGCGTTCCCTCCCAGGGCGATTACGATCCTCCGCTTACCCATCGACTGTTCCTCCATTCAGGCCGGAAAGGAGACTGTCCGGATTAACGATTCCGGACAGTCTGAAAAGTTCAATGCTTATTTCTGGAAAAACCGCGCAACGCTGCGGTCTTCCAGGGCTTTCAGGGTTGCCTGGGGATTCTTCACCTTGGCCAGGAAGATCATTGCCGCGATGATATAAGGCTTGAAGCTGGCCTGCTTGTACAACGGCGTGCGGTACCGGTCAAACACGGATGCCGCAACCTCGCCGTCCTTGCAGCTGATGTCGTTGATGTCCGCCGGCAGGCAGTGCAGGTAGAGTGCCTTCCCCCCGCGGGTGGCCACCATCATCTCCTCAGTGCAGCACCAGTCCTTGTGCTCGGCGTTTTGAGCCAGCAATTCCTTCTCCAGCGCCTTGATCCCGTCGGTATCGCCTTCCCCGTACAGGTTGGTCCGTTTTTCCATTGCAGCGAACGGCGCCCAGCTCTTGGGATAGACGATATCCGCATCTTTGAAAGCCTCCGCCATGGAGTTGGTCTTGCTGAAGCTGCCGCCGCTCTTCGCCGCGTTCTTCCGCGCGACCTCTTCCACCTCGGGCATGACCTCATAGCCTTCCGGATGCGCCAGTACCACGTCCATCCCGAAGCGGGTCATCAGGCCGATGACGCCCTGGGGAACGGAAAGCGGCTTGCCATAGCTGGGAGAATAGGCCCAGGTCATGGCGATCTTCTTCCCTTTCAGGTTCTCCACTCCGCCGAATTCGTGGATCACATGCAGCATATCCGCCATGCACTGCGTGGGATGATCGATGTCACACTGCAGGTTAACCAGCGTGGGCTTCTGCTCCAACACGCCGTCCCGATGTCCCTGGGTCACCGCGTTCACCACATCGTGCATATACTTGTTGCCTTTGCCGATGTACATATCGTCCCGGATACCGATCACATCCGCCATGAAGGAGA